>Ga0209160_1000258_pt1 | contig 41735 bp, 34 predicted proteins | sample GraSoiAngelo_153_FD_186167 | JGI IMG/M metagenome (GOLD analysis project Ga0209160, IMG submission 186167) | Grasslands soil microbial communities from the Angelo Coastal Reserve, California, USA - 14_1009_12_40cm (SPAdes) (version 2) | ecosystem: Environmental > Terrestrial > Soil > Grasslands ...
GGGGGAAGCCGCGGGGGGCTTCGTCAACCACGTATTGCGACGGCTGGCACGGGATGCGGGATGCGGGATGCGGGATGCGGCCCCGACTCATCCGCTGTGGCTGGTTGAGCGGTGGCGGCGCCGCTTCGGTGCCGCGGAGACGGCGCGACTCACCGCCTGGAACGACGCCAAGCCGCCCCTCGTACTCCAACCCGCGCGCTGCGGCCGCGACGCCCTCGAAGCGCGGCTCCGAGCAGCGGGCTTCGGGGTAAGAGAAGCGCCCTTTGACGCGGGGATCGTGCTCACGCCAGGCGATCACGCATCCCGCATCCCGCATCCCGCGCATTTACCGGGTTTCGAGGAAGGCGCCTTCATCGTCCAGGATCCCGCTCATGCGCTGGTCTGTCGCTACGCCGCGGTGCCGCGGGGCACGCTCGTCTACGACGCCTGCGCCGCACCCGGGGGCAAGGGCGTCACCCTCGAGCGGCTGGGGGCACGCGTCGTCGCCGGAGACGCGCGGCGCGACCGCCTGGCGCGGCTCGCCGACACGGTGCGGCGCGCAGGTGTGGCGATTCCGGTCGTCGGCGCCGATCTTGTGGCGGCGCCGCTCGCGCCGGCCACGGCCGACGCGGTGCTCGTGGACGCGCCCTGCTCCGCCACCGGTACGATGGCGCGTCATCCCGACGCCCGCTGGCGGCTGAGCCCGCGCCTCATCGACCGGGCCGCGGCGCGCCAAGGCGAGCTGCTCCGCGCCGCGGCGCCGCTCGTGCGGCCGGGCGGCCTGCTCATCTACGCCACCTGCTCGCTCGAGCCCGAGGAGAACGGCGACGTCGTGAATGCCTTCCTGCAGCGGCACCGGGAGTTCGCCCGCGAGCCGGAGCGCCGTGCGGTGGCGGCCGAGCTGCTGACGGCCGACGGCGATTTCCAGTCGCTGCCGCAGCGCCACGGCGTGGACGGCGCCTTCGCCGCGCGCCTGCGGCGGTCGCACTGATGCGCTTCCGCCGCCACATTCCTGCCGCGCCGCGGTGGCAGTGGACGTGGCCGTCTCTGGGGCCGAACGGCTTCCGCCGCTGGGCGCTGGCGCTCGGGGGCGCGGTGCTCGCCGGCTATCTGACGGCCTACCTGGTCGTGTTTCCTTCGCCGATCTGGCGCAGCCGGCAGGTGGTGCCGCGAGTCCTCGGCCTCGCGTTGGAGGACGCCTCGCGGCAGCTGCGCCAAGCGGGCTTCCAGATCCAGGACGGCGGCGCCGAGTCGCACCCCACCGCGCCGCAGGGAACCGTGATCTGGCAGGACCCGCCGCCCGGCGTGAGCGCGCCGGCGGGGTTGCGCGTGACCCTGGTGTCGAGCGGCGGACCACCCAAGATTCCGGTACCGGACGTGGCGGGGCTCGACGCCGCGCTGGCGCAGCGGCTGGTGGCGGCGGCGGGAATGACCGTGGCCCAGGTGGAATCGGTGCAGGCCGACCGGCCGGCGGGCGTCGCGATGATGACGCGCCCGGCGGCGTCCACGGTGCTGGGGCCGGGGGCCCCCGTCACCGTGGTGGTGAGCCGCGGCGCGCCCACGATCACCGTGCCCGACCTGCTCGGGATGTCGCAGGCGGACGCCCGCACGCGGCTGGAGCTCGAGGGCTTGCAGCTCGGCACCGTGACGCGGCGGCGCACGGCGGACGCGAATCCGGGCACGGTCGTCGCGCAGCGCCCCGCGACCGGCACCCTCGCCGCGCCCGGCACGGTCGTGGACGTCGTGGTCGCCAGGAGCCCGCAATAATGACGAACGGACGAGAAGGAGGTGGAGGGATCCGCATCGCGCCGAGCGTCCTCTCGGCCGACCTCGGCCGGCTCGCCGCGCAGGTACAGCAGGTCGTGGCGGGGGGGGCGGACTGGCTGCACGTGGACGTGATGGACGGCCGCTTCGTGCCGAACCTCACGTTCGGCGCCGGGATGATCGAGGCGCTGCGGAAGCTCACGGACAAGCCGCTCGACGTGCACCTCATGGTGCTCGAGCCGGAGCGCTACATCGAGCCGTTCGCGGCCGCGGGCGCGTCGGTCTTCACGTTCCACCCCGAGGCGACGACGCACGTGCAGCGGCACCTCGCCGCGGTGCGCGGCCGCGGGATGCTCGCGGGCCTCGCGCTCAACCCGGGCTCCCCGCTGGCGCTCGCCGCGGAGGTGATCGTGGACCTCGACCTGCTGCTCGTCATGGCGGTGAATCCGGGGTTCGGCGGACAGACCTATCTCCCCGCCTCCGACGAGAAGATCCGCCGGGCGCGCGAGCTGATCGCGGCCCACGGCTCGCGCGCCTTCCTCGAGGTGGATGGCGGCATCACGCGGCAGACGATCGCCGCCGCGCACGCCGCTGGCGCCGACACCTTCGTCACGGGCAACGCCGTGTTCGCGAGCGCGGACCCCGGGCGCGAGGTGCAGGAGTTGCGGCGCCGCTGCCTGGTGACGGTATGACGAACGGGCGGCAGTGGAGCGTCACCCTCGGCGTCGCGATGGCCGTCGTGTTCGGCGTCGCCCTCGCCATCAAGATCCGCCCCCAGGTGGACCTAGTCGGGGTGGGCTCGCGCGCCCCGGAGTTCACCGCGACCGACCTCGCCTCCGGACGGCTGAAGAGGCTGGCGGATTACCGCGGCACGGTCGTGCTGCTCAACGTGTGGGCGACGTGGTGCCAGCCGTGCCGCGTCGAGATGCCGTCGCTGGAGCGGCTGTCCCGCCGCCTCGGCGGCGCGGACTTCCGGGTCGTGGCGGTGAGCGTGGACGAGCAGGGGCCGGCCGTCGTGGCGAGGTTCACCCAGGATCTCGGGCTCAGCTTCGAGATCCTGCACGATCGCTCGGGCGCGATCCAGCGGCTCTACCAGACGACCGGCGTCCCGGAGAGCTTCGTGATCGACCGCGACGGCGTGATCATCAAGAAGGTGATCGGCCCGGCCGAGTGGGACGGGCCCGTGAACGAGACGCTCATCCGGCGGCTCATCGATGCCCGGTAGCGTGGGGCAGTTCTTCCTGCGGAACTGGCTGCTCAAGCTCGCGGCGCTGTTCTTCGCCGTGATGCTGTACGTGGCGGTGGCGGCGCAGCAGCCGCTGACCGAGAGCTTCGCCCTGCGGCTGTCCATCGCCCCGCCGCCGGGCCGCGCGCTGCGGCAGGCGCCACCCACCATCGCCGTCACGGTCCAAGGCAAGGGGAGCGAGATCCTGAAGCTCCGCAACATCCCGCGCACCATCTCCAAGACCGTGCCCGACACGCTCACCGGCTCGCTGTGGCGGCTGCATCTCTCGCCCGGGGACGTCACCCTGCCGAAGGGCGTGGAGGGCGTGCAGGTGAGCGACATCTCGCCCCGGGATGTGGACATCGTCGTCGACTCCGCCGCGCGGCGAGACGTGCGCATCGCGCCGCGCGTCACGCTCGAGAAGGACTCAGGCTTCGCGCTGCTCGGAATCACGGTCGTCCCCCCCACGGCGCGCCTCATCGGCCCGCCGAAGAGCCTCGCCGGGGTCGAGTCCGTGACCACCCAGCCGACGCAGATCGCCAGCGTCCCCGGCCCGGTGTACCGCACGGTCGCCCTCGACACCCAGGCGCTCGGCGTCGTCCGCATCACGCCGCGGGAAGTGCGGCTCGTGGGGGAGGTGGCGGCGCTCGCCCAGCGCGTGTTCGCCGGTGTCCCCGTCACGACCGCCGCCTCGGGCTTCGCCGGCTGGGAGCTCGTCTCCGAGCGCGTCCAGGTGAGCGTGGGAGGCCCGGCCGCCCGGGTCGAGCGCCTCACGCGCGACAGCCTCCGCGTCGTGGCGCACCTCGTGCGCCCGGGCGGGCCGGCCGGCTACGCGCGGCTCTCCGTCCAGGCGCCCACCGGCATCAACGCCCGCGCGATCCCCGACTCCGTAGCGTTGAAGCGCAAGGGCGGGCGCCGTGGCTGAGGTGGTCCTCGGCATCGAGACCTCGTGCGACGAGACTTCGGCGGCCGTGGTCGTGGGCGAGCGCGGCCGGCCCGAGCTCGCGAGCCTCATCATCCTGTCGCAGGACGTGCACAAGGTGTTCGGCGGCGTCGTGCCCGAGCTGGCGAGCCGCGCGCACCTCGCCGCCCTCCCCGCCGTGGTGGAGCGCGCCCTCGACGAGGCGGGCGTGAGCTGGGGCGCGGTGGACGCCGTCGCCGTGACGGCAGGGCCGGGCCTCGTGGGCGCGCTGCTCGTGGGGGTCGTGTACGCCAAGGCCCTGGCCTATGCCGGCGACCGGGCGCTCATCGGCGTGCACCACATGGAGGGGCACCTCTTCGCCCCGGTGGTCGAGGATCCCGAGCTGGCGCCGCCATTCATCGCCTTGCTCGTCTCCGGGGGGCACACGCTGCTGCTCGACGTCCCCGCCTGGGGCCGCTACCGCCTGCTCGGCCGGACGCGCGACGACGCGGCGGGCGAGGCCTTCGACAAGGTGGCGACGCTCCTCGGGCTCGGCTATCCGGGCGGGCCGGCGATCGAGCGCCTCGCCGTCCAGGGGGATCCGGCGCGGTTCTCATTCCCGCGGCCGCTGCTCGAGCACGGCCTCGAGTTCTCGTTCTCGGGTCTCAAGACCGCCGTGCTGCGCGCCGTGCGCGCCAGCACGGACCTGGAGCGCGACCGGCCGCACCTCGCCCGGGCGTTCCAGGACGCCGTGCTCGACGTGCTCGTGACGAAGCTAGAGCGCGCCGTGCGGCTCACGGGCCACCGCACCGCGGTGCTGGGCGGGGGCGTGGCCTGCAGCCGCGCGCTCGCGACGCTCGCCACCGCGCGGCTGGCAGGTCTCGCGCGCGTAGCGGTCGCGAGCCCGCGACTCAACGCCGACAATGCCGCCATGATCGCGCGGGCCGGGTGGTGGCACCTCGAGCAGGGCGAGCGGAGCGACTGGACGCTGGACGCCCGCGCGGACCTGCCGTTGCCGGGGCTCGAACCCTCCCCTGCCATTCCCCAATCCGCAAACCGCAATCCGCAATCGCCATGACCATCTACCCCCTGGTGCTGCACCTCGGCCCGCTCAACCTCACGGGGTACGGGATCATGATGATGGTGGCGTTCCTGATGGCGGGCTGGACCATCCAGCTCGACCTGCGGCAGCGCGGGCTCGACGAGGAGTACGCCGCCGACATCATCCTCGCAGCCGTAGTGGGCGGGCTCGTCGGCGCGAAGGTCTGGTACGTGCTGCTCACGGGCGAGTGGGACGCGCTGTTCCGCCGCGGCGGGTTCGTGTGGTACGGCGGCTTCCTGGGCGGGGTAGCGGCGGTGCTCCTGAACGGCTGGCGCCGCCACGTGCCACCGCGCTGGACCATGGAGCTCACCGCGGCTCCCCTCGCGGTGGGATACGCGCTCGGCCGTGTGGGATGCTTCCTCGTGAACGACGACTATGGGATCCCGAGCTCGCTCCCGTGGGCGATGAAGTTCCCGCGCGGCCTGCCGCCGTCGACCGTGGGCGAGCTCGCGAACCTGCACGTGTCGTTCCCACCGGGGACCGACCCGCTGCAGGTCGTGGCCGTGCACCCGACGCAGATCTACGAGACGGCGCTGATGCTCGCCGCGTTCTGGCTCCTGTGGCGACTCCGCGGCCACCGCCACGCGGTCGGCTGGCGCTTCGGCGTCTATCTCGTTCTCGCCGGGGTGGAGCGCTTCCTCGTCGAGTTCGTGCGTGCCAAGGACGACCGGCTGCTCGGTCCCTTCACGCTGGCCCAGGCGACGAGCGCGTTGCTCGTCCTCGTCGGGATCGTGATCCTGAGACGGCTCGACGCGGCAGACGCCGCCGGGGCGGCCGTTCCCGCCTACCTGCGGCCGCGAGCCGGCCTAGTGTCGTCCAACTGAAGGAGCGACGCCATGCAGTGTCCTGCCTGCGGCAACCGCATGACCGAGGTGAAGACGGGCGACATCACCGTGGATGCCTGCACGGGCGGCTGCGGCGGCCTGTGGTTCGACCACTTCGAGCTCCGCAAGGTGGACGAGCCCACTCAGTCCGCGGGCGAGAGCCTGCTCAACATACCGCAGAACCCCAAGGTGAAGGTGGACCAGAGCCAGCGCCGCAAGTGTCCCCGCGACCCCGACATCGTCATGATGCGCCACTTCTGGAGCGTGCAGCGCCAGGCGACGGTGGACGAATGCCCCAAATGCGAGGGGGTGTTCCTCGATCCGGGCGAGCTGGCCGAGATTCGCGGTGAGTACAAGACCGACGCCGACCGGCACAAGGCGGCGCGCGAGTACTACCGCGAGATGTTCGACACGCAGCTCGGCGGGATGCTGAAGCAGGACAAGGCGAAGTACGAGAGCGCCCGCAAGGTCGCCCGCATCTTCAAGTTCATCTGCCCGAGCTATTACCTGCCCGGGAAGCAGGACTGGGGAGCGTTCTGACGCGATTACGCTGCAGCCAGGCCACGGCGACGATGAGGAGCAACACGAGCACGCCCTGCAGGGCGAGCGATTGCACGGTGGGATAGATCCCGAACACGGGCAGGCGGGGCGCCCACTCGACCACGGTCGTCGTCACGATGCCCGCCTCCTGCAGGCCTGCGATCCCCTTCCCCGCGAACACGAAGGCCATGTAGTAGAGCATCGCGCTCGTGACCCCGAAGAAGGGCTTGAGCGGCACTTTCACCCCGAAGTGGTTGATCGCCACGTACACGGCGACGAGCGCCACCGCGCCTGCGAGCATGCCGGCGAGCACGGCGGAGGTGCCGCCGCTTCCCCCCGTCGAGTTGAACAGCGCCTGGTAGAACAGGATCGTCTCGAAGCCCTCGCGGTACACGGCGAGAAAGGCCACCGACGCGAGGGCGAAGCCCGAGCCGGTCCGCAGCGCCTCCTCCATGCGACCCTTCACGAAGGCGTTCCACTTCGCCACCTCGAGCCTCGAGAGCAGCCAGTAGCTCACGTAGAACAGCACCGCGGCGGCGAGGAGCATCGTCACGCCCTCGAGGGCTTCGCGCTGCCCCGGGGTGGTCTGGAACAGCAGCCCGACGAGCGCGGCGGTGACGACGCTCGCCGCGACGGCCGCGAGCGCCCCCTTCGCGACGTCGCGCCGGCGCTCCGTGGCGCCCGCCTTCGCGAGGAACGCCATCAGCGCGGCCACGACGAGGATCGCCTCGAACCCCTCCCGCAACAGCAGCACGAAGGACTGCATGACCAGGTTGGCGCCCGAGCTCTTGTCGGCGACGAGCCGCTCGGCCCGCTCCAGCGCCGACAGGAGCCGGGCATGGATGGCGTCCAGCTCGCGGGCGTCGCCCGCGGGCGCCCGCGCCCGCAGCGCCGCGAAGGCGTCCTCCAGCTCGCCCGCGAGCGCGGCGTTGCGCGCGCGCACGTCGGTCTCCACCTGCTCGAACGTCAGATAGGCGTCGAACGCGATCTTGTCGGAGCGCAGGGCGATCGCGGAGTCGAGCTGGCGCCGCACCGTCGAGAAGACCGCCGCCGCCGGAGACGGTTGGAACCGCTGCCGCTCGGCAGTGGGAAGCACGCGCAGGAAAGCGACGAGCTTGCGCGCGGCCTCGGCGTCGAGCGTACGCGCGAATCCGGGCATCGGTGTCCCGGGGCGCCCGTGCAGCACGAGCTGCGCCAGTTCTTCTTCCGAGAAGCGAGCCTGCACCGCCAGGTCGCGCAGCGCCGGCGGCCGCACCGACAGCGTCGCCGCGAGCGGCCCGTCGCCGCCGCCCGCCGCGCCGTGGCAGGACGCGCACAGCGCCGCGTACAGCCCTTCACCCTCCCGCACGTCGCTCTCGTCCGCACGCAGGGTCGCCACGTAGGTCGCCACCGCCCAGCGGTCCTCGGGGGACAGCGTCTCCTCGAACTGCGCCATCGCGGTGCCCGCCACGCCGATCGTGATCTTGCGATACACGTCCACGCCCGACACCCCGGAGAGCGCCCGACGGTCCGTCAGGTCCGCCGGCGGCGGACCCTCGAGGTGCTGCGCCTTGGGCCCGTCTCCCCGGCCGCGCTCACCGTGACACTGGATGCACTGCTCCCGGTACACGGCCGCCCCGCGTGCCAGGGAGGGCGGCCGCAACGGGAAGGGGTCGAGCGCGCCCCCCGCCGCCGCGGCGATGCGCTGCACCAGCGCCGCCGCGCGGCGGGCGACGGTGTCGGGCGGCGCCACCCGATCGAGCATGTCGCGCAACACCCTCAGCTCGGAGGCCGCGAGCTCGCGCACCGCGACCGGCAATGCGGCAGCGTCGAGCTGCGCCGCGTCGAGGAACTGCTTCGCCTCCGCGACTTCGGCCGGGACCGTCACCCGCCGCCCCTGCGCCGCCACTCCTGCGGCGTACTCCTTCGCCGCGAGGGACGCAGCCGCCACGATGCGGCGCGCCACGGCGAGCGAGTCCGTCCCCTGCGCCGGGAGCGAGGTCGCGACGGAGAGGCTCAACAGCGCGCCCAGTAAGAGCTTACGATGGATGAGAATGATTCTCGGAAACCAGGTGGCAAATACTAGAGTGACTTACTCGGGAATGCAAGCCAGCGTGCTCAATCTGTCTCGAGCACCACCACGGCGACTGCGGCAAGGTGCGTGTGCGACAGCGACAAGAGCACCCGTTTAACCCCCAGCTCACGCGCCCGCGACTGGGCGAGCCCCGACAGCTCCAAGTCGGGCCGTCCGTCCGGCGCCCGGATCACCTCGATGTCGCGCCATCCGATGCCGCGCGCGACGGCGCTCCCCTGCAGCGCCTTATACGCGGCCTCCTTCGCGGCGAGCCGCACGGCCACGTGCGTCGCCGGGTCGGGCCGGCTCTCGCAGTAAGCCCGCTCGGCGGGCGTGAGCAGTCGCTCGAATACGCGCGCGCCTTTGTCCGCGATGATGGCGCCCACGCGGGAGACCTCCACCAGGTCCACCCCCACGCCCACGGCGCTCACAGCCGGCGCCTCGTCACACTAAAAGCCCAAACGCCGGGCCAGCCATGCGGGCGCGGCGAGGTAGCCGCCCAGTACGAGGCCAAGCCAGAGGAGCAGCAGGGTGAGAGGGATCCACGCGGCGAGCAGCGGCCACAGGGACGGCCGCCAGGCCGCGACGGCGTCGATTTCCGGCGTCCAGCGCCGCCGCTCTTCCGCCACCACGTCCTCGAGCGCCAGCCAAGCGGCTTCGAGCCGCCGCGCGACGGTGCGGAGGGCCTCCTGCCACTCCGCGTGGATCGCCTTGTCGAGCACGCTCGCCTCGCGCGCGCGGGCCGCCGCGTGCTCGAGCGCGTCGAGGGCGGCCACGAACTGCTCCCCGCCGGTCGCGAGACGGGCCGCGATCGCCCGCTTCTCCGGCCCCGTCAACAGTCGGCGGCGCCAGCGCCGGCGCGCCATGCGGACCTGCTTTCCGGCGCGCTCGATCTCCCCGTCGAGCGCCCGTGCCACGCGCTCCGCCGCGCGGCGCACCGCCCGCTCCCACGCGCCCAGCCAGGCGCGGCGGCTCACGGCCTCGAGCACCCGCTCGCGCTCCTCCCGCACCGCCGCGGCGCGCGCCTCGCCGCCCAGCTCGAGCACGCGGGTCGCCAGCTCCTCCCGGATGTCGTCGAGCGGGACCCACGGGTCCGCGAGCCGGCGCGGCACGAGCACCCGGCCGAGCGAGGGAGCGAGCTCAGGCACCCGGAGCGGCATCGGGATCCTGAGGGACGCGCTCACACCGGCACCGTGAGCCGGGCCCGACGTCCGGTCCGGGCCTCGTAGGCCTCGACGAAATGGGTCAGGGACTCGGGAAGGAAGCGCTCACGCGCGAGCCCCGTAGCGGTGATCGCCCGCTCGATCGCGGCCGGCTCACCCTCCACCTCGAGCAGCACGTCCATCCGGGGATACCACTCGAGCCGCAGCACGGCGTCGCCCAGCCGGTAAATCTCGACCGTGCGGTCGATGCGGAGCGTCACCTCGAACCCCAAGCGCTCGAGAATCGTGAGCGCGGCGTCGGGGTCCGCGATGCGGGCCTCGGACTCCTCCCGGTGACGGTACTTCCCGCGCTTCGAGTGCGGCCCCTTCCAGCCGAGCACGCCGTAGGCGGGCGAGCCGTCCGCGGGGCGGTAGATCCGCAGCCGCAGCACCTCGTCGCGGCGCTCCAGCCTGCCCTTCCGGTCGAACCGCCGGTCCACCATGGCGCCACGGAATTCGCTGACGGCGCCGGCCCATCCCAGGACCCGCCGCAGCGCCTCGGGATCATCCACCCGGGCTTTGACCTCCAGCTCGTCGGCGGACGAGGACCGGCTCAAGCGAAGATCGCGTCCAGCACCGCCGCCGTGTCCGCGAGCGTCGCGAACACATGCGCTGCGCCGGCGGCGCGCAGCGCCGCGACGTCGTAGAACCCCGTGGCGACGGCGACCGCACGCGCCCCGACCGGCCGCCCGCAGGCGACGTCGTCCGGCGTGTCGCCGACGATCACGATGTCCTCACCCGCGAACGTCCGGCCCGCGAGCGCGGCCGCGCGGCGCGCCGCGACGGCCGGGAGGTCCGGGCGCTGGCGGGAGTCCGAGCCGTAGGCGCCCACGCGGAAGCGTCCCGGCTCGAGTCCGGCCGACCGCAGCTTCAGCGCCGCGCCGCGCTCGAGATTCCCCGTGAGGAGGCCGACGAGCGCGCGCCCCGCGGCCTCTTCGTCCCCAAGCGCCGCGAGCAGCTCGGTGATCCCCGGCAGCAGCGTGGTCCGCTGCGTGGGCCGGGCGAGCTCGGCCGCGAGCAGCTCGACGTAGCGGCCGCACACGGCCTGGAGCCGGGCCTCGTCCCGCGCCGCGGGGTGGGCCGCCAGCGTGAGCAGCTCGCGCACGATCTGCGGGTCGGTCTTGCCGTCGAAGCGGTAGCTCTCGATCGGCCCCGCCGTCCCCGCCTCGTCCAGGAGCGCCTGGCGGATCGCCCGCCGGCCGGCGCCATCGGTCCAGAGCAGCGTGCCGTCAATGTCGAAGAGGACGAGCTTCATGGGAGAAAAATAGGCGGTCAGGGGGATAGGCGGATAGCCACCGGCGCCTCGACCCAAACGAGACCGCCGAACGGGCTGTATAATTCTCGGGCCACCCGCACTGCAGGAGATTCCCCATGCGCCCGGTGACCCCGCTGCTCTTCGCCGCCGTCCTCGCGCTCCCCTGCCCGGCCCGCCCCCAGGCGGCGGACGTCGCCCCGAGGGACAACCTCGTGACCAAGGGGATCCCGCAGATTCCGGCTGCGATTGCTGAGGAGGCACGGCGCTACAGCGAGTTCCGCACGGCCGCGTTCTGGGACTGGCACCCCACCCGGAGGGAAATGCTGATCGGCACGCGGTTCGAGGACGCGCAGCAGCTGCACCTCGTAAAGTTTCCGGGCGGCGCCCGCACGCAGCTCACCTTCTTCCCCGACCCCGTCTCGGGCGCGTCATATCAGCCGACGCGCGGCGAGTACATCGTCTTCTCCAAAGACGTGGGCGGCGCCGAGTTCTTCCAGAAATACCGCTACGACGTGGCGACAGGCGACGTCACCCTGCTCACCGACGGCCAGTCGCGGAACGTGGGCGGCGCCTGGTCGCACGCGGGCGACCGCTACGCCTACATGTCTACGCGCCGCGATGGGCGGGACCTCGATCTCTGGGTGATGAACCCTGCCCAGCCGCAGAGCGACCGCATGCTGGCCCAGCTCGAAGGCGGCGGCCACGCACCGGTCGACTGGTCGCCCGACGACCGGACGATCCTCCTCGGCCAGGGCGTGTCCGTGAACGAGAGCTATGTGTGGCTGGTGGACGTGACGACCGGCGAGAAGACGCTCCTTGCGCCGCCGGCGGGGGGCGAGAGGGTTGCGTACGCGGATACGAAGTTCAGCCGCGATGGCAAGGGAATCTATCTCAGCACCGACGAGGGCTCGGAGTTCAAACGCCTCGCGTATCTCGATCTCGCGACCAAGCGCACCCGGTACCTCACGAGCCACATCCCCTGGGACGTCGAGGAGTTCGAGCTCTCGGCCGACGGCAAGCTCGTGGCCTTCGTCGTGAACGAGGACGGCGTCGGGGTGCTGCGCGTGATGCGCACCGCTACGGGCACCGAAGTCGAACTGCCGAAGCTGCCGGTGGGGCTGATCAGCGGCCTGCGGTGGCGCGGCAAGACTCACGACCTAGGGTTCACCTTCTCCACCGCCCGCTCGAACGGCGACGCTTATTCGCTCGACCTAGCGACGGGGACGCTCACGCGCTGGACGGAGAGCGAGACGGGCGGGGTGCGCACGGCGAGCTTCGGCGAGCCCGAGCTGGTCCACTGGGCGAGCTTCGACGGCCGCGCCATCTCCGGGTTTCTCTACAAGCCGCCGGCGCGGTTCGCCGGACGCCGGCCGGTGATCGTCAACATCCACGGCGGGCCGGAAGGACAATCGCGTCCCGGGTTCATCGGCCGCAACAACTACTACGTGAACGAGCTGGGCATCGCGATGCTGTATCCCAACATCCGGGGATCGACGGGCTACGGGAAGAGCTTCGTCAAGCTCGACAACGGCGTGCGGCGCGAGGACGCCTACAAGGACATCGGCGCCCTGTTCGGCTGGATCCGGACCCGGCCCGATCTCGATGCCGAGCGGGTGCTCGTCACGGGCGGGAGCTACGGCGGGCACATGACGCTCGTGACGGCGACCCGGTACGACGAGCGCATCTGCTGCTCGGTGGACGTCGTCGGGATCTCGAATCTCGCCACGTTCCTCCAGAACACGTCGGGCTACCGCCAGGATCTGCGGCGCGTGGAGTACGGCGACGAGCGTGACTCGACGACGCGCGCCTGGATGGAACGGAGTGCCCCCCTCACCAACGCCGACCGCGTGACCAAGCCGCTGTTCGTCGTCCAGGGGATGAACGACCCGCGCGTGCCGCGCAGCGAGGCGGAACAAATGGTGGCGGCCCTCGAGCGGCGCAACGTCCCCGTGTGGTACCTCATGGCCAGGGACGAGGGCCACGGGTTCCAGAAGAAGTCGAACGTCGACTTCCAGTTCTACGCCACGGTCCTGTTCGTGAAGAAATACTTGGTCGGACAGTGACTACGGCTTGAGTCTTCGCACCGCCACCAGCCGCTCCCGCAGCGAGGCCATGCGCGGGGCGTCGCCGAACAGATCCTCCGATGCGACGCCTCCGCGGGCGAGCGCCGCGTGGACTATGCGCCCCGCCCCCGCCCACAGGGCGACGTGCGCAACCCGGAGCCCGTCCGCGAAACACAGCAGGTCACCCGCCTCGTAGCCCGCCCCGTCTTCCGATGCCGGCACGCTGCGCCCCGCGAGCGCCTGCTGATCGCCGTCCCGCGGCAGCTCCACGCCGCGGGCGGCGTAGCTCGCCTGCACGAACCCCGAGCAGTCGATCCCCCAATCGGTGCGCCCGCCCCACCGGTACGGCGCTCCCCCGAACCAGCGCCACGCCCACTCGGGCACGGCCACGAGCCGCGCTTCGGCCGCGAGCTCCGCGACCGAGCGCACCGTGCCGGCGACCACGATCCCGATCCGCCCGTCCGCCGCCTCCACGCGACCATCGCGCCGCAGGGCCAGGCGCGCGCCGATGGGCAGGCGCAGCCGTCCGTCCTCGAAGCGCAGCTCCGCGCCGTGCGAGCGTGCGCCCGCCCGCTGGCTCCACTCCGCCGCCCAGTCCTCGGACCCCGTGGCGACATAGCCCGCGTGCGTCCAGGCGTGGTAGGCGTCCGCCGCGCGCACGCGCAGCCAGCCGGCCCCGCCCCCCTCCTCGAGGATAGCCAGCGTCTCGCCGTGCAGCGCCTCACTCACGCGGTCGGCCCGGACGTCCGGCGCTTCGAGGAGGGGAGCGATGGCCGCGGTCACGACCGCCGCCCGATCGGTCCCGAGCGACGCGTCGGGGAGTAGCGCCACCTCGGCCGCGAGGCCCGCGTCCGCCGCGAAGCGGCGCAGCGCCTGCAGGCCCTGGCGGCTTGTCGTGCGACCCGCCAGGCGCCCGCTGTGCATCGTCACCTCCCAGACGCCGAGCCGCGCGTCCGGGACCCACTTGCGGCGGATATCGTCCAGGTCGCGTTGCCGCCGGTCCGTCATGACGGCGCGTCGGCGAGTCCCGGGACGTCCATCATGCCGCGGGCGAGTCGTACGGACCGCTCCACCGCCTCGGGCACGGCGAGCTGGGCCAGCGCCTCGGGCTGGAGCGGCGTCTGCGGTGCGAGGGCCGCCGTGCTGACCGCGAACACCACGTCGCCGTCGAACGGTGTGCCGTAGGGGACGATGCGGCGCGCCAGCGCGTCGCCCGCCGCGTGGGCCAGCGCCTCGAGCTGCAGCTTGTCGAGCGCGGCGTTAGTCGCGACCACGGCGAGGGTGGTGTGGCGCGCCGCGCCGCCGAGCGGGGCGCCGCCCTCGGCGAGGTAGCGCAGCGCGTCCACGGGCCTGCCGTCCGGACCGCGCGCGCCGGCGAGAATGCGACCGGCGCCGTCGAGCACGTTGCCCACCGCGTTCACGACGACGAGCGCGCCCACGACCACCTCACCCGCGCGCGCGGCCCAGGTGCCCAGGCCCCCCTTCATCGCGCGCCGCGGGCCCAGCGCCTTGCCCACCGTCGCCCCGGTGCCCGCGCCCACCGAGCCTTCCGCGATTACCGGGGATGCCGCCTCGCACGCGCGGTAGGCGTCGTCGGCGGTGGGCCAGCGGTCGGCGCGGCCGCCCGGGGCGAGGTCGAAATCGAAGATGACGGCGGTGGGCACGATGGGCACGATGCCGGCGGGGCCCACGGGAAACCCGCGGCCGCGCTCCCGCAACCACCGCACCACGCCGTCCGCCGCGCCGAGCCCGTAGGCCGAGCCGCCGGTGAGGAGGATCGCGTCCACATGGCCGACGAGGTGGCGCGGGTGCAGCGCATCGAGTTCGCGTGTGCCGGTGGCGCGACCGCGGACGGCGACGCCCGCGCGCATCCCACCGGCCGGCGCGAGCACGACCGTGCAGCCCGTCGCGGTCCGCGCGTCGGTCCAATGGCCCACGGTGATGCCCGCGACGGCGGCGAGGTTGAGTGCGGGTGACGCGCTCATCGCGCGGCGAAGATAGCTCGGCTTGCTGGGGTTGTGGAGTGCACGTACGTTAGCCCCATGACCAAGCCCGAGGCGAAGTCCAGTCCCACAACGGTGCTCGTGGTGGACGACGAGGACGGCATTCGCCACGCGCTCGACCGCTTCCTCACGCGTCTGGGATACCGCGTGCTCCAGGCCACGAGCGGGGCGGAGGCGCTGGAGCGCCAGGCCGTGGACTCGCCGGACGTGATGCTGTCCGACATCCGCATGCCGAACATGAGCGGAGTCGAGCTCGTCCCCAAGGCGCTGGCCCAGGACGCCGACCTCGCCGTCATCATGCTCACGGCCATCGACGAGCCGCGCACCGCGATCGAGTGCCTCAAGCTCGGCGCGTACGACTACCTCATCAAGCCGGTGGACCTGGAGGAGCTGGAGATGTCGCTGCAGGGGGCGTTGCGCCAACGCCAGCTCGAGATCGACCGACGGGAGCTCGAGCACTGGCTGGCGCGCGAGGTGGCGGTGCGCACGCGCGATCTGGAGGAGCGCACGGAGGTCATCGTGGACGTGGCGCTCAACGCGCTCGCCGCGACGCAGGGCTGGGACGGAGAGACCGAAGCCGTGCGCCGGCTGGCGAAGGAGCTGGGGCTCGAGCCCGACGCGGTGGCGAAGGACGTCCGCGAGCGGCGTCGCTAGGCGCTGGACTGCGCCTTCGCCTTCTCCTCGCACGCCTTACAGCGCGTCACCCCCCGGAACGAACAGATCAAGCAGATGAACGTGCCGCAGTCCGCGCAGGGATAGCCCTCCGAGGCCCGCTCTTCGTTGCCGCAGGAGCGGCACACCATCGCGTCGTGCTCCTTCAGTTTCGGCTTTTCCATAGGGTCGCCTCAGAGGTCCAGGGCGTACACCTTAATCTTATTGATCAGCGTGGCGCGCGAAATGCCGAGCTCCTGCGCGGCCCGGGTGCGGTTGCCGCCGTGGAAGCGCAAGGCGCGCTCGATGTGCTGCCGCTCGACGTCCGCGAGCGTCAGCGCCAAGTGGCGCCGCTCGGCGCCGCTCCCCCCGCTCCCCCCGCTGCCCCCGCTGCCCTTGCGCAGTTCGGGCGGCAGGTGCTCCGGACCCAGGGCCGGGGCACCGCGGGCCAGAAGCATCGCGCGCTCGATGACGTTGCGCATCTCGCGCACGTTGCCCGGCCAGGGGGCCGACAGCAGGCGGTCCAGCGTCTCGGCGGCGCAGTCGCTGGGACAGCCCGGAAGCTGGGGCTTCAGGTCCGCCAACAGCCGGGTCACGAGCGCCAGCCGGTCCTCGCGCGACCGCTCGCGCACGCCCGGCAGCCGCAGCGGCATGACGCTCAAGCGGTAGAACAGATCCTGGCGGAAGCGGCCCGCCTGCACCTCGCTCGTGAGCTCGCGGTTCGTCGCGGCGACGAGACGGACGTCCACCGTCAGCTCGCGGGTCCCGCCCAGTCGCCGGAAGGTCTTCGTCTCGAGCACCCGGAGGAGCTTCGGCTGCAGCTCCGGCGCGAGGTCGCCGATCTCGTCGAGGAAGATCGTGCCGCCGTCCGCCAGCTCGAACAGGCCGAGCTTGCGGTCCTTGGCGTCGGTGAACGCGCCCTTCTCGTGGCCGAACAGCTCCGACTCGAGGAAGGTGGCCGACAGTCCGCCGCAGTTGACCTCGACGAACGGGGCCGACGCGCGCGGGCTGAGGCGGTGCACGAGCCGCGCGACCCATCCCTTCCCCGTCCCGCTTTCGCCGGTGAGCAGCACCGTCGTGCGCTCGCTCGCCGCAAGCAGACCGATCTGGCGCGCGAGCTCCTGCATCCCCGGGGAGACGCCGAGCGACTCGAGGCTCTCGCCTTGATGGTCCCGCTCCCGCAGCAGCGCGTACTGGCGGGACAGGTGCACCTTCTCCAGCACGCGCGCGGTCGCCGCCGCGAGGTGCCCCATGTCCACGGGCTTGGTGAGAAAATGCTCGGCACCGAGCTGCATGGCGCGCACGGCGGTCGCGATGTCTCCCTGCCCCGTGAGCAGGATGACCGCCGCGCCGTCGCCGCGCAGCCGCTCAAGCACTTCCAGGCCGCCCACGTCGGGCAGGTGGAGGTCGAGCAGCACCGCATCGGGGCGCAGCCGGGCGAAGGTGTCGAGCCCGCGCTCACCCGACGTCTCGCGGTACACTTCGAAGCCGAGCCGCTCGAAGTAGTCGCCCACGGCGCGCAGCACGTCGGCGTCGTCGTCGATCAGGAGCAGGCTATCAGCCACGGCGATCTCTCCCGTGCGACGCGGTCGCGGGGTCCACGAGCACCCGCAGCGCGCCGGGTACGAGCCGGGCCTGGAACGGCGTCTCGCCCTTCACCTCGCCGTCGAGCTGCACCGGGGCGGAAGGGCCCTCGAGCACCTCGACCCGCACATCGCGCCCGCGGCCGAACCACAGCTGGCGCGAGCCGTTGGCCGGCCCGCGCAGCAGCGCCAGGAACGCCGTCACGCTCTCGAGCGCGCCGTCGGCGCGCAGCGCCAGCACGTCGAGCCAGCCGTCGTCCGGCGCGATGTCGTGGCGCAGCCGCAGGAACGGCGGGATCAGCTCGCCGCAGTTCGCGACCAGGACCATTGCCGCGCGCAGCTCGCGCGCCGCCCCGTCCACCGTCACCCGGTGGGTGACGCTCTTCACCTGCGGCAGCGCGGCGAACGCCCGGGCCACGTAGGCGCCCATGCGCCAGCGCCGCTTCTCCGCGCTGCCCGTCAGCGCCATCAGCCGAGCGTCGAAGCCCGTCCCGCCGCACACGGCGAAGTAGTGGAGGCCGTCCGCACGCTCCACCTGCCCCAGATCGATCGCCCGCGGTCGGGCGCGCAACAGCAGGCGGGCGGCGTCGGCGGGCCGGCGCGGCAGCCGGAGGTTGCCGGCGAGCAGGTTGCCCGTGCCGCCCGGGACGAGGCCGAGCGGGAGGCCCGTGCCCACGGCGCCGGCCGCCACCTGCATCGCCGTGCCATCGCCGCCGTAGCATACCAGCACGTCGAACCCCTGCTCCGGCGCCGCCGCGGCGAAGCGCCGCGCGTCGCCTGGCCGCGCCGTCGCGAGCACCTCGACCCACCAGCCGCCGCCCCGCAGAGTGTCGCGGATCGCCGTCACCGCGCGCGCGTCCGCGCGCGCCGCTGCCGGGTTCGTGATCAGGAGAGCGCGCGGCATCTCAGTAGCGCTTTTCCCAGAAGAGGTCGAGGCCCGCCTGCCGCACCACGTTCCCCGGCTGCGACTCGGCCAGGGGATCCGAGCAGACGCGGATCGGCTCGAAGCTCGCTTCCGTGCGCCACTCGGGGCTGATGCGGAACTGGAGCGACAGCCCGAGCGTGTTGCGCAGCGCCACGGGCCGGCCCTCGCAGAACCCCGCGTCCACGACCAGGAACGTCTTCGGCCCGAGCTGGCGCCCCACCGCGAGCTGCACGCCTGCCAGGGGGTCGTTCTGTCCGCCCGGGCGGATCTCTACATAATCCACCGGCACCCCGAGATCGGAGACGATCGTGCGCTCGAGCTCCCCGGACAGCACGGAGGCCGCGCTCTGCACCAGGGCCCGCTGCGACGCGATCCCGCCCTGGTCTCCACCGAGCTCGAAGGTCGGCTTGCCGAACAGCAGGTAGGAGATCACCTCGGTCTGCGAGAAGTCCTGCTTCTCCGCTTCCAGCGTCACGCGCGGTACGAGCAACGTGCCCGTGATGTGCGCGACGACGGTCACGTCCTCCGGGTTCCTCTGGGCGGGCGTGGGCACGGCGTGCACCGTGTGCTTCGCTTCGATGTTGAGCTCCGCGTCCTGATCGGGCGTGCCGAAGTACCGCACCGTCCCTTGCGACACCACGAACTCGCGCGTCACCGGCCCGACCTTGAGACGGTACGTGCCGCGCGGCGCCTGCAGCGTGCCGCTCACCAGGTACTCCTTCCGCTCCTTCTTGAGGAACACCGTGCCGGCGAGCTGGATGTTCGCCTCGCTGGAGCGCAGCCACACGTCGCTCCCCATGTCGAGCTCCAGGTCGCGAATCCGCAGGCTGTCGAGGAACACGCTCTCGAACTGGGGGCCCAGCCGCTGCTGCTCGATGAGCGAGGTCAGCGCCGTATCCACCAGCTCGTCCAGGTTCACGATGCGCTTGCGCAGGAGGTCGGCGAAATAGAGCACGCCCGAGGTCACGGTCGCCCGCCCGGTGAGCGTCGCGCCGATCACCGGGCCCGTCAGCGCCAGGCCACCGCTCGCCGTCACCGCAACGTTCTGCTTCAGGTCGAGCGCCTTGAAGTCGGCGGCGGTGATGTCGAGCGCCAGCACCGGCCGCGCGAGCTGCTCCAGGCGCACGAACCCGGAGACCACCGCGCGCCCCTGGTCGCTGCGGACCGCGACGCTGTCGACGCGGATCGTGTCGCCGGAGAGCGCCAGCCGGCCGGTGATCCCCTCGTAGCGCACGTTCAGCGTGGGGATCGTGGCCGCGGCGTCCCGGATCACGAGACCGCCGCGCAGTCGCGGCGCCTGCCACGTCCCGGCGATCCCGACGTCCGCCGTGAAGACGCCCGCCACCTCTTTGAGCAGCGGTGTGAGCGCCTCGAGCAGCGAGAGATCCACGCTGTCCGCCGTGGCGCGCACCGAGAGGGTGTCGGGGAGCTGGCGCTGCGCTACCGGCGCTAACGCGAGATCGAGCGGCAGGTGGGCCGCGACGGTCAGGACCTGCTGTCCCGAGCGCCACAGGTGGACGGCGGACTCGAGCCGGCGGTCGCGGTAGTCGAACGTGCCGTCGAGAGCGGGAGCGCGGAACTCGCCGATCGAGCCGTTCGTGAGCGAAAACGACCCCGTGTACTGGGGCTCCGCACGCGTGCCCGCGAGCGCGGCGGTGGCGGCGATCGTCCCGCCCACGCCCGCGGTGTCCTTCTGCAACAGCGCATACAGGCCCGCGAGCGGAAAGCCCTCGATCTGCAGGTGCGCGTCGGCCCGGCCGCGGGTCGGCACATCCCCCTGCAGCAGGAGTCGGCCCGTCCCGTAGACGCTCACCAGCGCGAGGCCCGCGACCCGGGCGGTAGAGTCCGCCACCACGAATTCGACCGGGCGGCGCAGCACCCAGACGTCGCCCGGGATCTGGAGCGCGAGCGAGTCCACGGCCACGGACGCGGCGTCGGCGCGGCGCGTATAGCGGCCTCCCGCGAGAACCGCCCCCACCTGACCGACGCGCGAACGGGCGAACCAGGCGAGCGAGTCCCGGGTCCCGGCGACGCTCGCCGTGACGGCGCCGAAGCCGCGCTCGCCCAGCGCGAGCGAGTCGAGCGTCACCTCCGCCGCTACCGCCGGCACCGGACCCGGCCGGTACGTCATGTGGGCGCGCCCGGCGGGGAGCTCCCACTCGTGCCAGCGGGCGCGCTCGAGGCTCGCCCGCGTGTCGAGCGCGAGCGAGTCCAGCGCGCCCTCGAGCGTCACTGCGACCCGCGCCGCGCCCGCGAGCGAGCGGCCCCCGCGCCCGCCCCCCGCCCCCCCCGCCGAGCCCCCAGTCTCCCGCCCGAGCGCGCGGCCCGCCACCCAGGCGATCAGCGAGTCGACCGAGTTCAGGCTGTCCGCGTCGAGGTCCAGGCTCAGCGCCCCGCGGGCCGGCCGTGCCCATCCGAGCACACCGCTGCCCGTCGTAATGAGTCCCGGCTGCGACAGGCGCAGCGAATCCACGTACACGCGGCGGTCGGCGAAGCGCAGTCGCGCCCCCCCGCTGTCGAGGCCCGCGCCCACGAACAGCGACGGCGCGAGGGCAGCAGTGACCAGCCCGACGGGCGGCGCGCCGCTGTCCGCGCCCACCGTCCCGCTGAGCGTCGCGGTGAGCCGCGACGGTGGACCGGCGCCCGCCGCGAGCCAGCGCGAGAGATCGAGCTCCCGGCTGCGGACGGTGAAGTCCCGGGCGGCAAGCCGCGACGAGAGCAGCGTCAGCACACCGTCCACCCGGATGCCGCCTCCGTCCTGCGCGGACTCCAGGTCGGCGTGCGTCGCCAGCGCCGCGAGCGTGCCGTCGAGCCGCACCGGGCCCGTCACCGCGCCCGCGAGCGGGAGCCCCCCTCCCGGGAGGCTCCCGCGCAGGCCGTCGAACGAGAGCGAGTCCGCGACCATGTCGGCAAACACGCCGAGCATGTCGCTGCGGCTGTCGAGCCGCACCACGCCACGGATCACGCTGGGGGGCAGATCACGCAGCCGGTGTCGCAGCGTGCCGCTGAACTGCGCGTCGGCGAGCCGGCCCGTGAGCGTGCCGGCGGCGTCGAGCGTGCCCTGCAGCCGGACGGCCGGCACGAGCCGCCGCACCGTCCGCAGGTCGATCGCCGCCGCGTCCACCCCGAACGAGCGGAAGCCCACTCCCGCGCCGCGCGACAGATCCACCTCGCCGCGCCCGCGCACCGTGGACTGCGGCCAGCCCGGCACGAGGGAGTCGCGGAACACCCAGTCCGTCTCCAAGTGCAGCGCGCCGATCGCTCCCTCGGCCACGGTGTGGCCGCTGAGGCGGCCCGCCAGCGGCAGCCTGTCGAGGAAGGGGCGGGCGAACTCGAGATCGAAGTCGCGCGCCTCGAGGTCGGTCCCCCGCAGGGCGACGAGCCCGGAATCGGCCGCGCTGAGCGCGGTGAGCCGGCCCGTGACCGTGCCGCCGCCGGAGGCGAACGTGAGCGGATCAAGCCGGACCTCCAGGACACGGCTGCCGTGAGAGCGCAATGCGACGCCCCCACGCAGCACCGCCCCGTCGGGGAAACGGGAGTCGATGAACCGGAAGTCCGAGAGCGTGGCGGAGTCGGCACGCGCCGCGAGATCGAACAGCAACGTGCCGTGCGGCCAGCGGACGCGGCCCCGGGCCTGGAGCGCGGAGCCGGGGAGCCGCACCCGCTCCAGGTCGGCGTCGAGCGAGTCTCCCACGACGGTGATGCGGCCCGCCACGTCGCGCAGCTCGACCGCGGGGTCGCTGCTGCGCACCGCGAGCCCCGTAATGTCCATCCGGATCCCCTTGTCGCGCGGCGAGGAGAGCCGCAGGGCGGCGAGCCGGGCGGCGAGATGGTCGAAGCGGCGAACCCGGAGCGGGCCGTCCCGCGCCGCGGCGTCGATCTCGTGCGTCGTGTCGGGCGCGGGACCCGCGCGCAGCCGCAGCATCACCGAACCATCCTCGATGCGCACGTTGCGGAACAGGATCAGGGGGGCCGGACCGCGCGGCGCCTGCGCCGTGTCGGGGCCGCCCAGGCGGAGCAGCTCCTCGGCGTTGAGTCGCCCGCTCGGGTGCTGCACGATGTTGAACACGGGCTGGCGCAGGTCGAGCTCGAACAGCACGACTCGGCCAGCCGCGAACTCGAGCGGGTTGTAGGAGAGGTCGGCGCGGGGGAGCCAGGCGACCAGCGTGGTGTCCGGGTCGAACAGCCGGACGTCGGAGAGGGTGAGTCCCGTGAGCAGCGTGCCGCCGACGTCGCCGATCTCGATCGTGCCGGTGAACACCTGCCGCAGCGCGCCCTCGGCCGCCCGCGCGACCAGGTTCCGTCCGGCACCGGTGCCGATGAGGGCGGAGAGCGCGCCGAGGACGCCGGCGAGCAGCCCGACCACCCCCCACAGCGCGACCCCGAGCGAGCGCCGCACCATGTCAGAAGGCCTGTCCCACCGCGAACTGCCACACGATGCGGCGCCAGAACCCCGGGGGCAGCGCCGGCCGGAACGGGGCGCCCGGGATCAGCGTGAGGCTCTTGTCGGTGTTGTTCAGGAGGTAGACCGGCCCCGCCTCCGCCGGGTAGCCGTTGTAGGCGGCGTCCAGCCGCACCGGGCCGAGCGGCGTCGCGAAGCGCAGCCCCACGCCCGGCGTGACGCGCAGGCCGTTCACGGTCGTGAGTGGCTCCCCGCGCTCCCACACCTGGCCCGCGTCCACGAACAGCGCCACCCGCATCCGGTCGGGGAAGAGCGGGGTCGCGAACCGGACCTCCGTATTCGCCACGAAGATGGTGTTGCCCCCCGTGGGCGAGGCCGTCAGGTGCAGGAACGTGCTGTCGCCGCCGCCGCCGACGTCGATACTGTCCGTGACGTAGACCCGGGGGCCGAGCTCGTTGCGGGCGTAGCCGCGCACCGAGTTCGGTCCCCCGCCGTAGAAGCGCTGGTCCGGCGGCACGAAGTGGACGCTCTGGCCGGCGAGCGTGATCCGCCCCAGGACGATCGCCCCCGCCCGCACCCGCCACGCGAACACCCCGCGCCGGCCGAGCGGATAGTAGCGCGACGCCTCGAGCTCACCACGATTGAACTCGTACAGGGTGTCGGAGTAGACCAGGCGGGAGGCGTGCATGACGGTGACCGTCACGAGGCTCCCCCCCGAAGGGTCGAGCACGTTGTTCACCTGATCGCGCACTCCCGAAACCGTCACGGCGGCGAAGCGGCGCGAGCTCTCGAGCAGCGCCCGGTCCCCGGCGTCGCACACCCGGAATACGCTGCAGAACACCGCCGGTTGGGCCGTGGTGCGGCCGTACGAGAAGCCGTAGCCCACGGTCACGGGGATGTTGCGTCGCGCATTGAGGGTGACGGCGAGGTTGCCGCCCACCGCCTGGCGTGTGTACGCCTTGAACTCCGAGCGCCGCTCGGCGAACACGCCGAAGCTCGCGGCGTGCCGCGGGGAAAGGAAGAACGGCTGCCGCAGCGTCAGGCCGGCACCGTAGTTGAGCGTGTCCGACGTGAGGTCGTCCCGGAGCGCACGGCACACATTGTCGCGCAGGCTCCAGTCGGTGGGCACGCCCACGCCGAGCTTCGAGAGGCGCCCCGTGATGTCGAGCGTCCGGGCCCCGCCAAGAAAGTTGAAGGAGGTCCACCCGCTCTGGACGCGGAAGCAGTCCACCGTCCCGTAGCCCACGCCCATGCGGATACGATGGGGGGGCCCTTCGCGCAGCCGCACCACCACGCCCACGGTCGAGTCGCCCGGATCGGCAGGGGGCGCCGTGTCGGCGAGCACCACGTTGACCGAGCGGAAGAGCCCCGTGCCGTAGAGGTCGCGCTGCGTCTGATACAGCCGGTCCTGGCGGAACAGGTCGTTCCGCTTCACGGGCAGCATACGCCGCACCGTTCCCGTATCCACCTTTTCGGTGCCCGCGATCGCCACGTCCCCGATGCGCATGCGTGGCCCGGGCACCGCCTCGAGCGTCGCCACGGCGCGGAGCTCGGCGGCGTTGACGTCGAAGCTCCGCAGCACGTCGGCGTAGGGATAGCCGCGGTTCTTCAGCCGGCCGACGATCGTATCGGCGGACGCCTGGAACAGCATCCGGTTGAACGGCGTGCCGACCGCGAGCGGCAGATCCTTCTTGAGCGCGGCCACGCTCAGGATGTCGTCCAGGCCCGTGATCTCGAGCCGCTCCAGCCGCACGGGGTCCCCCTCCATGATCCGAAACCGGATGAACACGTCGTTGCCCTCCCGGCGCACCAGCGTGTCGATCACCGCGCTCATGTAGCCGCTCTGCCGGTACAGCAGCAGCAGCCGCACTACGTCGCGGCGGAACTCCAGCTCGTTGAAGTACCGCTTCTCGCCCAGGAATCCGATCCAGCGCAGCCACCAGACGCTCGCGAAAAAGCTCGAGTTGGAGGTGGCGATCGCCGTGCTGAGCGTGTAGTCGTCGATGGCCTTGTTGCCGTCGAAAGAAAGACCGCGCACCACTCGCTGCTCTTGTTGCGTGGCGAGCGGGAGGGGGGCCGCCGCGAGTACGGCGACGAGCACGAGGCCGACGCAGGCACGCAATTGACGGGGTCGCCCGACTCCCCTATGTTGGCTGCCACCCGCCCCACTGTCAACCTTTTCGACACCTGATTCCATGCCGGTAGTGGTTCACCGCGAGCGCGGTCAGGTTCCACCACGAGTCGGGCCCGGCGGCACGCTGCGAGCCCTGGTCGCGGCGTCGCTGGTCGCGAGCTCCGGGCTCGCGGCGCAGGGTCGGCCCGCCGCCGCGTCGCCTCGCAGCAGGCCGCTCCAAGGCTCGCTCGAGCGACGACTGGCGCAGCTCATCGATGTGCCCCCGTTCGATCGCGCCACCTGGGGCGTCTACGCCGTGGACGACCGGGGGCGAGTCCTGTATCAACGCAACGCCGACCGCCTGTTCGTGCCGGCGAGCAACACGAAGCTCGTCGTGACGGCGGCGGCCCTCGTGCTGTTGCCCGCCGACTACCGCGTGCGGACGAGCCTATACGCGAACGGCGTCGTGGCAGCCGGAGTGCTGGAAGGCGACCTCGTGTTTTACGGCCGCGGCGATCCGACGTTCTACGCCGGCTGCTACGGCGTGGACACGCTCGCCGCCGGGGTGTGCGACTCGACGTTCACCGCGCTGGACGCGATCGCCGACTCACTGCGCAGCAAGGGGCTGAGGCGCATCACCGGGAAGCTCGTGGGCGACGGCTCGTACTTCGAGCCGAAGCTCATCCATCCCGGCTGGAACGCGTTCGATCTCAACGCCTGGTACGCGGCGCCGGTGTCGGGGCTCGGGTTCCACGGCAACAGCGTGGACTTCACGATCGCGCCGGGGGACGCGGTGGACCGGCCGCCCGTGATCACCTTGTCACCCGACCTCGGGCTGATCAGCTTCGAGAACCGCGCCCGCACCGGGCCCCCGGACTCGAACTCGACGATCGAAGACAACTTCTACCGCGCGCCCGGCACCTGGGACATATGGGCGGTGGGCCGCGTCGCGCTGGGGCGCGCGCCCTGGACGGTGAGCGTGGCGCTGCCCGATCCCAACCTCTACGCCGCCCGGGCCCTCGCCTTCGCGCTCCAGCGCAAGGGCGTCTCGATCGAGGGCGGGGCCACGAGCACGACCGACTCGCTCGCGTACCGAACGGCGCGCGGCCAGCCGCCGCTCGCGGAGTACCGCGGCCGGCCGCTCGGCGACATCGTTTTCCCGATCCTCAACACGAGCCAGAACTGGTTCGCCGAAATGCTCGTCAAGATCCTGGGCCGGGAGCTCACGGGGGCGGGCTCCTGGGAAGCCGGGCTCGACGTCGAGCGGCGCTTTCTCGTGGACTCGGTGCGGATCGACTCGATGGCGTTCGCGCTGGAGGACGGCTCCGGCCTCGCGGCGGGGAACCTCGTCACCCCGCGCGCCTTCGTGCAGCTGCTCGGCTACATGCGCCGGCACCCGCGACGCGCGCCGCTGCTCGCGGCGCTGCCCCGCCCCGGCCAACCCGGTACGCTGCTCAAGCGGCTCGTGGGCACGCCCTTCGAGAGCCGGGTGCTGGCGAAGACCGGCAGCATCAATCGCGTGAACAGCCTCTCAGGCTACATCGAGCGGCCGGACGGGCGTACCATCACCTTCAGCGTGCAGGCGAACAGCCACGACGTGTCGTATTCGCAGATGCTGGCGCAGATCGACTCGGTGATCGTGGAAATCGGAAAGACCAAATGAGAAAGACGTAAGGTGAAAGGCGTAGGGTCAGAAACGTACCGGAGAATCGTACGACTCTCCCGCACACACTCTCCTTACGGTTTTCACCCTACGACTTCGGCCATACGCCTTCAGTCTTCTGTCTGCCCGAATATCGCCATGTTGCTGGAGTGCCCCGGCTCGATCTTCGCCGCGGGATTGATGAGATGCACTGCGTGGTTCACGGCGATGGCGGCCTCGGCCGCCCCGGTGGCGATGAGCTTGAGCTTCCCGGGGTAGGTGACGATGTCGCCAGCTGCGAAGATCCCGGGGATGCTCGTCTCCATGATCTGCGACACCTTGATCTCGCCCTTCTCGATCTCGAGCCCCCACTCGGCGATGGCGCCCAGCGACGAGATGAAACCGAGCTGGGGGAGCACGCAGTCGATCGCGATCGTCTCCTCGTGCTTCGTCTTTTTGTTCACGAGGGTCACCCGCTCGATCGCGCCGCTCCCGTGGATCGCCTTGACCTCCCAGAACGTCCGCAGCTCCATCTTGCCCGCCGCGACGAGCTCGCGCACCTGCGCCACGGTCGCCGCGTGGGCGCGGAAGCCGTCACGGCGGTGAATCATGAGGATGGACTGCGCGATCCCCTGCAGGGTCACCGCCCAATCGAACGCCGAGTCGCCGCCGCCCACGAGCAGCACGCGTCGCCCCGCGAACGCTCGAGGATCGAGCACGCGGTCGTACAACCCCTTCCCGTACCACTGGTCCACGTCCTTCAGGGGCAGCTTGCGTGGGGTGAACGCGCCGATGCCCCCGGCGATGAGGACGGTGCGCGACGGATATTCCTCCCGGTCGGTGACGACGGTGAACAGCGGCGCGCCGTTCTCCGACTCGCGGCGCAGGCCCGCGACCTTCTCGCCCAGGTGCACGGGTGACTTGAACTGGAGCGCCTGCTCCGCCATGCCCTTCACCAGGTCCTTGGCGAGCACTTTGGGGAAGCCGGCGACGTCGAAGATGTACTTCTCGGGGTAGAGCGCGGTGAGCTGCCCGCCCGCTTGGTCCAGGTTATCGATGATACGGCACGAGGCGCCGCGCATGCCGGCGTAGAAGCAGCCGAACAAGCCCGTCGGGCCGGCGCCGATTATGGTGATATCTTTGGGGTCCTGCATGGGGCGAACGTAATGGAATACCAAAGGCGTGGGGAGTGGGGAGTGGTCCCCGACGGAGCAAAGCGGAGCTCCGGCCCGCACCGAAGGTACCACTCCCCACTCCCCACGATCTTGGGTCGGAGGCGCGGTCTTGAGGATCTACACGAAGACTGGTGATCAGGGGGAGACCGGGCTGTTCGGGGGCGGTCGTGTCCCCAAGGACCACCTGCGGGTCGCCGCCTACGGCGAGGTGGACGAACTGAACGCCGCGCTCGGCCTCGCCCTCGCGCTCGAGCCGCAGGCGTTCGCGCGCGACCTGCTCGAGACGGTGCAGCGCGACCTGTTCACGATCGGGGCCGAGCTCGCAGCGCCAGACCCCGCGAAGCTTACCAAGGCGCTGCCCGGCCCGCGGCTCGGTGACGCCCGCGTGGCGGCATTGGAAGACGCCATCGACCGGGCGCAGGCGACGCTCGCTCCGCTCCAGCAGTTCATCCTGCCGGGTGGCAGCCCCAAAGCGGCGGCGCTGCAGCTCGCGCGCGCCGTGTGCCGCCGCGCGGAGCGGGCAGTCGTCACCCTGTCCCGCGACGCGGGCGTGAGTCCCGCGATCCTCAAGTACGTGAACCGGCTTTCCGACCTGCTGTTCGTGCTGGCGCGGGCCGCCAACGCGGCGGCCGGGCTATCGGACGTGCCGTGGTGACCGTCCGCGTCCCGATCACGGAGCAGCGCGACGCCTCCTACGACATCCTGATCGGCCGTGGGCTCCTGACGCGGCTCCCTGCGCTGCTGCGCGACGCCTGTCCCGCGGTGCGCTACGCGGTGATCACGGACTCGCACGTCGAAGCGCTCTACGGAGGGCAGATAGTCGCGGCGTTGCAAGACGCCAAGTTGCCAGTGGAGCTACTGCAGTTCCCGGCCGGAGAATGGAACAAGACCCGCGAGACCTGGGCCGCGCTCGCGGACCGGATGCTGGCGCTCGAGCTCGGGCGGGACTGCGCGGTGATCGCGCTGGGCGGCGGCGTCGTCGGAGACCTCGCCGGGTTCGTGGCGGCGACGTACCTGCGCGGCGTCCCCTACGTCCAGGTGCCGACGTCGCTGCTCGCCATGATCGACTCCTCCATCGGCGGCAAGACCGGCGTGGACGCCCCTGCGGGCAAGAACCTGGTGGGCGCGTTTCACCAGCCGCACCTCGTCATCGCCGACCTCGATGTGCTCGACACGCTGCCGGCCGTGCAGCTCGCGGCCGGGATGGCGGAGGCGGTCAAGCACGGCGCGATCGCGGACGCGGCCTACTTCGCGTTCCTCGAGCAGGAAACCGCGGCGATCACCGCGCGGGACCGGGACGCGGTCGAGCGGGTGGTACGGCGCTCGGTCGAGATCAAGGCCGAGGTCGTGGCCGCGGACGAGCGGGAGGGGGGGCGCCGGGCGATCCTCAACTTCGGCCACACCGTGGGGCACGCCATCGAGGCGACGGCGAAGTTCGCGGTGCTGCACGGTGAGGCGGTGGCGATCGGGATGGCCTACGAGGCCCGGCTCGCCGCGGCGTTGGGCATCGCGGCGCCGGCCACGGCCGACCGGGTGTGCGCCCTGCTCGAGCGCTATGGGCTGCCGCTCGAGCGTCCGGCGACGGGGACCGTGGACGACCTGATCGCCGCGATGCGCCACGACAAGAAGGCGCGTGCGTGGACCCTGCGATTCGCGTTGCCGCGCGCGGTGGGCGAGATGCAAGGAAACGGGAAGACCGGATGGACGGTGGCGGTGCCGGAGCAGGCCGTGCGGGAGGCGCTGGGAGCGACACAGTAATCACAAATCTTTCAACAACTTCCACACGGCGTGTGCAGTTCGCGGATCAGGCCCCTGTCGCTGCGTGCACATTTCCTTTTCCACAGAGCGTGTGGATAGTGGACAAACGGCGGAACGACGTGCCAGCAAGAAATTTGTGATGTTGATAAGCGTTGAGATTTGCACCGTTGACAAGTGACTCCTATATTGGCGCATTCGCGCGGGCCTGTTTCAACCTTTCAACCTCTTGCCCACCGCTGGAGCCCTAGCCATGGCAAGGTCGAATGGAGGCAAGGCCAAGGCGTTCTTTCGCGCCAATCCTTCGGGAGCCTTCGACCAGTACCTCCAGGACATTCAGAAGCTGCCTCTGATCAAAGACCCCGCGGAAGAGCGCCGGCTCGCCCGGCGCGTGCAGCGGGGTGACGAAAGAGCCGCCGAGCGGCTCGTCACCGCCAACCTCCGATTCGTCATCTCCTACGTCAAGAAGTATCAAGGTCACGGGCTGGACCTCTCCGAGCTGGTCGCCATCGGCAATGAAGGACTCCTCAAAGCGGTCAAGAAGTTCGATCCGGATCAGGGCGTGAAGTTCATCTCGTACGCCGTGTGGTGGGTGCGCCAGGCGGTGCTCAAGGCCCTCGCCGAGCAGACCCGGAGCGTCCGCATCCCGCTGAATCAGAACTCCCAGCTCATTCGCATGAGCCGCACCGAGACCTACCTGTCGCAGGAGCTGGGCCGCGAGCCGACCGACGACGAGATCGCACTCGCCCTCGAGGACACGGTCGAGAACGTGCGCACGGCGCGCCGCATGACGGCGGCCGAGCTGTCGCTCGACGCCCCCGTGGACCGGAGCGACAAGGACGCCGCCACCCTGGGCGAGCGCTTCGCCGGTCAGGAAGGCGGCGAGATCGAGGAGAAGACCGACGGCAAGCTGATGCGCGAGTTCATCGACCGCATCTTCCAGAAGTACCTCACGCCGCGCGAGCGCAAGATCCTCTATCTGTACTACGGTCTCGAAGAAGGCAGCGAGGCGATGACGCTCGAGAAGATCGGGGCGCTGATGGGCGTCACGCGCGAGCGCATCCGGCAGATACGAGAGCGGGCGTTCGAGAAGCTGCGGGAGTCGCCCGACGGCAGGGCTTTGAAGGGATTTTGGAGAGCGGCTTAGACGTTGAGGGAGACGCTGAGGCGCCGAGACGCTGAGTGGATCTGAGTGACGAGTGGTCAGGAGATGCCTTTCCTGGCCACTTTTCGCTCATATCCACGTGGCGTCTCGGCGACTAGGCGTCTCCCTCGCCGTCTACATACTATTAGGCATGGCTCGCGAACTCCCGATCTTCCCTCTGCCGATTATCCTCTTTCCGGGGGCGCCGCAGCCCCTGCACATCTTCGAGTCCCGCTACCGCCAGCTCCTCGCCGACTGTCTCGCGGCCGACCGGCGCTTCGGCGTCACCTACGTCGCACCGCCGCACGCGCCGGACGACGACCCCGCGCCCACCCCCGGCGACCTCGGGTGCGTGGCGCTGATCCGCTCGACCCAGGAGCTCCCCGACGGCCGCTCCAACATCCTCGCGGTGGGCGAGCGGCGCTTCGTGCTGGTCGCATGGTGCGCGGGCGCTCATCCCTACCGCCTGGGCCGGGTGGAGGAGTTCGACGACGAACCGAGCGAGCCGGGGGAAGCGGAGGCGCTGGCGGCTGGGGTGCGTAATGACTTCTCGCGCCTGGTGAGCGCCCTGGGCGTGCTCACCGACCGCGAGCACGAGTCGATCGAGCTGCCGGCGGACCCGCAGGAGCTCTCCTTCCAGGTCTCGGCGGCGCTGGAGCTCGACGCCGAGGCGAAGCGGTCGCTGCAGGCGCTGCGCAGCACGACCGCGCGGCTACGCCACCTGGCCGGGCTCCTCGACCCGCTCGCGACGGACGCGGAACGGCGGGCCGCCGTGCGCCGGCGCGCCAAGGGCAACGGGCGCGGCGGCCGCCACCCCAAGATCGAGCACACCGCATGACGGCGACCCCCCCCCCGCTGGCGCGCGGGCTCGCGGACCTGGTGGGCGAGTCGCACGTCCGGACCGCCGCGGCGGAGCGGGCCACGTACGCGCGCGACGGGCTCCCCATCCACCGCCGCGTGCCCGGCGTCGTGGTGCTCCCGGGGACCCGCGACGAGCTGATCGCCGTCGTGCGGCTGCTGGCGGCGCACGGCGTGCCGTTCGTGCCGCGCGGCGCGGGCACCGGACTCTCGGGCGGCGCGCTCGCGGACGAGCGGGCGGTGCTCGTCGTGCTGACGCGGCTCGCCCGCATTCTCCGGATCGACCCGGTGAATCGCGTGGCGGTGGTCGAACCGGGTGTCGTGAACGCAAGGCTCTCGACCGCCGCCGCCCCCCACGGCCTGCGCTATGCTCCCGACCCCTCGAGCCAGACCGCGTGCACGCTGGGCGGCAACGTCGCCGAGAACTCGGGCGGCCCGCACTGCCTGAAGTACGGCGTCACCGCGAACCACGTGCTGGCGCTCGAGGTGGTGCTCGCCACGGGCGCCGTCGTAGAGCTGGGCAGCCCCGGCGGGGAGCCGTGGGGGCCCGATCTGGTGGGGTTGTTCGTAGGCTCGGAAGGCAACTTCGGGATCGCGACGCGCATCACCGTGCGGCTCCAGCCGGTGCCGCCCGCCGTCCTCACCCTGCTCGCGGACTTCGGCTCGGTCCGCACCGCGGGCGAGGCCGTCTCCGCCGTGATCGCGAGCGGTATCGTCCCGGCGGCGCTCGAGATGATGGACCAGTCGTGCATCCGGGCGGTGGAGGACTCGGTGTACGCGGCCGGATACCCTCGCGACGCGGCGGCCGTGCTCCTGGTCGAGCTGGACGGCAGCTCGGAGGGCGCCGTCCGGGAGGACGCCGGCAGCGTGGAGCAGCTGCTCCGCGCCCACGGGGCGCGCAGCGTCCGCTCCGCCGCCGACCCGCGGGAGCGCGAGCGCCTGTGGCAGGGGCGGAAGAAAGCGTTCGGCGCCCTGGGCCGCCTCGACCGCGACCTCCTGGTGCAGGACGCCGTGGTGCCGCGCTCCACACTCCCCGACGTGCTCGAGACCATCGGCCGCATCGCCGCTACGTATCAGCTGGTCGTGAGCAACGTGTTCCATGCGGGCGACGGCAACCTGCATCCCAACATCTCCTTCGACGCCCGGGTCCCCGGCCTGCGGGCACGCGTCGAGGCAGCGAGCGGGGAGATCATGCGAGCCTGCATCGCGGCGGGCGGCACGATCACCGGCGAGCACGGGATCGGCCTCGACAAGCTCGGCTACATGCCGCTCATCTTCGATCCCGACTCGCTCGCCGCGATGCGCGCCCTGCGGCGCGTGTTCGACCCCGAGGAGCGGGTGAACCCGGGCAAGGTGATCCCCGTGCACGCGTGCCGGGAGTGGGTGGGGGCCGGAACGCGGAACGCGGAACGCGGAACGCGGAACGAGAGCTCACGCCTCCGTTCCGACTTCCGCGTTCCGACTTCCGCGTTGGAGACATGAGCCTCCTCGACCGCGTCCGCGCGCTGCTCGGCAGCGACGCCCTGCTCGAGAGCGCCGGCCCGGACGGCGTGCCTCGCGTCGCGCCCGATTCCCCGGACGCCGTGGCGCTGCTGCTCGGCACGGCGCGGGAGGAGGGGTGGCGGGTGCGGATCGAGGGCGCCGGGACCTGGATGCCCTCCGATGCCCCCTGCGACCTCGCGCTCACGACCCGCCGCCTCGACCACGTCCCGGCAATCGAGCCCCAGGACCTGTCGGCGACCGCCGAGGCAGGGATCGGCTTCGATCTGCTGCGCCACCAGCTCGCCGACCGCGGCGTCTGGCTCGCGATCGACCCCCCGGGGCTCGGCGGGCGCAGTGTCGGTTCGGTCATCGCGACCGCGACGGCCGGCCCCCTGCGGCAGGGGTTCGGGCCCGTGCGGGACCACCTGCTCGGTGTCACCTTCGTGACGGGCGACGGCCGCATCGTGCAGAGCGGCGGGCGGGTCATGAAGAACGTCGCCGGATACGACCTGACCAAGCTCGAGGCGGGCGGGTTCGGAGCCTTCGGCGTGATCGTGCTCGTGCACCTGCGGCTGCGCGCCCTGCCCCGGGTGGACCAGACGCTGGTGCTCGAGGGCTCGCGCGACGATCTCACACAGGTGGCGGACGACATCGCCGCGGCGGGGCTCACGCCCGCGGCGCTCGAACTGGTGTCGCCCGCCCTCGCCCGACGCGAGCGCTGGGTGCTCGCGGTGCGGGTCGCGGGGTCGGCCGCGCTCGTCGCCGGCGACGAGGCGGGGCTGCGCGCGGCCACGGGCGGCCGTTTGACGCCGCTGCGCAGCGAGGAGGCGCACCTCTTCTGGACGCGCGCCGCCGAGGGGATCGCCGCGCGACCCGTGGCGTTCCGCATCGGCGGGCTGCCCGACTCGAGCGATGAGCTGCTCGACCTGCTGCAGCACCAGGTGGGCGACGAGTGGATCGCCGCGAGTCCGGGTGTCGGTGCTTTGCGCTGGGCCGGCGAGACCACGGTCGACCGGTTGCGGCGCCTGCGGCGCACGCTCGCGGGGCTCGAGGTCCCGTTGACGCTGGAGCGGGCGCCCTGGCCCGTGCGCAGCGCTGTGGGGCACTTCGGCGCCTACCGCGAAGGGGTCGGCCCGCTCGTCGCGGGCCTGCGCCGGACCTTCGACCCTGGCGAGGCGTTCGTCGTGGCCGTCGAAGGTAGTGAATGATTGAGCGGGGGGGCTTCGAAGCCCTCGACGCGTGCGTTCACTGCGGCTTCTGCCTCCAGGCCTGCCCCACCTTTCTCGCGACCGGCGACGAAGCGGACAGCCCGCGCGGCCGCATCGAGCTGATGCGCGCCCTCGAGGCGGGCGAGCTCGGGGTCGAAGACCGTTTCCTCACCCTCCATCTCGACCGCTGTCTCGGGTGCCGCGGCTGCGAGCCGGTGTGCCCGTCCGGCGTCGGCTACGGCCACGGGCTCGAGGCCGCCCGCGAGCGGATCGCCCGCGCGCGCGGGGTGCCGCGGCTCGCGCGTGCCGCGCTGTGGGCGCTCACGACGCCGGGGGTCTCGCGCGTGGTGTACGCCGTCGCGCGGCTGCTCCGAGCCACGGGACTCCCCGGCCGGCTCGCGGGATGGGGGCGATTCCGGTTCGCCATGGGAATGCTGGCGGCGACGAAGCCGAAGGGCAGTAACGGGCGGTCACGGGCGGTCACGGGCGGTAGCCGTGTCGCGCCTTTTACCGCCCTCGACCGCCCTCTACCGCCCTCTGCCGCCCTTCTGTTCCGCGGCTGCGTCATGGACGGCCTCTTCGCCCACGTCCACGCCGCCACCATCCGGACGCTCGAGGTGAACGGCTACGAGGTGCGTGAGGTGGCCGGGCAGGTGTGCTGCGGCGCGTTGCACGCCCACGCCGGTCTGCGGGACGAGGCGCGCCGGCTCGCGGGCGTCAACATCGCGGCCTTCGGGGACGGGGAGGAACCGATCGTCGTGAACAGCGCGGGCTGCGGAGCGATACTCAAGGATTACGGCCGTCTCGTGGGCGACGCCCCAGCGCACGCGCTGGGGGCGCGCGTGCGCGACGTCACGGAGCTCCTCGCCGACCGGGGGCCGCGGCCGGGCGCGCCGCTCGACCGGCGCGTCGCCTACGATCCGCCCTGCCACCTGCTGCACGCGCAGGGCGTCGCCGAGGCGCCGCACCGCTTGCTCGGCGCCATCCCCGTGCTGCAGCTCGTCGCCACACCCGACGCCGCCCAGTGCTGCGGCAGTGCGGGGCTTTTCACGCTCGTCGAGCCCGCCATGTCCCGCGCCGTGCTCGCACCGAAGCTCGCCAGCTTGCGGGAGGCGGCGCCGCAAGTCGTCGCCACAGGCAACCCGGGGTGCCTGATGCAGCTGGGCGCGGGCCTCGCGGCGGCGGGAATTGCGGCGGCAGCGCGGCACCCGGTGGAGCTGCTGGATGAATCGTATCGCGCGGCCGGCTATTATGCGTGAGATTGATCTCAGGGGGCCAACCGTGACGACCGACACGAGCGCCGTCGCCCGGCTCGAACCGGGCCGCGTCAAGGCGGCCACGGTGGCCGCGCTGCGCACGGGCGCCCTCCTCGCCCGTGCGGAGACGGGCGTCGTCGCGCTCACGGGGCCGGGCGCCGTCACCTGCTTCCAGGGTCTGCTCACCAACGACATCGAGAAGCCGGGCGACGGCGCGTTCGTGTACGGCGCGATGCTCACGCCCAAGGGGATGATCGTCGTGGACGGATGGGCCACGCGCCACGACACCACGGTGAGCTACACAGTGCCGGCGCACGGGCGCGAGCGCGCGCTCGAGATCCTGACGCGCTCCGTGCCCCCGCGTCTCGCGCGCCTCGCCGACCGGACCGCGGAGCTCGCGGTCCTGCGGCTCATGGGCCCGCGCGCCCAGGCGGTGGCCGAGGAAGCGGGGCTGGAGGTGCCGTCTATGGTCGGCCGCGCGGTGCAGTCTGTGACGGGCGACGCCGGCGCGGATGTGGCGCGGCCCGGTGACGCCGCCCCGTTCGCGCTGCAGATCAGCCTCCCGGCCGACCGCGCCCACGCGGTGCGCGAGCGGCTCGTCGCCGGCGGCGCGTTGTGGGCCGACGCCGACGCGCTCGAGTTCGCCCGCATTCTCGCGGGCTGGCCAGCGCTCGGCGCCGAAGTGGATGACAAGACGATCCCGCAGGAGGTGCGCTACGACGAGCTCGGCGGCGTCTCCTATACCAAGGGCTGCTACACCGGACAGGAGACCGTCTCGCGCCTGCATTTCCGCGGCCACACCAACCGCTACCTCCGCGGGCTGATGTTCGACGCCGAGCCGGCCGCGACGCCCGCGCCGGGCTGGACCACGGTCACACATCTCGACCGCGACGTCGGGCGGGTCACGAGCCTCGCCTGGGTGCCCGAGGCCGGCGTGGCGGGCGGCGGCCTGTGGATCGGCCTCGCCCTGGTGCGTCGCGAAGTGCTCCCCGGCACGGCGGTGCGCGCCGCGGGGCGCGACGCGCACGTCGTGGAGCTGCCCTTCGCCCTGCCGGTCAACGAGCCCGCCTGAGCTCGTTGCGACCAACGAAAAGCCCGGGCACTGGCCCGGGCATCGCTCTAGCCGACGGCCGCGTTACGGACGCTTCGTGGTGCGGGCCCGCGCCGGCTTCTTCGTCATCGGCGCCGGTTGCTTCATCATCTTGGACGAGTCCATCATCATGTGCTTCGCGGTGTCTGCCATCATATGCTTGGACGTGTCCGACATCATCATCATCTGGTGCGAGGTGTCCTGCATCGTCGTGCTGCTGCTGCCGCTCTGCCCGCCCTTGGTACAGGCGGCGAGCGCTACGACGGCGAGGACCGTGGCGAGACGTTTCATCGGTGCTCCTGACAAGTGGGGTTCGTGACGGCTCTCACGCGGGACAAAACCTAGAGTGAGGACCGAGCGCGTCAAGAGCGCCGGGGGGACGGGGGGCAGCATGACGGATCGCCGAGCGTTCTTGCGGTGGTTAGGCGGGCTGCCGGTGCTCGGGCGGTACCTCTCCCCTCTCGCCTCTCCCCGGGCGGTGAGGGGCGGCAGCGCGCCGCCCACCGTCGTCGCGACGCCCACGGCCCTGTACCAGCAGCCCGAAGGGCGCCGCAACCTCGTGCGCATCACCGTAACCGGGCTCGACGCGCCCGCGGGCCGGGCGCGCGTGACCGACCGGCGGGGCGCGCTCGTGGGCAGCGCCGGGCTCCTCCCGGCTGGCCCGGTGTTCCTGGGCGAGGTGTGGGTGCCGCTCTCCGAACCCTCCCAGTTCCAGATCGACGTGGAGGTGGGGAAGACGCGCGTAGCGCGCAGCCGCGTCCGGCTCGTGCCGCCCAAGCGCTGGACGCTCTACTGGCTGTCCACGATCCACACCGACGTCGGGTACACCGACCTGCAGGAGCGCTGCCTCGAGATCCACCGCGAGAACCTCGACGCGGCGCTCGCCCGCCTCCCCGGCCACCCCGACTACCGCTGGACCGCCGAGTGCGCGCTGCAGGTGATTTCCTACGTCGAGAACCGCTCCCCCGAAGCCGCCGGAGCGCTGGTCGAGGCGATCCATGGCGGCAAGATCGGGTTCCAGGGGCTGTTCGCGAACCTGTTGACCGGGCTGCTCGACCACGAGACCCTGGCGCGCGTCGTCTGGCCCGCGGGTCTCTTGGCACGCGAGCGCGGCCTCGGCTTCGCAGCCGCGCAGCTCAGCGACGTTCCCGGCCAGACGCTCACCTTCCCGACGGTGCTCGCGGCGAGCGGCGTGCGCTATCTCGCCACGGGCCCGAACCCCGATCGCGCCGTGCCGCTCCTGTCCGCGGCCGAGGGGGCAGCGGCCGGTTTGGCGGGCGATTGGCCGGCCTATCCCCAGGTGTACTGGTGGGAGGGCCCGGACGGCGGCCGGGTGCTGCACTGGCGCGCCCACCGCTACGGAGACGCCACGCGCTTCGGGTTCGACGTCGGGCCGGAGGAGATGGGCCGGCGTCTCTCCGACTGGCTGCTCACGAACCCCGTGTTCCTCTCGCCCGGCTACGCGTTCGACATCGCGCTCCTGTACGGCGCGTCGGCCGGCGACAACGCACCCATGGACGAGCGGCTCGTTCAGAACATGGAGGAATTCAACCGCCGGTTCGCGTTCCCCCGGATTGTGCCGGGCCGCGCCGAGGACTTCTTTCGCGACCTGGAGCGCCGCTGGGGGGCGAAGCTACCGGTGCGCCGCGGCGACACGGGGTGCTACTGGGAAGACGGGGCCGCTTCCACGGCGGCCGAGCTCGCCCGCTTCCGCCGCGCGCAGCTCGCGGCGCGGGCGGCGGAGCTGGTCGCGCTGTGGGATGACCGGCTCGAGCCGCGGGACGACGAGGCTGCGCCCCGGCTCGCCCGCCGCGCCAGGGAACGGCGGGCGATGTGGCGCGACCTGCTCCTGTTTGGCGAGCACACGTGGGGCGCGGACGTGAGTGTCTCCGCGCCGGACTCGCGCCAGACGGTGGCGCAATGGCTGTACAAGCGGCGCTTCCTGGAAGGCGCCGCGGCGGCCGCCGAGCGCCAGCTCGCCGAGGGCTTGCTCAGGATCGGCGGGGCCACGCAGGCGGGCCCGGGGGGCGGGCGCCTCGTATTCAACGCGTCGAGCTGGCCCCGCAGCGACGTGGCCCGCGTGCCCGACGGCGCTGGCCGGCGGCTCGCGTACGCAGGCACGGAGCTTCCGGCCGTGGACTTCCCCGACGGCTCTGCCCTCGTCCTGGTGCGCGACGTCCCCGCGCTGGGCTATCTCGCGCTGGCCGAAGGCGAGCGGCCTCAGCGCCCGGCGGCGGACGACGGCGCGGCGCTCGACGCGCAGGCGGGAGGCTTCCACCTGGCGCTCGACTCGGCCACCGGCGCTATTCGGTCTCTCACTGGCGGCGACGGCAAGGAGCGGGTCAACCCGGGCGCCTGGTCCGGGCTGAACCAGCTCGTGTACGTGCGCGGGGGGGCGCGCTCGGCGCTGTGGACCGACGAGTCGCGCGACCACCTCAAGGCCCCGCCCGAGCTGGCGGTGGCGCAGGCGCAGCTCATCGCCGCGCGCCGCGAGCGGCTCCCCGGGATCGGCGTGCGGCTCGTCGCGACCCGGCGGCTGGAGGGCTTCCCGTCGCTCACCTCGACCGTGACCCTGTACGACGAGCTGCCCTGGATCGACGTCGAGAACCGCCTCGCGAAGACCGCGACGCTCGAGAAGGAAGCCCTGTACATCGCTTTCCCCTTCGCGCTGACCAAGCCCGTCGTCGAGGTCGAAGTGCCGCTCGGGCGCATGACGGTGGAGCGCGATCAACAGCCGGGGAGCTGCCGCGACTGGTTCTGCCACGCCCACTGGGTGTGGCTGCACGACGCGACCGACGGCGTCCTGTGGAGCGGGCCCGACACGCCGCTCTTCACGTTGAACGACGTGTTCCGCGGAGCGTGGCGGCGTCGCATCGAGCCGGACGGCACGCTGTTCGCCTACGCGATGAACAATTACTGGCACACGAACTACGCGGCGCGGCAAGGGGGCGAGCAGGTCTTCCGGTTCCGCCTCTCGCTGCTCCCGCCCGGCACGGAGCCGGCGGAGCCGGTGCGGCGCGGCTGGGCGGCGTGCGATCCGCTGTACGTGAGCGCGCCGTACACGGCGGCCGTGCCGGGGCCGCTCATCGCCAAGGACGCCGCGCTGTCGGTCCGGGATCCCGGCGCGCTCGTCGTCGGCGCGAAGCTCGCCGACGACGGCGAGGGCGCCGTCGTCAAGCTGCTCGACGTGGCGGGCATGGCGCGCTCCGTGACGATCTGGCCGGCGGCGTACACGTTTCGCGCGGCGCGGCGCGCGAACCTGGTCGAGATGAACGGCGACCACCTGCCGGTGGCGCAGGACGGGCGCGTCACGCTGGACCTCGCTGCCTGGGGAGTGGGCGCCGCCCGTCTCTTTACACCGCGGGAGGGGGCGGGTTAACTATCGGGCCATGGCCAAGCCAAGCACGCTGGGTGAGCTGAGACAAACCGAGTGGGGGAGCCCCGCCCGCATCCGTCGCACCGTCAAGGACGAGCTGCGGGAGAATCTCATCTGCCTGCTCGAGAACGGCGCGCCACTCTTCCCCGGGATCGTGGGCTACGAGGACACCGTGATCCCGCAGCTCGTCAACGGGATCCTCTCCCGGCACAACTTCATCCTGCTGGGCCTGCGGGGGCAGGCGAAGAGCCGCATCCTGCGCGCCCTGGTGACGCTGCTCGACGAGGAGATCCCGATCCTCGCGGGGAGCGAGGTGAACGACAATCCGTTCGCCCCGATCTCCAAGTACGGGCGCGAGCTCGTGAACGAGCACGGCGAGCGGGCGCCGGTCGCCTGGTTGCCGCGTGACTCGCGCTACGTGGAGAAGCTCGCGACCCCCGACGTCACGATCGCCGACATCATCGGCGACGTCGACCCGATCAAGGCCGCGCGCGGCGGGCACCTGCTCTCGGACGAGCTGACGATGCACTTCGGCCTGTTGCCGCGGGCCAACCGCGGCGTGTTCGCGATCAACGAGCTGCCCGACCTCGCCGGGAAGATCCAGGTGGGACTGTTCAACATCATGCAGGAAGGCGACGTCCAGATCAAAGGGTATCCCGTCCGGCTGAACCTGGACGTGGCGCTCGTGTTCACGGCGAACCCCGAGGATTACACCGCGCGCGGCAAGATCATCACGCCGCTCAAGGACCGGCTGGGCTCGGAGATCGTGACGCACTACCCGCACACGGTCGATCTGGGCGCCGCGATCACGCGCCAGGAGGCCTGGCTCGACCGCACCGGCCGGCCGCTCCGGCTCCCCGAGTTCATCGCCGAGCTGATCGAACACATCGCCTTCGAGGCGCGGGAGGACAAGCGAGTGGACCGCCGCAGCGGCGTGTCCCAGCGCTTGCCGATCAGCGTGCTCGAGAACGTCACATCGAACGCCGAGCGGCGGACGATCGCCACCAAAGAGAAGACCGTGGTGCCGCGCGTGTCGGACGTGTACGCCGCCCTCCCCGCCATCACGGGCAAGCTCGAGCTCGAGTACGAGGGCGAGCTGCAGGGCGCCGAGGCGATCGCCAAGGACCTGATCCGCCGCGCCGCGGGGAAGACGTTCGCGGCCCGCGTGGGCGGAGCGAACGTGGACGACATCGTGCACTGGTTCGACGAGGGTGGTGCGCTCAAGATCTCCGCCGATGAGCGCGCCGAGACGGTGCTCAAGGGATTCAGCGTCGTGCCCGGCCTGCTCGACCTCGTCGAGCAGGTGGGGCTGGCGGGCAAGAAGGACCCGGGGACCGTCGTCGCGGCCTGCGAGTTGGTGCTCGAGGGCCTCGTCGCCGAGAAGCGCATCTCGCGCAGCGAGGAGTTGGGGTACGTGCGGGCACGCCCTGATCCGAAGGGGCCGCCGTACGGGAAGACCGGTAGCGGGGGCGGACCGAATCTGTTCTCGTGAAGCGCTGTCGGCCGTCAGCCATCAGCTAGCTGACGGCTGATTGCTGAAGGCGTATTATCCATCCCACCCCCTCCGGAGCCTCCATGGGCAAGCTCGTCTCCGCCGCCGTCCTCGGCGCCATCGCGTTTTCCGTGCTGCTCGCCTCCGCGCTGCTGCGCTCGCAGCGGCCGGGGCCGATCGTGTCGCTGCTGCGGTTCGCGGGGCTCGGGCTCGGGGCGCTCGCCCTCGCGCTCGCGGTCGGCTCCACGATGGTCGTGATCGACCCGGGCGAGGTGGGCGTGCGGCACGCCTTCGGCTACGTGGACCCCACCTCGCTCCTGCCGGGCATCCGCTTCGTGCCGCCGTGGTCGTCCATCGAGCGCTACTCCACGCGCGAGGAGCAGTGGCCCACGCGCAGCGACCAGATCGAGCAGATCGCCGCGCTCTCGAGCGAGCAGATGGGGACGACCGTCGAGGTCTCGATCCGCTGGCAGATCGACCCCCAGCAGTCACCCAAGATCTTCACCGAGATCGGCGACGAGGAGCAGATCCGCGGCGCCGTGCGCAACGCCATCCGCAAGGGCGTGCGCGACGGCATGGTGCAGTACTCGATCAACGACATCGCCAAGCGCACCCAGATCGCGAACACGATGGAAGGGCTGGTGGACTCGGCCCTGGTGACGACGCCGCGCG
>Ga0209160_1000260_pt1 | contig 41686 bp, 43 predicted proteins | sample GraSoiAngelo_153_FD_186167 | JGI IMG/M metagenome (GOLD analysis project Ga0209160, IMG submission 186167) | Grasslands soil microbial communities from the Angelo Coastal Reserve, California, USA - 14_1009_12_40cm (SPAdes) (version 2) | ecosystem: Environmental > Terrestrial > Soil > Grasslands ...
CGGGTCGCCACCTGCTCCGCCTGCCCCTGCAGCTGGGTGGTGGTTTCGCGGTTGGCCTGGGCGGTGACCCGCACTCGCGCGGCGGCCTGTTCTACGAGCTCGATCGCCGTGGCGATCTCGGCGAGGCCGTGGGCCGCGCCTTCCGCGACGGACTCGATCCCCCGGACCTTCGCCTGACCCGCGGCCATGGTCGCCGTGACGTCCTCCATCTGCTCGCGGATCGAGCCCGTGGTGCGGGTCACTTCCTCCGCTGCCCGCGCCGACTCGTCGGCGAGCTGGCGCACCTCCTCGGCGACCACCGCGAAGCCGCGGCCGTGCTCACCGGCCCGTGCCGCTTCGATCGCCGCGTTCAACGCCAGCAGGTTGGTCTGCGACGAGATGCGCTTGATGAGCTCCACGAAGTCGTCGATCGACACGCTCAGCTCGCCGAGCTGGCTGATCTGGTTCGAGGTGGTCTGCACCACCTCCCGCACGTTGAGCAGCACGCTCCCGGCGGCGGCGACGTCGCCCCGGTGCCGGTCGGCTACCGTGCGGATCTCCTCGCCGAGCTTCGCCGCGCGCTCCGCCGCGTCCGCCATGTCGCCGGTGGCGGCGCGAAGCGCAACGAGTCCGGTGCCCATGGCGGTGAGGGCGGCGCGTTGCTGGTCCGCACCGCCCGAGATCTCGACCATGGCCGTCGAGACCTCGCTCGAGGACGCCGCGAGCTCCTCGCTCACCGCCGACAGGTCCCCCGCCGCCCCGGCGATCCGGTCCGACTCGCCGATCACGTCGCCCACGATCTGCCGGAGGCGGTTCCCCATCTGCTGGATGGCGTCCGCCAGCACGCGGAACTCGCGGGGCATCTCCCCGGTGGTGACCGGTCGCAAATCGCCGGCGCCGAACCGCTCGGCGGCCGTCACCAGGCGGCCCAGCGGCCCGTGTACCGATTGGACCGTGTAGCGCGACAGGAAGAAGCCCGCGATCACGAGAGCGACGACGAAGACCCAGAGCTTGCGCTCCCGATCGGCTGCGTCCGCGCTCAGCCGCTGCGCGACCTTCGCCGCCTTCTGCGCCTGCCGCTGGGAGAGATCACGCACCAGCCGCGTCAGCTCCGCCGCCTGGGGCCGCACCGCCGCCGCTCGCGCAGCCGCTTCCTGATCGCGTCCCAGGTCCCGGAGCGCGTGTGCGATCGAGTACTCAGTCTGGATGGCCGCGTGGAGTTGCTTCACGCGGTTCACGGTGAGGCGATCCTCGACAGTGAGGCCGCCGAGCCCATCCAGCCGGCGTTGGTGCTGGAAGGCCTCTTCGGCGGCGGCTTGAAACTCTCGCCGCGGGTCGTCCCCGGGTGAGCCCAGATACTGCTCGGCCGCCCGGATCTCTTCCAGCACGCTGGTGACGAGCCCGCTCCCCACCTCGGTCGACGCCCGCAACGCGTCGAGCTCCTGGTCGATCGCGTACCGCATCTGACGCAGGGTGGCGGCGCCCGCGATCGCCGTAGCGATGAGACCGGCCATGAGCAATGCCAGCCCGATCAGGATGCGCGCGCGGATCGTGTCGAACCGGCCCCGCATTACCGCGCCACCTCCGTCACCAGCCGGCCGTCGCGCACGACGCCGATGACCACCGTCTTCCCCGCCACGTCCCCGTTAGCGTCGAACGCGATCGGGCCGGTCACTCCTTCGAACGGCGGCTGGCCCCGACCCACGCGCGCGAGATAGTCCCGAATGGCCTTCCGGTCGGCGCCCACCTTGTCGATCGCACGCGCCAGCAGCAGCATGATGTCGTACGCGCCCGCTCCACGTTGGTCCGGTCGCTGTCCCGGGAAGGCGCGCGCGTAGTCCGCCACGAACGCGACATTGCGCTCGTCGCTCCGGTCGGGGAGGTAGGCGGACGACAACCGCATGCCCTCCGCGAGCGCGCCGTCCGCCTCGATCCCCGTGAGGGCGTCCCCGCCGAGCACGGGCCACCGCAGCCCGAGCGAGCGCATCTCCCGCAGGGCCAGCTCGGCCCCGGGGCGCTCCGCGGCGAGCAGCAGCACGTCCGCGCCCCCGCGGCGCATGCGCGAGAGGTACGGCTCGAGCGACGCGGTGGCCGGGATGTAGGGATCGGACTCGAGCACGGTCCCCCCCAGGCGCGCAAACTCGGCCGCGAACGTCCGGCGCACCCCGCGTCCATAGTCGTTGTTGAGGTAGATGATGCCGGCTCGTCTGGCGCCGAGCGTGTGCCAGGCAAAACGGGCGAGCTCTGGCCCGTGTTGCAGGTCGCTCGGGCACACGCGGAACACGTACGGACTCATCCCCGACAGGTCGGGACTCGACGCGGACGGTGAAATCATCGGGGTAGGCGTCGCGCCCCCCCCGTACACCCGCGCCGCCGAGAGAGAAGGGCCCGAGCTCAGGTGTCCCACCACCGCCACGATCGCAGGGTCCGCATACAGCTGCTCCGCCACCCGCACCGCGGCGTCCTCGTTGCCCGAATCATCGACGACTCGCAGCTCGAGCTTGCGACCCCGGATTCCCCGTTTGGCGTTGATCTGGTTGGCCGCCAACTGAGCGGCCCGGAGCATCGAGGCTCCGCGCGGTTGGGAGAAGGGGCCTGCGAGGCCGACGGCGATCGGCCCTGTTGGGCGTGAGCAGGCCGCCAGCGCGAGAGCGGCGGCGATGACAAGTGATATTCGCAGAGGCCCTCCAGGTAGGCGCGGGGCAAGGTTAAGCTCACCCATGGGCAAGCGCAACATTCCCCACCCCACCCACAGGATTTCCACTTGGTTTTCCATACCGATGTGGGTAAATCCGGATTGCCTGCGGGCCAGTCGGGGGTAGCTTGGTGCGAGTGGAAACGTCTGGACGCCTCTACCGATTTGCCGGCGCACTCGAGCGGCTCCTCGCGGCTCCCGATGCCCAGGCCTTCGAGCGCGAGTGGGAGACGGCGCACGTCGACCGGCTCGCCTGGGAAGCGCTCGGGGGCGCGCGACGGGCGGACAGCGAGGCCCTCGAGCCTGCGCTCGATCAGGTGGACCGTCGTCTTCTCGCGATGTTGGAGCGGTGCCGCGCGTTCCCCGATCCGCACGTCGTGACCTTCCGGGTGCCCGAGCTCGAGCGGTGGCAGCATGCCGCGGCTGCCGCGCTCGTCGGTGCGCGCTGGGGCGTCGCGGGCCTGCGCACCGTGATCGCCGACACCGGGGCGCCACTCGGGCGTCGCTACTTCGCGTTCCTCGCGCTGGCCGAACGGCACCCCGAGGGTGCGTGGCCGCTGTTCGAGCGGTATCTCACGACACCGGGCGCGCACCACGCGTTTGTTGCCGCCGCCGTCGAAGCGGCGCGCTACTACCCCGGGCACGCCGAGGTCCTCGTGCGCCTGTTCGAGCGGATCCGCGGCGACCAGCTGCTGCGCCGGTTCCTCGGCCCCAAAATCCTCGAGTCCCTCTACGTACTGGGCGAAGAGTGCAGCCTGCCGCTGTTCGAGGAGCTGCTCGTCGCCGGGCATACCGACCCGGACGTGGACCGCTGCGAAGTGACCCGCGCGCTCGTCATGGTGCGCCGAGCGACCGGACGGGTCGCGCAGAGCTGCAAGTTCGCGGACGGCGACGACGGGGTCGTGCTCCGCACGCTGGACGAGGCGGAGCGCCGCTTCGAGGCCACGCGGGACCGGATCGTCCCGGTGGTGGTGATCTAGGGGCCCGTCCGGCCGATGAACCGCCACATCTTGTCGCGGTACGATCGCCCGCCGACGTCGTAGGTGTCGTTGTGCCCGGCTCCGTGAATCAGGACCACCTCGACCGGCCCCGCCGCGGCGGCCGCGACCGCCATCCCCATCGCCGTCGGCACCAGCCGATCCGCGTCGCCGTGAAACAGCAAGATCGGGCAGGACACTCGCCTCACGTTGGCGACGTTGTCGAGCGACAGGCGGAGCAGGAAGCGGGGCAGCAACCCGTAGTGGTATTTCGCCATCGCGGCGGCATTGGTAAACGGCGATTCCAGGATCAGTCCTGCGACGGGATGGTGCGCCGCGGTGTACGTCGCCACCGCGCTGCCGAGCGAGCGACCGTAGACGTAAATGCGCCGCGGGTCCACATCGGGTCGGGCGGTGAGCGCCGCGTACGCGGCGTCGGCGGCGGCGTACAAGGCACCCTCCGTCGCTCGCCCGCCGCTGCCGCCGTAGCCCGGGTAGTCGAGGACCAGTACGGCGGTGCCCGGCGGCTGGAACTCGCGCACGATGGGCCAGATCGCTGCGACGGTCTCACCGTTGCCGTAGAACCAGAGGAGGCCGGCGGAGGTTGGGGAGGTTGGGGAGGCTCGAGGAGGTTGGGGGAGGTTGTTCCGCACGGTGTGAACCTCCCCAACCTTTGGTGTCAGATACCAGCCCACCAGCTTCGTCCCGTCGCCCGACACCAGCTCGACTCGCTCCCCGTTCTCGACGCCTACGCGCTTGGGATCGGGCAATTGCGCGCGGGGCGCCGGAAAGGCGAGCCGATCCTGGAACAGCCAGGCCAGCAACAGCAACACCAGGTACGCGAGCCCGACGCCAATCAGGATGCGGAGCACGAGCATCGGTCAACATAATGTAGGGGCGCAGCATGCTGCGCCCCTACACTGCGCCGCCATTGCACCTGGCGCGCTGACCGCGAATCTTTCGGGCCGTGGCCACCCAGCTCACCTGCCCTTCATGCCGCGCCGAGATCCCGCGGGGCGCGGCCTTCTGCCCCGCGTGCGGGTCGGCTTCGCCCACCGTGATCACGAACGAGCGAGCGACCGTGGTGCCTCCCGCCGCCGGCGCTCCACCCGCCGTGCCCACCGCGGAGCGTCTCGTCCGCGCGCTCGGTCCCAAGTACGAGGTGAAGCGCCTGATCGGCCGGGGCGGCTTCGCCGAGGTGTACGAGCTGTGGGACAAGGATCTCGATCGCCGCCTCGCATGCAAAGTGCTCCACCCGGAGATCGCCTGGACCCCGGGCATGCTGGCGCGGTTCCGGCAGGAGGCAAAGGCGCTCGCCCGGCTGCAGGACCCCGCCATCCTCGCGATCCACTTCACCGGCGACGGTGAGGGTCTCGTTTATTACGTGATGCCGTTCGTCGAGGGCGAGTCGCTCGCGGAGCGCTTGCGCCGCCGCGGCCCGTACACGGCGGACGAGGCCTTGAAGATCGCCGAGCCGATTCTCCAGGCACTGTCCCACGCCCACACCCAGGGCCTCGTGCACCGCGACATCAAGCCCGACAACGTGATGGTCGAGGCGAAGAGCGGCCGGGTCCTGCTCCTGGATTTCGGCATCGCCAAGCTGCTGGACCCCGGGGGGGGCGGGGGCGACGCTGGCGGCGCAAAAACAGCCACCGGCTTCACGGTCGGCACGGTGCAGTACATGAGCCCGGAGCAGGCCCTCGGCCAACCGAACCTCGACGGCCGGAGTGACCTCTACGCCTTTGGCGCGATGCTCTACCAGATGGTGACCGGGACGCCCCCCTATGACGGCAACTCGAGCGCCGAGATCGTCGGGAAGCACCTGGGCGACCCCGTTCCGGTGGCGAGCGACGTCAACGCCAAGATCCCCCGCTGGCTCTCCACGGTGATCGTGAAGTGCCTCGCGAAGAAACCCGAAGACCGCTTTCAGGACGCCGACCACGTGCTCGCGGCGCTCGACTCCGGCCGCACGTCCGGCTCCGAGGGGCTGGTGGGGGCCCACACTCTCGAGCGTCAGGTGCGACGCTCCGGCCAGGTCCGGCGTGGCTCGGGACGGCTCGGCTGGTGGGTGGCGGGCGTGCTTGGCGCGGCACTCGTGGCGGGGGGGCTGGCGCGTCGTGCCGGTTATCTCGGGCCAGGAGTCGCGTCTGTTCACAACGCCCTCGTCGAGCCGATCGAGATCCTGAGCCACGGCGTCCCGGTGGATACGGTCGCGCCTGAGGCCACCCAGCGGCTCAGCCTGCGGCGCGATCAGCGCGGCGAGCTGCGGTGGCGCCTCATCCGCCCCGGCAACCCACCGATCGGCGAGCCCCTGGAAGGGCCGCTTCCGGCGTTCCCGCGGGCCGGAGGTCGGTTGCTGGCCGATGTCAGTGCCGAAGTGGGCGGTCAGCGCTACTTCGCGCCCCTCATCACGAACACGAGCGCATCGGACATCACGCTCGAGGTCAACCCCGCCACCGCCGCGGCGGTGCGGTGCAACTGCCTCGTGTCGAAGGGTGCCGTCCGCACCCACATCGGGTATTATCGCCTCTACCAGAACACCAGCGTGGCCGCCTATAACAGTGCCCATCCCTACATCGGACCCCACGCCGACCGGCACGGCTTCGCGGGCCGGGTGGTCCCGCAAAGCGGGGTCGTGGTGTTGACCTTCTGACGGCACGCGTCTCGGACGACCTCGATCCCCGGCTACTCATGCGGGCGCGCGGGGCGCTACTCGGGCTTGTGGTCGGGAACCAGCTTGGTGTCCCCACCGAGCCCCTGGGCACCGCCACGGCGATCCGCGAGGCGTTTCCTCAGGGCGTGCGTGATCTGGCGGCGCCGCCCAAGGGGTCGCCATTTGATGACGACGCTGCGATGACGCTGCTCCTTGCCGAATCTCTGGCGGAGAAGGGCGACTTCGACGCGCACGACGTGGCGGAGCGCTGGGTGAAATGGATGAAGCGGGACGGGCGCGGCATCGGTCTCACGACACAGCGTGCCCTGCGGCTCATCGAGCGCGGTACCGAGCCGTTCGAAGCCGGCCGGCTGGCCCTCAACGCGCGGGCTGCGTCCAACGGCGCGGTGATGCGCTGCATCCCGGTTGCATTGCGCTATCACAACAACGTCGACAGGCTGATTCGCGTGTCGACCCAGCAGGCGGCCATCACCCACGCCGACGAGCGGTGCACCTGGGGCGCGGTGGCGGTGAACCTCGCTGCGCGAGAGCTGCTGCACGGCAATCAGCACTTCGTCGAAGAGGTGCTGCACCGCCTTCAGGGGGCGCCGCGCCCGCTGATCGAGGCGATCCGGCGCGTACCCTGGGAGCAGGAGAGCGACCTACCGATCGGTGTGAGCGGGGAAGCCGGCTACGTCGTCCACTGCGTGGAAATCGCCTTTTGGTGCGGGATGCACCGCCCGTCCCTCGAAGAAGCGCTCATCTTTCTCGCCGAGGCGGGTGGCGACACCGACACCAACGCCGCCGTCGCGGGCGCGCTGCTCGGCGCGCGGGAAGGCGAAGCGGCCATCCCGCCCCGCTGGCTCGAACAGCTCGGCCACGCGCGGGGAGTGTCGGCTCTGGCCGAACGACTCATACAAGCCGCAAGCCCTAAGCCATAAGGCTTACGACTTGCGGCTTTTGGCTGTCTTCGCGTATCGAGCGATTCGGTCCATCACGTCCTTGTCCATGAGAGTGATGGACACCCAACGGGCCGTGCCCCGCCCGCGCCAGTTGAACCGCACGGCGCGCCTGCCGTAGCGCCACTCCCAGCCGCTCTTTCCGATCGGGTGCGGCCGGCCGAACAGGCGGGTCAGCTCCTTCTTGGTACGATCGACCAGTGGAACGCCGCGCTTGTCGCCGAACCCGGCGGAGTCGTAGAACGCGACCACGTCGGCGTTCCCCTCGATGAAATGGGCACTGAGGTAGAACCGGGCTGCGTCGTTCGGACCGCGGATCACGACGCCACACTCCATGACCTGTGCCGTGTGCGGGGAGGTCTGGCAGCGCACGAAGTCAGAGTCCGCAAGCGGCCGGGCGCGCTCCAAGAAGTCTCGGTAGCTGATGCCCGGCGTGAAGCCGCGGTACGTCGGCGCGGCGACCGGGGGCCGCGCGGGGGCGGGGGCGGGGGCGGGCGGCGTCTGGGAGACTCCCGTGACCGGGCCGGTCGCGACGAGCAGCAGGGCCGTGTGAATCGGACGCATGACCCAATATACAGGCCGGAAACGAGAACGGGCCCGGAGCATACCCGGGCCCGCTTCGCTACGATCGGTGCTGCTCAGACCTTGCGGACGTTCTGTGCCTGCAAGCCCTTAGGACCCTGAGCGACTTCGAATTCGACCGTATCGCCCTCGGCGAGACTACGGAAGCCCTCGGCCTGGATTGCCGTGAAGTGGACGAACACATCGGGACCCGACTCCTGCGCGATAAAGCCAAAGCCCTTCGCGTCGTTGAACCACTTCACCTTACCCTTTGCCATACCGTTTGAACCTCAGCACTAAGGGGCACTGCCCCGGACATGTTCGACCCTGGTCACCGCGACCAGAGACGGGCTCAAACAAAAACCGCGAGACAAGTGGTCCTCGCGGTGCGCAGACAAACCGGTGACGGTGCCACGTATTGCTTGAACCGGGGCCAAAGGTAGGAATGGGTGTCACCCCTGTCAATAGAGTAAATGTCAGGCGCTCCGGCGGTTGCGTCCTCGAGCCCTGGCTGGCGTCACCATAACGACAGTATCAGATCACCTACGGTCGCTTCGTTGCCTTCGTCGTGTCGTCCTTGACCGGTAGCCCGATGGCTACGCGGAAATCGCGCAGCGCCGCGTCATAGCTCTTCATGCGCTTGCCCAGTCCCACCGCCGCCGGGGTGGGCGTCGCCGCCGCGCTGTCCTCGCAGGTCGTCGTGTACTTGATCATCGAGTCCACCTGCGTGACGAGCCGCCGGGCCTTCATTTGGACGGAGTCCTCGTACACCGTGGGTGTCATCTGGGGGCGCCCGCGCTTCAGGAAGCCGCGGCTCGAGCCGCACAGTCCGGCGAGAAACCGTCCCGCGCGCCGCTGCGTCGTCGAATCGCGTGTGCCGGCGCGCGCGACACGGCTCATGCCGTCCTTGAGCTGAGCGATGCCGCGCGTCGCCGTGCGGAGGCCGGCGAGAAAGCGCTTCTGCTCCGGCGTCGGGGGCGGCGGTGGCGTCGGCATCGATTCCGTGACCGCCCGTGTGGAGTCGGGCGGCGGTTCGGGCTGCTGCGCGCCGAGCGAAGTGGCGGCTACGCAGAGCAACACGGCCAGGCAGCGCATCAAGTGGTCCTCTATGTAGTCGGTAGAAGCCCTGGTTATAATGTCACAATGACGGTTCCCGCAACCTCGCGCCAGACCCGCACTTTCGAGGATCGCGCCGACGCGCTCGCGCACTTCTTCCTGCGCGCCGGCGAGGCGCCCCGCCTCATCGCTTACGACGATGCGGTCGGCTGTCCGCTCGACCAGGCGCTGGCCGCCATCGAGTGGACGAGCGCGGTAGGCATCCTAGCGCAGGACGACCTGATTCACGCGGCGCGCCTCGGCGCCGATGCCGCGGCCGCCGTGGTCGAGCGGAAGGACGCGGACCAGCGCGTCTTCATCTATTTCGGGCCACGCATGGACGCCCCCCCTGCCGATCCGTACGAGGGCACGCTCCTGTACGACGAGCCCGGCGTGCGCGCCTACATCTTCGCGCAGCGCGTCCACGCGATCGCGCACTTCCTGCGCGCCACTCACGGACTCGGGGCCGTGATCTCGATGCTCGGCCGCCGCCCGCCCGAGTTGCGCCTCATCCGCCGTTGGTTGCAAGCGGTCTTCGCCGAGCCTGCGGCGGAGACCGGCTCCACCCAAATGCTCGCCGGCTGGTTCGCTACCGGGAGCGCGGGTGTGGTGTTTCTACCCCGCCATACCGGCGAGGCCTTCACGTACTGCGAGGTGGGAGCTGAAGCAGGTTAGGGAGGGAGCATCGCAATGGGACAACCTCCCCCAACCTCCACCAACCTCCCGATCCTCCACAACCTGCTTTTCGTGCACAACCTGCCGTTCGTGTTGATTCACAACTCCACATCGTGTGGATGGGCGCGGCAATGGTAGACACGGGGCTAGGTTACTCTCCACATGCGATGCACACCGAAGTGAGCTAACCCGAAGAAACATCGGCACTTGCGCGGTTTCTCGAGGCCCCTATATTGGTGTCACGCGGCTTGGAGGGAAGGGTCGGGACCTGGTGTCTCAACTACGCCTCTAAGACGGGTCCGAGCGGAAATTCCGGGGAGGCCGCCGACGCAAACAAGGGCTCAGGCGGCCGGCGATCCGGGAGCAGGCTCTCCGGCTCGGATAGATAGGGCCAGTCGCGTGCCCTGTCCACGTCGACGCGGTGCCTCGACGTGCAGTGCGGAGGGTCGGTCCGCGACCCGATCTGACCCGCAGCACCCACATCGGTGAACCTTGCAGCCCGGCCAGGCTGCTTGGGGATGGAAGCCGGAGCTCCTGTTCGCCCTACCGAGCGACGCATCAGTCAACCGGCGGCGGCAGGATGAAGAACGGAGGGAGCAATCCCCCGGCTCCGGGTAACCGATGTGCGGAGCCCCCGGGCGGCCTATCGTGCCGTCCCGGGGGCTTCGTGTTTATTATGCCCGCATGCTGATCCCCATCGCTACCGCCAGCGCGGCCGCTCTCGGCGCTTGGGCGTACGGCACCTACGAGCCCAACAGCCCCCTCTTCGGGCGCGCAGTGGGCCGGGGACCCACCCGGGAGCGAGTGGCCTACCTCACCTTCGACGACGGCCCGAACCCCGGCGCCACGGAGCCAATTCTCGAGACCCTCGCGGCCTCGGACGTGCCCGCGGCGTTCTTCCTGGTGGGGGAGCATGTCCGCCGGTTCCCGGAGGTCGCCCGCCGCGTGGCCGCGGCGGGGCATGAGGTCGGAAACCACACCCTGCGCCACCAGAAATTGCACTTTCGGGGGCCGCGCCGGATCCGCGAGGAGCTCGAGCGCACGCACGAGTTGATCGTCGACACGACGGGCCGGGTCCCACGCAGCTTCCGTGCGCCTCACGGCTACCGCAACCCGTTCGTGGGCGTCGCCACCCGACGTCTCGGCTACACGGTGTTCGGTTGGACGTTTGGCGTGTGGGACTCGGACCCCCGCGTGTCGGCCGAGCAGATCCGCGCGCGCGTGCGCCGCAAGCTCCGACCAGGTGCCATCATCCTGTTGCACGACGGCGATGGCTACGATCCGGGAGGCGACCGGCGCCGTACCGCGGCCGCGCTTCCGGGGATCATCGCGGATGCACGAACCGCGGGATATACGTTCCGCCCGCTCGGGGACCTGGTCCTGTGAAGTCCCGGGCCGGGCGGTGGCTGGGATGGCTGCTCGCCCTGGTGGGCGTCGGCCTGGCGCTGAAGTTCTTCACCGGCTTCCCGTGGCAGGTGACCTTCGCGGCGCTGCTGGGCGCCGATCGGTGGCTCCTCGTCGTCGCGCTGGCGGTGAACCTCTCGTCGCTCGTGGCCAAGGGGTGGGGCTGGCACCTCATTCTGAAGCCCGTCGCGCCCCACAGCTGGCGCGTGGCCCAGGAGGCCAACCTGGTGGGCGCGGCGGTGAACGACCTGTCCGTCGCGGTGGCGGGCGAGGCCGCGCGCGTGCACCTGATCGTGCAGCGGGGCGGGGTGCCAGCAGGCGCCGCGGTGTCGTCGGTCGTGTGGACCCGCGTGGCGGAGGGGCTGGCCCTCGCCTTGTTTCTCGTGATGGCGCCGAGCGTGCTGCAGCTCGAGCCCTGGCTGCGGGGAGTTCAGAGCGCGGTGGGGCTGGCGCTCGTGGTGGTGCTGTTGCTCGCGTGGGGACGCGGCTGGGCGTCGCTCGCCGACCGGCTGCCGGCATCGCTCCGGTCGCGCGTCGCAGTGCTGCGAACCATGGGAGCGGGTGGTCGCTTGCTGTGGCCGACGGCCTTTGCGCTCTACAACTGGGCCGCCCAGTGGGCCACGTATCACCTCGTGCTACGGGCCACCCACGTGCCGGTGTCGCTGGCAGCCTCGTTCACCGCCCTCATCGTGGTGAACCTGGGTGGGCTGCTGCGGCCTACGCCCGCGAACATCGGCGTCACCCAAGCAGCGCTGGTTGTGGGCCTGTTGCCGTTCGGCGTGGCGCCCGAGAACGCGGTCGCGGCCGGGTTGGCGCTGCAGGGGCTACAGGTACTGCCCGTGCTGTTCCTGGGGGCGATGGTGACGGGGTGGCGCCTGCTCAGGCTCGAATCCGAGCTCGCCTAAAAAGCGACCGGGAGCGGGAGAAAAGGGTGACTCGCTTGCCCCGCGCGCGCCTACTTTCTGCGACGTGTCCCCCACATACCGGATGCTGGATGCGGCCGCGCGGCGACGCGACGCCGAGATCGTGGAGGTGGCGCATGCCCTCGCCGCCGCGCGCTGCGCCGCCCGTCTGGCTGGGCTTGGGACCGGCGAGTTCGTGGTGCGGGAGCTGCTGCTCACGGTCATCCAGCAGATCGATCGGGCGGCTACCTCCCCCGTCCTCCACCATCCTCCCCCGACCTTCTGAGCCGTGGCAGGTCGGCGTCGACCTCGTGGGTCTTGTGAAAGGGCACGCGAGGGCTCCGAATGGGTAGCAAGTGCGCGATCGAGTTGGCGTAAAACTCGAGGAGCGGCCGGCCGCGAGGCAGCACCACCACGCTGTCTCCCTCTTCCACCGCCAGCCGTCGCATCCGGAGCATCCGCCAGGCCCGGTCCCACACCTCTCGGATACGCGCCCCGCCGCGCACCACCTTGGCGTTGACGGCGCCCAACCGGTCCCGTAGCTGGTCCATCCGGTCGAGCACGGCTGCTTTGGGGATCATCGTCTGTCCGAACGACAACAACGCCGCGGCGGCGAGCGGCACGGGTGTGACCGGGATGATCGCGCCGATGCGCTCCATCAGGAGAGCCGCGAGCCGCTCGAGCTGGGGTAGCCGCTGCTCCTTCGGAAGCTGGAGCACGCCGGGCGCGCTCGCGAGCCACTCCCTCAAGGAGATCGGCGTCCCGAAGTTCACCGCCGCGCGGCCGTAGCGCTTGAGCCGCCCCGTGACCAGCCGCACCGCGTTGCTCCCCAGGTACTTCATCACGGTCCAGAGCTGCGCCAGACGGCCGGGCCGATCAGGCTCGTCCACCAGCTCGCGGATGAGCGCGCGGTCTTCCAGTACCCGGTCGAAGTTGATGGCGACCGGCACGAACCAGATGTCGCGATCGAAGCCGGGATCGAGCATGGTGCGACAGACGTAATCGAGCAGGCCGAGCTTCGGCGACCCGAGCCGGCCGTCGCGCGAGAGGCGCCCTTCAGGGAAAAACCCCTGCGTCACGCCGTTCTTGGTGATCAGATGTACGTATTGCTCGAGCACTGCGTGATACAAGGGCTCCCGGAAGCCGCGCCGTATGAAATAGGACCCGAACGATTTGAACACGTACTCGAGGGGCCACACACGCGCCCATTCGCCCACCGCGTAGCTCACGTGCGCACCGTAGGCCAGCACGTAGGCCACCACCACGTAGTCCACGTTGGAGCGATGGTTCATGGCATAGACGACGACATCGCGCTTGGGGATGCGCTCCAGCGCCGCTTCGTCCTGGTAATCAACGGTCACGCGGTACAGGAGATTGAGCACGACCTTGGCGAGGTTGTAGCCGATCTTGTAATAGGACAGGACGTTCAGCTGCGGCACGATCTCGTCGACGTACTGCTCGACGCGCCGCCGCACCGCGGCGTGGGGAAGCGAGTGTTCCTGCGCGTGGCGGAGGACCGCTGCTTCGACGACCGGATCAGCCGCGAGGGCCGCTTTGGCGGCGCGGCGCTGCTGCAGATGGTAGCGCGCCAGGCGCGTGCGGAACTCGTGGATGGTGCGGAGGGCCCGCCGTCCGAGCCACCCGGTCACGCGACGCCGCCTCCCTCCTTCTTGAGCTGGGCGTATCCCATTCCGCGCAGGATGGCGATGCGCTTCACCATGGGTGGATGGGTCGCGAGTGCGTCGGCGAAGAGCCCTTCGTGCGCCGTCAGGCGCCGTCCCAGCGGGTCGGCGATGCAGAGGTGGGCCGCGCCGCGCTTGATGGCCGCGGTCGGCGCGACCGCGCCCTCGATCTTCTGGAGCGCGCCCGCCAGCGCCAGGGGGTTGCGGGTGAACTGGGCGCTCATGGCATCGGCCAGGTACTCGCGCTTGCGACTCACCGCCAGCGCGAGGAGCTGCGTGATGATCGGCGCGAGGATCCACGAGATGATCCACACCACCAGCAGGATGAGGAGCAGCAGGCCGGCGCCGCCCTTTTTCCCGCCTCCGCGCGAGCCGCCTCCGCCGCCCCCTCCCCCTCCACCGCCACCCCAGCTCCCGCCGCCAAGGTTGGTGCCCCCGCGCAGCACACGGCTCACGCCGTCGTGCATCAGGGCGACGGCCCCCACCAACGCCGCGAGCAGCGTCATCAGCCGCACGTCCAGGTTCTTGATATGCCCGAGCTCGTGCCCGACGACCGCCTGGAGTTCATCGCGGCTGCAGATCTCCAGCAGGCCACGCGTCACCGCGACGTGCGCATGCAGCGGGTCGGTGCCGGTCGCGAACGCATTCGGATCGGGGTCGTCCACGATCCAGATCCGGGGTCGCGGGATACCGGCCGCAATGGCCATCTCCTCGACCACGTTGACCAGCTGCTTTTCCTGCGGATCGGTGGGGTCGACGATGGCGCGCGCCCCCGTGGACCAGAGCACCTTCTCGGGACCCGTCGCATACGCGTACCAGGCCGTGAGCAGCGCGATGACCGTGAGCGCGATCCCGAACCACGGGAACACGTGGTGGTACACGGTCACCGGCTCGTCCCGGGTGTACAGGTAGAAGATGTAGTCTCCGCCGAACCCGAGCCACGCGAAGAAAGCCACGAAGCCAATCACCAGCAGGACCGTGCGCCGGCGATTGGCTTCCTGTTGTTGAAAGAGGTTGAGCGAGGTGTCGTCGCTCACACTTTCGGCTTCATCGAGAGATCGACCTGCGGCACGGCCTTCTCCGCCTGATCCTCGAGCTCCCACAGATCGGCCGGCTGCGCCTTGGCGAGCCCCGCGACCATGTTGGTCGGGAATTGCTGCTGCTTGGTGTTGTACTGGGTGGCCGTGTCGTTGTACAGCTGGCGCGCGAACGCCACCTTGTTCTCCGTCGACGTGAGCTCTTCCTGCAGCTGGCCGATGTTGCCCGTGGCCTTGAGCTGAGGGTATTGCTCCACCACCACCATGAGGCGCTGCAGCGCCGACGACAGGGCGTTCTCTGCCTGGCTGATCTGTTTGATGCCTTCCGGGCCGGTCGCGTTGACCTTCACCGCCTGGTTGCGGGCCTGGATCACGGCTTCGAGCGTCGATCGCTCGAACTCCATGGCTCCCTTGACCGCGTTCACGAGGTTAGGGATCAGGTCGTGGCGCCGCTTGAGCTGGACGTCGATCTGCTTGAACGCGTTCAGCGTCTGGTTCTTGAGGGAGATGAGCCCGTTGTACGCGCCGACCAGCCATGCCACGACTACGACGAGGACTACCAGTAAGATGAGTGGGCCCATGGTAACTCCGTTTCGAGGTGATGCGACCCTACGCGTTTGCCGATGGCAGGAGTTTCGCGAGCGCCTGCCGCACCGCCTCGGCGACCGCCGCGTCCTCGGGGCCGAGCCGCGCGAGGGGATGGGCCGTCTCGACGTGCAGCTCTACCCCGCGGCCCACCGGGATGCGGTGCCAGGAGCTCGGGCTCTCGGGGTCCCGCGCGGCATCCCGGGCCAGCCACGCCGTCAACGCCCGTCCCGATTTCCCGCGCGGCGGCGTGCCCTTGCTCTTGAGCGCCAGCCGGTCGGGCACCGGCAACGAGGCGCCCAGGGCCTGTGCGGCGCGGCGCTCCAGCACGTCACCGGTCTGGTCCTGCATCTCTTTGATGATCGTCGCCAGCGTCGTCCCTTCCATCTGCCGCAGCTTGATCCACAGGAGCTGGAGGAAATGCCGGTAGGAATATGTGGCGGCGGTACCGCGTCCTTCGGGCGGGCTCACCAGCCCCTTGGTGACGTAGAACCGGATCGTGCGCTCGCTGGGCTGCGCCCGTGCGGCCGCATTGATCGGAGTGATCGCCGAGGCATCGAGGACGGCCCCCACGAGCGCGGCGAGATCGCGCAGGTTCCACGGGGCGAGGTTGCGATACTCCCGCAGCGTCTGTAGCGGCTCGGCATGTGGCGCTCCCGTCACGCCTCGGCTCCTCCCTGCGCGCGCTCCTCACCGATCTGGAATACCGCGGTCAGCCAATCCGTCACTTCGCGCAGATTGAACGGCTTCCGAATCACGACGCACTGGTGCCGCTCGAGCCAGATGCGCACCTCGTCTGCCTCGGCGTTACCCGTCATGATCGCGATACGGCCTTCATATGCCGGCCAACGATGCACGATAGCGAGATAGAGGGCGAGTCCCGACATCGTCGGCAGGTGGATGTCGAGCAGCAGCGCGTCGGGCTGCTCGGCTGCGAGTAGCTCGTACGCCGTCTCGGCGCTGCCCGCGCCGATCACGCGCAGGCCGTGGCGCGAGAGCGAGCGCTCCAGCACCCGGCGCAGCGGCGCTTCGTCGTCGACCACGAGGACGGTGCGAGGTGTGGCGCTCATGAAGCGGAGGCCCGGGCCTCGAGCGGGGTGAGAAAGCGCTGGACCACGCGCGCCAATGCCTCGTTCGAGTCGAGGGACAGGCGCATTTCGCCGGCCGTGAGCCCGAGGTACGCGCGCGCGTGCAATTGCAGAGTCTTGGTCTGCGCGTAGCCCAGCCGTTTCGCCACGTCCTCGATCGTAAAGCCCGGATCCTGCAGCAGGCGGTGCGCGTACAGCACCCGCGCCGCGGAGAGGAAGTGCCGCGGCGACGGCAACCCGACCCGCGTGAACCACCGTTCGCAGGTGCGCCGGTCTACCCGCGCGCGCACCGCGACCTGGCCCACCGTCTGGACCTCGCCGGGCGAGCGCAGCGCCTCTTCGAGCACCCAGCGCAGTTCGCTCGGCAGCGGCGCGAGCGCGTCGCCCAGCTGGTCGAGGAGCTGCCGCGACGAGGAGCGCGCTTCCTCCTGACCGAGCACCTCTCGCAACCGGCTCGGGTGATCGTCGTAATTGGCGAACACCGCGTGCTGGATGCCCCGCTGGCCCAGGGCCAGGAGCACTCCGGCAGTGCGGGGCGTGAGCGTCGTGTACAGCATCAGGGGGAGCGAGGGGAACAAGACCCGGAGCCGCTCGATCTCCTGCGACCGCGCCTGTCCGGACAAGAGCGGATCCACGACCGCCAGCTCGACGGGCCGACCGCGAATGCTGGTGAGCACGTCGTCCCAAGTTGAAACCTGCGCGACATTGAACCGAGAGCCCGCAGCCCGGCGGAGTTTGTGGAATTGGACGTCGGGGACGGCTGCTAAAACGAGCATGAATCCCCCAAAATCCCTAAATGTCGCAAAATCACCCTATGATGCCGCAAAAACGCCCTAAAATCCGGACGCCCCAGCACCGAGGTTGTGGTGTCCTGTTGCGTCGTCCCCACACCCCGTTTGCGGAGGTCTCATGTCCCGTATGCGCGCCCTGTTCACCTTGCTGGTGGTTGCGTTCGCTCTCTCCACCGTCGCCTGTGCCGACGCCACCGGCCCGCGTCACGGCTGCAGCGACATCAACAACAGCAACACCTGCCGCTAAGGCTCTCAGCCACCGAGCTGCGCGAGGGACTCAGAAACCTCGCGTAGCTCGGCGGTTTGCACCACCGGCTCCCTGGCCGGCTGCATCTCCCGGGCAATCGCCCAGTGGCAGTCCGTTAGCCCTGCCAGGATGCGCTCGATCCGGAACTCGAATTCATGCAATCCGGCGGCGCCCGCGATCGCGAGCGCTTCCTTCATCAGCACTTCGGCACGGCGGTAGCGGCCGAATCGCGCCTGGCCGATTCCCTGTTTGAGGTAGAAGTCCGCCCGAATGTTGGGCGGCATGTCCGCCAGGCGGTCTTCGCAACGCTCCCGCCACCGAGCGAACCCGACGTGATCCCGCCGATATGAAGCGCAGTGCATCAACTCGATCACCGCGTTACTGACGCTTTCTCTGGTCCGGCCGCGGCGGAACACTTCGGCCAGCGCGCGCTCCGCTCCCGTCGCATCGCCGAGGCTCAAGAGCATGATTCCCACGTCACCCAGCGCGCGGAGGCGGGAATCCTCCTCTTCGTACAGTTGGAACGCGTGCCACGCGTGCGGAATCGCCTCGACCGACTGCCCCATGTAGTAGAGCGTCGCCGCGATGCCCTGCTCGGCCCGGGCCTCGACATCCCGCTCGCCGGCGGCGCGGGCATCCGCGAGGATCCCCTCGAGCCGGTGCTCGGCGTCCGCGAGGTTGCCGCGGCCCAGCATCGTGTTGGCCCGACCGATCCGGCTGAGCAGCGCCGCATAGCGGTCGCCGGCCAGCGTCGCCAGGTCCCCGGCTTCGGTGTAGGCGGCGTCCGCCTCGTCGAACCGGTTCAACTTGCGGTGCACGCGAGCGAATCGCAGCTGCGCCGCAACCGCATCGGTCGAAGAGAGCCGGTTCCCCACCACCAACAGCAGCGACATCAGCACGTCGAGTGCTTCCTCGAGCCGCAGCTCGGTCTCGAGGAAATGCGCGTAGGCGAACAGCGCCGGCGAGACGAGCCGGATGTCCCCGAGGCGGTACGAATCCGACGCGCTTTCGGCGATCCCGTGCACGTGTGCGCCTTCGGTGGCCGCGGCGAGGAGCTCGCGGCAGAACCGATCGGTCGCCACCCACTGGTAGTGGAACGCATCCTGCGAGACCGGACCCCGGTCCGGCGCGAGCAGGTCCACCAGCCGTAGCGCGAGAAACGCGCCCTGTCCCAGGCGCGCTTCCAACGTCGTGGCCGATTCTGGACCTGACACCCGCTGCAGGAAGATGGCGTGTGGCAGCGATTCGAACTTCAGACGCGAAACCGGCATTCCTAGCGTCTCCGAGTGTGAGGCTGGCTAGCTGGCGCGTCCATACCAGGGCAGGGGCTATGCCTCCTCGCAACGTGCGGCTGGCTCACAACATAGCGTTTTTGTGCCCGTTCCGTTAGGCCGCAGTTTTCGCGTTTTCTGGCTTTTCGCCGCAGCGTTTCGATGCCGGTCAACCAACGGCTCCTCCCCCTATTTCGGCCATGCGCCGTGGCCTTACGCTCGCTGAACTCGTGGTGGTGCTGGCGATTCTGGCCATAGTGACGGCGATCACACTGCCTCGCCTGGCCGGCGTTCGGGACTGGATTGCGGTCGACACCGCGGCCCAGGAGGTGATCGGCGCGATCGCCGTCGCCCGGAGTGCAGCGGTCATGCAAGGGACCCGCAGCCGGGCTGTGATCGCCGCCGACTCGCTGCGAATCGACCGCTGGTGGGAAAGCGCGTGGGAAGACCTGCATCGCTGGCCGGGCCCCGAGCGGCATGGCGTGGCCCTCGAGGTGTCGAACCCCGTCGTCGTCTTCGAGCCGATCGGTCTGGCGTGGGGATTGTCCAACACCAGTGTCGTGTTGCGACGAGGAACGCACGTCGCGACCATCACCGTGTCCCGCCTCGGGAGGGTGAAGCGGTGGTAGCCGGAGCATGCAACCATTCCCGGGAGATGCGCATCAAACGGGTGGAGCCCTGAGAGCGGCCGGGCGGGGACATGAAACATCCAACCGCGTCAGCCGTATCAGGAATAGCATCGCGCACTGGTCGCGGCCGAAGTGTGACGGCCACTTCGCCCGACCGCCAACCCGGGGAGTTGTAAGCCCCGGGTTTGGTTTTACTAGGGCCCGGGTGAGCGTACCGCGACCGCCTCGAAGCTGAAGGTCACGCGATCGGCGACGCGCACGCTGCCGGCGGGTCCGCCGCGATACGGCCTGATACCGTAATCCGTCTGCTTCACCGAGAACTCGCCCGTCGCCCGCAGCGTGTCCGTCCCGACCGCGGCGCGGATGTCGCAACTCACATCACGGGTCTGTCCGGCGAGGGTGAGCCGACCCTGCACCTGGAATCCGTCGACGCTCGGAGTCACCCCCGTGGAGACGAAGCTGATCACGGGATAGTCGTCCACATGCAGCACGTCCGTCCGCATGGTTTGAGTGACCTTGCGGATTTCTTCCGTGTCAGGGGGCGTGAGCACGGCGAGACTGTCCGCGGGTACTACGACTTCCAGGCGCGATTGGGAGGGCGCGTTCGCGTAGTAGACGACCCGTCCCGCGAACCCGCGGGCACGGACGACGTGCGTGTGGCCCGCGAAGCCCAGCAGCCCGGCCTTGCCGGTCTTCACCTCGAAGCGGCTGGCCGCGGACAGTACGTAGACCACGGAGTCCGGCTCGCCTCCCTGGGCCCTCGCACCAGCGGGGCCGAGCGGGATCGTTCCTACGAGGAGCGCCCAGCGTACGATGTTCAATTTCGAGTGGGCGCGAGGTAGCGGATCAACCCTTGGTCGAAGGGGACCGGCGGGATGCCGAACACCGACTCGATGGCGTTCGCGGGGGTGGCGCTGCCTTCGACCAGCATCTGCAACTGGTCGCTGGTCAGCGGCGCCGCGGCGCCGAGCAGATCGAACGCCCCGGCGGCCGCGCGCGCGAGCGCGAGCGGCAGGTGCACGAGCCGCCGGGGATGGCCGGCGGCCCGCCCGATCGCGAGCACGAACTCCTTATAGGTCAGGACCTGCGGCCCGCCCAGCTCGAACGCGCCGCCGAGGGCAGGCTGTTCGACCGCCAACGCGAACGCGAGCGCGACGTCCTCGACCCAGACGGGCTGCGTGGGGAAATGGCCGTCGCCGAACACCGGTACAACGGGAGACCAACGATGCAGCCGCGCGAGCGTGCGGATCGGCGGGCTCTCCGGGCCATTGATGATCGACGGTCGGAAGACCGCGTGCGACAGCCCCGATGCGCGGACCAGCTCTTCGGCGTGCCACTTCGTACGATGATACGGGGTCGCTCCCGGCTCGTCCCGCGCGCCGACCGCGCTCATGTGCACGAATCGCTCGACACCCGCCCGGCGCGCCGCCTCGACCACTCGCCTGGTGCCTTCCACGTGTACGGCGTGAAAGGTCGCAGGACCCATTTCGACGATGATGCCGACCAGGTGTACGACGGCGTTCGCGCCCCGCATGAGGGTCGTGAGCGCGCCCGCGTCGGCGAGATCGCCGGGGACGAGCTCGACCCCGAGGCTGTGGAGCGTCGGCGCCCGGCGCGGGTCGCGCACCAGCGCTCGGACCGCATGGCCGCGACGCGCCAGCACGGTGGTGATGTGCCGTCCGACGAACCCGGTCGCACCGGTGACGGCGATCAGCACGAGGAAACCGATCAGGTGGAGGCTGTGCCGCCCTCGTCGAGGAACACGAGCGTGCGGCGCCGCGCAACCACCGAGGCCAGTGCCTCGAAAACCTTGGGATCGAGCACCGTGCCGGAAAGATCAGCCGCCCGCTGCACCGCCTTTTCGGGGCTCATCTTTTCCTGGTAGGCGCGGGACGTGCTGAGGGCGTCGAACACTTCGGCGGCGCCGATGATGCGGGCGCCGATCGGGATCTCCTCCCCGCGCAGGCCGTCAGGGTAGCCCGTACCATCCCACCGCTCATGGTGGTGGCGCACTGCCGGGATGATGTCGCCAAGGTGTGCGAGCGGCGCGAGGATCTGGGACCCGATGATGACGTGCTGCTTGACGTGCTCGAACTCTTCGGGGGTGAGCGCACCCTGCTTGTTCAGGACCGATTCGCGCGTTCCGATCTTGCCGATGTCGTGCAGCCGGCCCGCGACCCGCACGAGCTCGACGTCCTCCTCCGGTATTCCGAGCTCGTGGGCGACCGTGGCGGAGAGGTCGGCGACGCGGGCCGAATGCCCGCGCATGTAGGGGTCCTTCGCCTCCAGGGCGTTCACCAGGGCTTCGAGGGTGGCGATCGAAAGCCGCTCCAGCTTCATCCGCTCGCGCTGCAGCTCCGCGGTGCGGGTGCTGACCTCTTCCTTGAGCCACTGGTTCAGCTGACGGTTCTCGAGCAGCATCTCGCGCCGCTTGAGCGCCCGCTGCACTGCGCGCCCCAGGTCGGCGAGCTCGATCGGCTTCGTGAGGTAATCCATCGCGCCCCGCTGCATGCAGAGCGCGGCGCTGGTGGCGTCGTTCACGGCGGTGAGCATGAGGATCGCGAGCTCGGGCTCGATCTCGATGGCCTGCGGTACGAGGTCGACGCCGCTGGTGCCGGGCATCCGGATGTCGCACAGCATGAGCGCGATGCGGTGGCGCCGGAGCTGCTGCAGGGCCTCCTCGCCCGTGCCCGCGGCATACACTTCGTACTGCTGTTGCGCGAGGAACTTCTTGAGGGCGTTCCGGATGGGTTCCTCATCGTCCACGACCAGGATCTGCACGGGACCCGCCATGTCGGCCACTGACGTCCTCCTTATGGGAGTCCTTCACTAACCTGTCACGAAGGTGACCTTCACCGGCCCCGGGAGCAAGCCCGCACGGTGGGCGCGAGCGAGCAACTCGGCTACGGCCTGTCGGCCGGTCGGTCCGTAGTCCACCGTGTAGGCGTTGACGTACATCCCGACGAACCGATCAATGCGAGTCTGGTCGAGGCCGCGGCTGTACGCCGTCGCGTGCGCGAGGGCCTCGGCGCGGTGCGCGAGGCCGTACTGAATGCTGGCCTTGAGGTCGCCGGCGATGTCCCGCATCAGCGCGTCTCCCAGGTCGCGACGCACGACGTTGCCGCCGAGCGGCAGCGGCAGGCCCGTCTCGTCGTACCACCATTCGCCGAGATCGACCCAGAGGTGCAGCCCGCGGTCCGCGTACGTCAGCTGCCCCTCGTGGATGAGGAGCCCCGCGTCCGCCCGGCCCGCCGCCACGTACTCCTCGATCTGATCGAACGGCACGACGACATGGCGCGCCGCCGGCTGATACAGCTTGAGTGCGAGGTACGCCGTGGTGAGCTCGCCGGGAACTGCGATGCGGAGGCTCCCCGCACCGAGCGCCGCCCGCGGATCGGTGGGGCGCGCGGCGCGCGCCACGATGCGCGGCCCATAGCGGTCGCCGATGCTCGCCCCGTGCGCGAGCAGCGCGTAGCGATCGGCGAGGTAGGCGTATGCGTGCAGCGAGACGGCCGTCACTTCCAGCTCACCGGCGAGGGCGCGCCGGTTCAAGGATTCGATGTCGCCGAGCTCGTGCACGTAGCGGCGGTCGCCGGTGTCGATCCGCCCGGCGGCGAGCGCCCAGAACATGAACGCGTCGTCCGCGTCCGGACTGTGCGCCAGATGAATCGTGTGCGGGGCCTTAACCACCACGCGTCGCCTTCGCGGCGGTCGCCGCCGTCGCCTGCTGGTGGAACGCATCGAGATTCTCCGCGTGCTCGCCGTACTCGGGCCGCTGGCGCGTACGCTCCGCCGCCTCGTTCTTGAGGAAGTCGGCGTACGCCCGGCGCGCGCCGGCGGCGTCGCGCTTCAAGTCGAGGGCACGCGCCCGCAGCATGAATCCGAAGAGGTGCGTGGGGACGGCCCGGCGGATGGTGTCCGCTTGGGCCAGGGCGCCGGCCGCGTCGCCGCGGCTCAGGTCGAGCACGCCGATGTGGTAGCGGGCGTCCACGTCCAACGCCGGCAGCATCGCGTACGCCTGGAGCGCCATGGGCAGGAAGAACTCGGCGCTGTCCGCTTTGCCCTGTGTGTGCAGCAGCATGACCCGGTTGTAGAGCCGGGTCGCGCGCTCTTCCGGGGACATCTGAGAAATATCGGGAGGCGAGATGCGGGATGCGGGAGGCGGCCCATCCTCCACCCCTCCCGCATCCCGCATCCCGCCTCCCGATGAGGCACCGATGCGGAGCGCCAGCACGGTGAGCAAGGCGCCCAACGCCGCCCCCGCCACGCTCCAGGGGAGCCCGGCACGCCACCCGGATGACTGGGCGCCACCCACCTGGGCACCGCACTTGTGACAAAACCTCGCCGTGGCGGCGAGTGATGCTCCGCACGCGTGACAGTTCATTGAGGCCGGAATCTAACTGGCAGGAATCCCCGGGGCAGCGTAGTGTACCGGGTATGAAGCGTCATACGACGCTACGACGGTACGTTGTATGGGTGCCCGCGCGTCACGTCTTACGACGTAGCGACGTAGCGACGTACAACGTCCGATGAGCGCCACCTTCCCGGGTCAGGACCGCGCCAAGCACATGGGTGAGCTGAAGCGCGGTGATGAACGATGGGACGTGTTCGTCGAGATGCAGCCCGACGCCGAGGTTGGCGCCGTGCGGGGGCGCGTGCATTTCGTGAACGGGGAGCATCGCCGGACCACCAGCTGGATCTTCCTCGAGCGGTCGGAGCGTGAGATTCAGGAGCGCTTCGGGGAATTTTCGGCTGTGGAGCTTTGGCACTTCGTGGCGGCGCTGGACGGTTGATTCGATGTTCAGAGAACCTTGCACGTCCTGCACATTTTCGTAAGCACTGATGCAAGGATAGCCCGCCCGACAGTGCTCCGTAGGGCGTCTGTTGCGTCGATGACACGAAACGGTTGACACTCTGCAACGCCCCCTGTAGCTTCCCCCATGCCCGGGCCCGCTTCGTTCCTGGCATCGTCTGTGCACTCCCCGCTCAAGGACCGTTCTAGGAGACCGATTCTATGACCGCGACGTTGGAGCCAACCACAACTGCTTCCGGGCTGAAGGCCGCGACCGGTGCTTCGCCCGCGGATGTGGTGCGGAAGGCGAAGGAAGCCGGCGTGCAAGTGGTGGATCTGAGGTTCACCGACCTGCCGGGTACGTGGCAGCACTTTTCCATCCCGCTGAAAGAGCTGAGCGAAGAGCTGTTTGCCGAGGGGATCGGGTTCGACGGCTCCTCGATTCGCGGGTTCCAGGCGATCAACGAGAGCGACATGCTGCTGTTCCCGGACCCGGCGAGTGCCTTCGTCGATCCGTGTCTCGAAGTCCCGACCCTTTCGCTCACGTGTGACGTGTCCGACCCGGTGACGGGCCAGCGCTACTCGCGCGACCCGCGCTACGTGGCGCAGAAAGCGGAGCAGTACCTCGTCAAGTCGGGAATCGCCACCACCGCGTACTACGGGCCCGAGGCGGAGTTTTACATCTTCAATTCGGTGCGCTTCGACCAGAACGCGCACGAGGGCTACTACCACATCGACTCCGAAGAGGGGATCTGGAACTCGGGGACGAATGGGAGCCCGAACATGGGCCACCGGCCGCGGCACAAGGAGGGTTACTTCCCGGTGCCGCCGGTGGACCGGCTGCAGGACCTGCGCTCGAAGATCATGCTGGCGCTGATCGCGTCGGGGGTCGACGTCGAGGTACACCACCACGAGGTGGGCACGGCGGGGCAGACCGAGATCGACATGCGGTTCACGACGCTGGGACGCATGGCCGACCAGCTGATGATGTACAAGTACATCGTGAAGAACGTGTGTCACCAGCACGGCTACACGGCGACGTTCATGCCCAAGCCGATGTTCGGCGACAACGGATCGGGGATGCACGTGCATATGAGTCTCTGGAAGGACGGCACGAACCTGTTCTTCGATCCCAAGGGGTACGCGCTCTTGTCGGACGCGGCGCGCTGGTACATCGGGGGGCTGATCAAGCACGCCCCGGCGCTGCTGGCGTTCGCGGCCCCGACGACCAACAGCTACCGGCGGTTGGTGCCAGGCTACGAGGCGCCGATCAACCTGATCTACTCGCAGCGCAACCGGTCGGCGATCTGTCGCATTCCGGTGTATTCCAAGTCGCCCAAGGCCAAGCGCATTGAGTTCCGGGCGCCCGATCCGTCGTCGAACCCCTACCTCACGTTCGCGGCACTGCTCATGGCGGGACTCGACGGTATCAAGCACAAGATCGAGCCGCCGAAGCCGATGGATGTGGACTTGTACGACCTCGAGCCCGAGGAGCGCAAGCATGTGAAGAACACGCCGGGCTCCCTGAACGAGTCGCTGGCGGCCCTCGAGGCTGACCACGCCTTCCTGCTCGAGGGTGGAGTGTTCACGCCCGACCTGATCGAGACCTGGCTCGCGTACAAGCGCGCCAAGGAAGTCGATCCCGTGGCGCTGCGGCCGCATCCGTACGAGTTCTTCCTGTACTACGACGTGTAGGCCGAGGGCGGCAACGGGCGGCAAACGGGCGGCAGGGGGATGGAACTCTGCCGCCCTTTTGCCGCCTTCTGCCGCCTTCTGCCGCCCTCTATCTTAGGTCTCCATGCCCGCCACCGCCGCCGACACCCGAGAAATCATCGACGAGTTGAAGAAGCGGCGTGTGCGGTTCCTGCTGCTTCAGTTCACCGACTTGTTGGGCGTCAATAAGGCCGTGGAGGTTCCGTCCTCCCAGTTCGAGCGGGCCCTGGCTGGCGAGGTGACGTTCGACGGCTCGGCGCTCGAGGGCTTCGCCCGCGTGGAGGAAGCGGATGCCTTGCTCGTGCCCGATCTCGAAACGTTCCGCGTCTTCCCCTGGGACAGCGGCACGGCCGAGGGCGGGGACGGCGAGGCGGACGGAGCCGTGGCGCGACTGATCTGCGATATCGGTTATCCTGACGGCCGGTCGTTCGAGGGGTGCCCTCGTACCACTCTGAAGCGCCAGATCGAGCGGGCCGCGAAGCTCGGCTTCACGATGCGCGTCGGCTGCGAGGTGGAGTTCTTCATCCTCGAGCAGAGCGAGCGCGGCGAGCCAACCACACGGACACTGGACGCCGGCAGCTACTTTGATCTGGTCCCGGTGGACCGCGGCGAGCAAGCGCGCCGGGCGATTGTGGCGGCGCTCGAGCACATGAAGCTCGGCGTCGAGGCCTCCCACCACGAGGTCGCGCCCGGCCAGCACGAGATTGACTTGAGCGTCGCCGAGCCGCTGACGATGGCCGACCAATGGGCCAGCCTCCGCTTCATCGCGCGGACCATCGCGGTCCAGCACGGTCTGGTCGCGACCTTCATGCCCAAGCCGATCTACGGCCGCAACGGCTCGGGGATGCACACGCACCAGTCATTGTTCGCCAAGGGGAAGAACGCGTTCTTCCACGCTCAAGGGCCGATCCAGCTTTCCGAGGTCGGCCGGTGGTACATCGGCGGGCTGCTGCGACACGCTCGGGGCTACTGTGCCGTGACCAATCCGCTGGTGAATTCGTACAAGCGGCTGGTGTCGGGGTTCGAGGCCCCGGTGAACGTCTCGTGGTCCACGCAGAACGTGTCTCCCCTCATCCGGGTGCCGGCCCAACGCGGCGAGGCGACGCGCTGCGAGAATCGCATGCCCGACCCTTGCGCCAATCCATACCTCGCGATCGCCGTGCAACTCGCTGCCGGTCTGGAAGGCATCCACGAGCGGATCGATCCCGGCGAGCCGGTGAACAAGAATATCGCGCGCATGTCGTACCGCGAGCGACGCAAGTTCCGGATCGACGACCTTCCCCGGGACCTGCACGAAGCGCTCGATTATCTGGAGAAGGATGCGGTGGTCCGTGAGGCGCTGGGCGAGCACATCTACGAGCGGTATTTGGACGCGAAGCGCGAGGAATGGCAGGAGTACATCGGACAGGTTGGTGAATGGGAGTTGAATAGATATTTGGGGCAATACTAAAAAAGAAGTAGCACAAAGACGTAACACAAGGGCGTAACACAAAGGCGTAACACAAGAACGTAGCACGACGGCGTAGCACGAACCGCGTCGTCATTTGTCTGGCGGGGGGTGAGCGATCAAGCGCCCCAGCGCCTTGATGACGAGCGCGACTCGACCCTCGATCTCGTGAATGGCGCGCGCCTGGGACAGGTCGAGCGCCGCCGCGACCCGCAGCTGCGTCAGCGTCTCCTGAGCCGACCCCCGAGCGCACTGCAGGAACCGGCGGAACTCGGGGATGCTACCCCGGCCGCATGCCTCCGCTATGTTTGAACTGACGGAGAGCGCCGCCCGGACCAGCTGATCTGCGCGCGTCGCGGCTCTCGGTCCGGATAGCTGCTTGGTCAATCGAGCTACCCGGACGGAGACCTCCACCGCGACTTCGTGTACCCACAACCGACGAGCGTAGGCGCGGAGCGTCATGGCGAACAATAGGAGGGGGCCTAGCTGACTGTGGCATCCGTTTCACGCCTCTGCGCGACGTTTTTGTGCAACGCCGTCGCGCGACGTTTTTGCTCGACGCTGTTGCCGTTACTCTGCCTCGCCTGCGATGGTGTATCCCGCCCCGACGATACCCTGGGCCTCCAGAGCAGCGCCCGCTGGGAATGGCACGGCCGCCTGGTCGTGGAGCCTGACTCCGCGCTCACGCTGGTTCGGATGGCGATCGACACGGCGCACGGCGGCCACGACGTGGGCCTGGCGCGATACGACTTTAACCCCGCCGTCGGCGAAGGAGACGAGTACTCGCTCACCCTCGCGTTGGATCTGGAAAACGTGCGGGACCTGCGACAGAACGTCCCATACGTGCTTGGTCCCCCGCCCGCGCGCATCCCGGCGTACGCGACCGTGACGTGCCTGTGTCGCCCGCTGAAGCCGGACTCGGTCCGCGGCACGTTCACGCTCGCGACGCGCGGGCTGCGGCAGATCACGGGTCGCGTGGACGCGACCCTGTATTTTACGGAATGGAACGACGCCGCCCGCCACGTGACCTACCCGCTGCACCAGCGCATTGATTTGCTCAAGTAGACTGGCGATCGCAGCGGCGGTGGCAGTCCTGACCGCCGGTCCGCCCGTCCGTCTGTCCGGCCAGGCGCCCGCCCCCAGGATCGACACCATCATCGTGGTGAACCGCAACGTGTTCGATCTCCAGGCGGCCGATGCGCCCGGCTTTATCGCGCGGCTCGCCAACCGGCTGCACGCGCGCACCCGGGCAGGTGTCATCCGCAGCACCCTGCTGGTCAATCCCGGGGACCGCTACGACTCGGCGCGGGTCGCCGAGAGCGAGCGGGCCTTGCGCAACCTGAACGTTTTCAGTCGCGTCCGAATCGACACGACGCGACTCGACGGTCGCCTGGCGCTCCGCATCGCCACCACCGACGGCTGGAGCACCAAGCCGCAGCTGGGCTATTCGTCCGCCGGCGGGGACGTCACGTGGATGGTCGGTATCGTGGAAGACAACCTGTTGGGCACCGCGACGGCCCTCGCCGCCGTCTACAACAACACGCCCGACCGCCGCACGTTCGATCTCGGGCACGTGAACCCCCATTTCTTGTCGCGGCGTGGCTGGCTGCAGGCCAAGTACAGCAACAAGTCGGACGGCAATCGGGGCACGTGGCTCGTGGGAGTGCCGTTCTACGAGACGGCCGCACGGCACGCGCTCACGACCGACGGCGAGGCGGCCTCCGAGCGGGTGCTCTTGTTCCGGGATGGTGTGCCGGACACGACGCGGTTTTCGCAGGGTCAAGTGGAGCGGCGCGCCCTGTGGTTTGGTCTCACGGCTGGGTTCGCGCCGCGGGTCACGACCGAGGACTACGTGCGGCTGTGGCTCGCGGGTCAGTGGCGCCGCGAGAACTTCGATTCCGTGGGCACGACCGCGTTCCCGCGCTCCGTGTTCGGCACGGTGGGTGTGGGAATGGACGTCGGGCATGTGCGCTTCCAAGTGCTCGAGCGGTTCAACTCGTACGCCCGGCGCGAGGACGTGGACATCTCGCAGCTGCTGCACATCGGCGTGTGGGCGGCACCCCGTGCGTGGGGATATCCGTCCGGTCAGGCGGGGGTCGGCCCGGAGCTGAGTGCGCAGCTGGCCGCCCCTTGGCGGCGTGGGTTCGCGGTGCTGCGAGCGGCGTCGAACGGCGTCCTCACCGCGGGGGCTCCGGACTCGGGTCGAGTGGCGGGTGCGTTCACCGTCGCGAGCCAGAATCTCCCTCGGCAGACCTTGATTCTCCACGTCGAGGGTGCGCAACTCCGCCGCGCCAAGCCCGGCGGCGAGTTCGACCTGTGGGTCACCCAGAACGGCCCGCGCGTCTTCGGCATCCATGAGTTCACGGGCACACACATGGCATGGCTCGCGCTCGAAGATCGCGTGCTCGTCGCCGACAACCTGTGGGGCCTCATGGGCGTCGGGGTGGCGCCCTTCCTCGACTATGGCGGGGCCTGGTACTCGGACGAGCCGGCCCGTCTGGGCGGCGCGGTGGGCGTGTCGCTGCGGCTCGGGCCGACCCGCGCCGTGCGCGGAGATGTGGGGGAGTTCGCCGTCGGATACCGCTTCGGCAAGGGGGTCACCGGCAGCCGCTGGGGCTTCGCGATCCGTAAGGGCGTGCGGTACTAGGCCCCCCTCGATGCATCACTTCATGTCCGATCTGCGGTAACGTCGCCCTCCTGAGTCCGCGGGTTCAGCCGCGATCACGGGGCTCGTGGTGCAACTATTCCGGCATGGGCGGCGTTAGCACGGTCATGGAGGCTGAGACGAAGCACCCGGCCGCGAGGCGACGGGACGCGAGAGGCACCGCGATCCTCGTCATCGCCAGCTTGTGGAGTCTCTTGCATGTGTATGTCGGGCAGCGCCTGCTTGCCCAGACGTCGCTCGCGCCCGCGTGGCGCGTGGTCGGCTGGGCAGGCATCCTGCTCCTCGTGCTCGCACCGTTCGTGGCGCTCGTTGCCGGACGGACCGAGCGGCTGCCGGCGAAGCGTGGTCTCGAGGTCGCGGGCTTCACGGCCATGGGACTGTCGTCGCTGCTGATCGTGTTCGCGCTGGCCGGCGACGTGCTGCACGTGCGGGCGTGGCTCGGCGTCGGCGGCTCTCAGCTGGCGGTCGTGGGCGGTGCCACGGCCGTCCTGTTGATCGGTCTGTGGCGGGCGCGGCGGCCCGCGACGGTGCGTGTGGTGGACGTTCCGATCACGGGGCTTCCCTCGGATCTCGAAGGGTTCCGTATCGCACAGCTCTCCGACCTGCATGTCGGCCCGACGCTCAAGCGGGATTTCGTCGAGCGGGTGGTGGATACGACCAACGGGCTGCAACCCGATCTGATCGCCCTGACCGGGGACGTCGCCGACGGGTTCCCGCCCGCGCTGCGTGACGAAGTCGCTCCGCTCGCCGGCCTCGAGGCGCCGCACGGGAAGTACTTCGTCACGGGCAATCACGAGTACTACTGGGATGCGGCCGGTTGGGTGCGCGAGCTGGAGGGGCTCGGCTTCAGTGCCCTCATCAACGGGCACCAGGTGATCCGCCGCGGGACCGGCCGGATCGTGCTCGCCGGGGTCACGGACCTCTCGAGCGGCGGCCTCCCCGGGCACGTTTCCGATCCCGCGGCCGCCGTCGCCGGAGCGCCGGCGAGCGACGTGCGCGTGCTGCTGGCGCATCAGCCGAAGAGTGCGTTCGCGGCGCGCGCCGCCGGATACGACCTGCAGCTCTCGGGGCACACGCACGGCGGCCAATACTTCCCGTTCAACCTGCTGGTGCGGCTGTTCCAACCATTCGTCGCGGGACTCCACCGGCTGGAGGCGATGTGGCTGTACGTGAGCCGGGGCACGGGCTACTGGGGGCCGCCGCTGCGGCTGGGCGCGCCCGCCGAGATCACCTTGATTCAACTGGTGCGTGCGTGAGCCCGTCGGCCCGCCCACCCGAATGGGTAGCACCTTGCAATCGGCAGGTCTTGACGGTCGTGGGACCGGGGCGTATCGTCCGGGTCCTGTCGCACCGTAGCAGCAACGTTCCGATGTGGAGTGACATCGACTCGTGATGCAGCTGGCGCTGGTCCTGCTTCTGGTCCTGGTCCTGCTGAGCATTAGCTCAGAACAGGGTCTGCGGCGCGCGCCAATCAAGCACATGAGCAGCTAGCGATACAAGCAGGACGCAGTGAGCGCCGCGGACCCCAGAAGGTCCGCGGCTTTTTTTTGACCAACAACGCGAGACAGGGAGCACGGGAGCCACCCATGGGGAGAGACGTCATCATCTTCGACACGACCCTGCGCGACGGCGAGCAGGCGCCCGGCAATTCAATGACGGCCGAGGAAAAGCTGCGTCTCGCCCGTCAGCTGGACACGCTCGGGGTGGACGTGATCGAAGCGGGGTTCCCGAGCGCGTCCGAGGGCGACCGGCGGGCCGTCCGGGCGATCGCCGAGGACGTCCGCCGTCCCGTCATTGCCGCCCTCGCGCGCTGTCACGACCGGGACATCGACCTCGCCGGCGAGGCGGTGCGACCAGCGGCGCGACCGCGCGTGCATGTCTTCATCGCCACCTCCGACCTGCACCTCGAGTGCAAGCTGCGGCTGAGTCGCGACCAGTGTCTCGAGCGGGCACGCGAGGCGGTACAGCGAGCCCGTCGCTACACCGACGACGTCGAGTTCTCGGCCGAGGATGCGACGCGGACCGATCTCGAATTCCTGTGCCGGGTGGTCGAGGCGGCGATCGCCGCGGGTGCGACGACGATCAATCTCCCGGATACCGTGGGCTACGCGTTACCCGTCGAGTACGGAGCGATGTTCCGCGCCGTGCACGAGCGTGTTCCGAACGCCGACCGCGTCGTGTTCAGCGCGCACTGCCATGACGACCTCGGGCTCGCGGTGGCCAACTCGCTCGCCGCGATCGAGGCCGGGGCCGGGCAGGTCGAATGCACCGTCAACGGCATCGGTGAGCGTGCCGGCAATGCGGCGCTGGAAGAGATCGTCGTGGCGGGACGCGTGCGGCCGCATGCGGTCGCGTTCCACTGCGGGGTGAACCCGCAGGAGCTGTTCCGGACGAGCCAGCTCTTGTCCCACGTGATCGGTGTCTTTCCCCAACCCAACAAGGCCGTGGTCGGCCGCAACGCCTTCGCCCACGAAGCGGGGATCCACCAGCACGGCGTGCTGCAGAACGGGCTCACGTACGAGATCATCCGCCCGGAGGAGGTGGGGGTCGCGCGCTCGAGCCTGGTGCTGGGCAAGCACTCGGGCCGACACGCGCTGGAGCGGCGCTATCGCGAGCTGGGCTACGAGGTGGACGACGCCACGCTGCGCAAACTGTACGACGAGTTCACGACGCTGGCGGACAAGAAGCGTGAAATCCTGGACGAGGACCTGCTCACCCTGTTGCACGGTCGGTTCCACGACGCGCCGGAAGCCTACCGGCTGGCGCATCTGCAGGTGACGTGCGGCACCGTGTCCGCGACGGCGGAGGTGCGCCTCGCGGGTCCCTGGAATGGAAAAGAGCGGGGCGCGACGGCGGTCGGCAACGGCCCGATCGCCGCGACGTTCGCGGCGATCGCGAAGGTGGTCGAGCGCCAGGTGGACGTCTTGAACCTCGCCGTCCAGTCGGTCACCCCGGGGCGCGACAGTCTGGGGCAGGTGCTGGTGCAGGCGCGAATCGACGGGAAATCGTTGAGCGGGCACGGCGCCTCGACGGACATCGTCGAGGCGAGCGCCCGCGCCCTGGTGCACGCCCTGAACAAGGTGAGCCACGCGGACCAGCTGGAGGACCAGTCGCTCAACGCCAGCTACTTCTGGGGAGTGTGAGCCGATGAGCGAGATGCTCTCGGGCGCGGAGATCCTGTGCCGGGCGCTGGTGGATGGCGGGGTCGAAGTGATCTTCGGCTATCCCGGCGGCGCCATCATGCCGTTCTATCATGCGTTGCCGGACCACCCCCGCTTGCGGCACATCCTGGTGCGGCACGAGCAGGCGGCGGCCCACGCGGCCGACGGCTACGCGCGGGCGAGCGGGCGGGTCGGGGTGTGCGTCGCCACATCCGGACCGGGGGCCACGAATCTCGTGACCGGGCTCGCCGCGGCGCACATGGACAACTCTCCGGTCGTGGCGATCACCGGCCAGGTGTCCCGTCCCATGATCGGGCGCGACGCGTTCCAGGAAACCGACATCATCGGCATCACCCTGCCGATCACGAAGAAAAACTATCTGGTCCAGGACGTGACCGAGCTGGCGGGCGTCGTCGCCGATGCGATGGCCGTCGCGGTGGAGGGGCGGCCGGGGCCGGTGTTGATCGACGTGCCGAAGGACGTGCAGAACCAGAAGATCGAGTACGGTGCTCCCCAGGCTCGCGCCCGGGGTCAGTCGCGTCCCCAGACCCCGGGCGCAAGCCCGGGGCTCGAGGACGGCGTTCACAAGGCCGCGCGCCTCATCGCCGGAGCCGAGCGACCGCTCATCATGGTCGGGCACGGGGTGATCCTCGCGCAGGCGTACGCGGAGGTGCGGGCGCTGGCGGAGAAGACCGGGATCCCCGTCATCACGACGCTGCTCGGCATCAGCGCGTTCCCGGACGGTCACCCGCTCCACCTGGGGATGCCCGGGATGCACGGTGAGGTGCACGTGAATCGGGCCATCCAGCACGCCGACGTCATCATCGGCATCGGGCTGCGGTTCGACGACCGCGTCACGGGCAACACGGCCAGCTTCGCCCCGCAGGCCCGCATCATCCACATCGACCTGGACCGCGCGGAGATCGGGAAGAACGTCCCCGTCGCCGTCGGTATCGTGGGCGACGCGCGCGACATCACGCGCCGCCTGCTGGCGGCCGTGGAGCCACGCCGCTGCGAGCGCTGGCTCGAGCACATCCGCGGCTTCGTCCGCACCCGCGCCGAGTCGTATCGCGGCGGCCTGTCGCCCGAGGCGATCCTCGCATCCATTTACGAGGCGAGCCACGGCGACTGCACCATCGTGACGGACGTGGGCCAGCACCAGATGTGGGTCGCGAAGCTGTATCCGTACCAGCACCCCAACTCGCACATCACGTCGGGCGGCCTGGGCGCGATGGGGTTCGCGGTGCCGGCCGCCATGGGCGTGCACCTCGCGCGTCCGAGCGGGACGGTGTGGGCCATCTCGGGCGACGGCGGCTTCCAGATGAACATGGCCGAGATGGCGACCATGGTGCAGGAAGGGCTGCCCGTGAAGATGGCGGTGTTCAACAACGGCTACCTCGGCATGGTGCGGCAGTGGCAGCAGTTCTTCCATGAGAAGCGCTACTCGTGCACGCCCATCTGGAGTCCCGACTACGTGAAGCTGGCCGAGGCGTACGGCATTCCCGGTTATCGCGTGAAGGACGCGAGCGAGCTGGCCGAGACGGTCGGGCAGGCGAATACCCAGCCCGGGCCGGCGCTGGTCGAGTTCATGATCGAGCAGGAAGCCAACGTGTTCCCGATGATCCCGCCCGGGGGCTCGCTCTCGGAGCCGATCGAGACCGCGCCGGCCGGCGCGACGGGCGATTGAGCGGCATGCCCGTGCCCTCCCCTTCGCCCTCTGCCCACACGGTGGCGGTCCTGCTGGACGACGCGCTGGTGACGTTGAACCGCGCGTTCGGCGTGCTGCGCACGCGCAACGTCCCGATCGAGGGGCTCGCGCTGCACCCGAGCGGCACCGCCGGCGAGTCGCGGCTGACGTTCGTGCTGAAGGCCGATGCCGCAACCGCGGATCGGGTGGCGCAGCAGTTTCACAAGATGATGGGTGTGCGCTCGGTGATGATCCTCGCGAATGAAGATTCCACTACGGAGGCGACACGATGAGCTCGAAGGAGACGCGGATCTTCTACGATACCGACGCCGATCCCGCCCGGCTGCAAAACCGCGTCGTCGCTGTGATCGGATACGGCAGCCAGGGCCACGCGCACGCGCTGAACCTTAGGGATTCGGGGGTCGGGGCACGGGTCGTGGTGGGTCTCCGGCCGGGCGGTGCGTCCTGGGAGCGGGCGCGGGCCGAGGACCTGGACGTCCGCCCGGTGGCCGAGGCGGCGCGCGCGGCCGACGTCATCATGATGCTCGTCCCCGACCAGGAAGCGCGGGCGGTGTACGAGGCCGGCGTCGTGCCGGCTCTGCAGCGCGGCAAGACCCTGCTCTTCGCCCACGGGTTCAACATCCACTTCCAGGAGATCGTCCCTCCGGCCGGTGTAGACGTCGCGATGATCGCTCCGAAATCCCCCGGACACCTGGTGCGCAGCGAGTTTCAGGCGGGCCGGGGCGTGCCGGCGCTCGTCGCGGTGCACCAGGATGCGAGCGGCAATGCGTTGGCCGATGCGCTTGCCTATGCCGCGGGGATCGGCTGCGCCCGCGCGGGCGTGTTCGAGACGACGTTCCGCGAGGAGACGGAGACCGATCTGTTCGGCGAGCAGACGGTCCTGTGCGGCGGCGTCACCGCGCTGATCCAGGCCGGGTTCGAGACCCTCACGGCTGCCGGATACGCGCCGGAGATCGCCTACTTCGAGTGCATGCACGAGCTCAAGCTGATCGTGGACCTGATGTATCGTGGCGGCATGAAGTTCATGCGGTACTCGATCAGCGACACCGCGGAGTACGGCGACTACACCCGAGGCCCCAAGGTCATAACGCAGGAAGTTCGCGCGGCGATGCAGCGCATCCTCGCCGACATCCAGTCCGGCAGCTTCGCGCGCGAGTGGATTGCCGAGAGCCGCAGCGGGGGTCGCCGGTTCCAGGCGCTGCGCCAGGCCGGCGCGGAGCATCCGATCGAGCAGGTGGGCGCCAAGCTGCGCGCGATGATGCCGTGGACGGAAGAGGGCAAAGCGGGGCTGGGTGGTGTAGGGGCGCAGCATGCTGCGCCCCTACGTCAGGCGACCCAAACGCCGAGTCCCGAACCGCTCAGGGCATGACGGCGCGGACGCTGTTCGACAAGGTTTGGGCCGCGCACGTCGTCCATCAGCTCCCCGAGGGCCCGGCGCTCCTGTACGTGGACCTGCATCTGGTCCACGAGGTGACGTCGCCGCAGGCGTTCGAGGGGTTGCGGCAGGCGGGGCGCCGGGTGCGCCGACCGGCGCTGACGGTGGCGACGGTGGATCACAACGTCCCCACCGGAGACCGCGCGGCGCCGATCGCCGATCCGATCGCCGCGCGGCAGCTCGAAGCGCTCGCCGTGAACGCGCGGGACTTCGGGCTGGAGCTGTTCGACCTCCGGTCGCCGCAGCAGGGAATCGTGCACGTGATCGGCCCCGAGCTGGGCCTCACCCAGCCGGGCATGGTGATCGTGTGCGGCGACTCGCACACGGCCACGCACGGCGCCTTCGGGGCGCTCGCCTTGGGGATCGGCACCAGCGAGGTCGAGCACGTGCTCGCGACCCAGTGCCTCGTGTGGTCGAAGCCCGGGACCATGGAGGCACGGGTTACCGGTACGCTCGCGCCCGGGGTCACGGCCAAGGACTTGATCCTCGCGTTGATCGGTCGGATCGGGACGGCCGGCGCCACGGGTCACGTCATCGAGTACACGGGGGAGGCGATCCGCGCCCTCTCCATGGAAGAGCGGATGACAGTGTGCAACATGTCGATCGAGGCGGGCGCACGGGCCGGGATGATCGCCCCCGACGAAACGACCGTCGCCTATCTCGCCGGCCGGCCGCGCGCGCCAAGCGGCGCGGCGTGGGACCGTGCCGTCGCGAAGTGGCGCGAGCTGCGCACCGATCGCGGCGCGACATACGACAAACAGGTCGAGCTCGATGCCTCGGAGGTAGCGCCCCAGGTGACCTGGGGAACCAGTCCCGGCATGGTCACTCCCGTGACCGGTTGTGTACCGAGCCCGTCCGACTTCACGACCGACGCCGAGCGGCGCGCCGTCACACGAGCGCTCGAGTACATGGGCCTCGCCCCGGGAACGCCGCTCGAGGGGCTCCCCATCGACCGGGTGTTTCTGGGGTCCTGCACGAACGCACGGATCGAGGATCTGCGCGCGGCGGCCCGCACCGTCCGCGGCCGGCACGTCGCGACGGGCGTACGGGCCATGGTGGTCCCGGGATCACAGCAAGTGAAGGCGCAAGCGGAGCGGGAGGGGCTGGACCGCGTATTCAGCGAGGCGGGGTTCGAGTGGCGCAACGCGGGTTGCTCCATGTGCCTCGGCATGAATCCCGACGTGCTGCAGAGCGGTGAGCGCTGCGCCTCGACGTCGAACCGCAACTTCGAGGGGCGGCAGGGACGCGGTGGGCGCACCCACCTCATGAGCCCACCCATGGCCGCGGCCGCCGCCGTGGCGGGGCACATCGTGGACGTTCGGAGATGGGGGGCCGGGGGGGCCGGGGGGGCCGCGCCATGATGGAGCCCTTCGTGCGTCACACCGGTCGGCTGGCGGCCCTGGCGCGCGCCAACGTGGATACCGACCAGATCATTCCGAAGCAATTCCTCAAGCGGGTGGAACGCACCGGGTTCGGACCCGCCCTGTTCCACGACTGGCGCTTCCGGCCCGACGGTAGTGCGAACCCGGACTTCGAGCTCAACCACCCCGGCGCCCGGGGCGCGAGCATCCTCCTCGCCGGGGAGAACTTCGGCTGCGGCTCGTCGCGCGAACACGCGGTCTGGGCCCTCCGCGAGTACGGCTTCCGCGCGATCCTCGCGCCGTCGTTCGCGGACATCTTCTTCGCGAACTGCTGTCAGAACGGGCTCGTGCCCGTGCGCCTCTTGCCCCAGGAGGTCGCCGAGCTGTTCCGCCGCCATCAGGCCGCAGGCGGCGAGTATCAGCTCACCGTCGACCTCGAGGAGCAGCGCGTGCACGACGGCCTCGGATTCCGCACCACGTTCTCCATGGAGCCCTACCGGCGGGAGATGCTGCTCACGGGATCGGATCAGATCGGACGCTCGCTGCGCGAGGAATCCCGGATCGCAGCTTTCGAATTGGGAATGCGGAATGCGGAGTGCGGAATTGACGTTCGGGCTTCGAGCGGGAGCCAGGGCATCGAGCGTCCCACAACCATTCCGCATTCCGCATTCCACATTCCGCATTTCGGGGAGGAGGAAGGGCGGTGAAGGAGTACTCGATCGCCGTCCTCCCTGGCGATGGGATCGGGCCGGAGGTCATCGCGCAAGCGGAGCGGGCGCTCGAGGCCGCCGGTGAACGCTTCGGTATCGAGTTCACGCTGCGGCGCTTTCCCCTCGGAGCGGCGGGTGTGGCTGCCGCGGGGGATCCGTTCCCGGAAGAGACCCGTGCGGCGGTGGCGCGGGCCGACGCCGTGTTGCTCGGTGCGGTGGGTGACCCCTCGCTCGACCAGGCGCCCCGCCACTTGAGACCGGAGTTCGGCCTGCTCGCGTTGCGGGCGCAGCTCGGCGTGTACGCAAACTTGCGTCCGGTCGCCGTGTTTCCGGCTCTCGTAGACCGATCGCCGCTCAAGGCCGATCGCCTCGAGGGCGTGGACGTGCTGATCGTGCGAGAGCTCACGGGCGGCCTGTACTACGGCGAGCCGCGCGGCCGGGATGCAGGCGGAGCCTCGGCGGTCAACACGCTGCGCTACTCGGCGGCCGAGATCCAACGGGTCGCGCGGGTGGCCTTCGAGTCGGCGCGGCAACGGCGGGGGCACGTCACCTCGGTCGACAAGGCGAACGTGCTCGAGGTGTCCCAGCTGTGGCGCGAGACCGTGACGCGCGTCGGCCGGGACTACCCCGATGTCCGGCTCGACCACCTGTACGTCGATACCGCCGCCATGCGTCTCGTCGCCGACCCTCGGGCCTTCGACGTGCTCCTCACCGAGAACATGTTCGGCGACATCCTGAGCGACGAAGCCGCGGTGCTCGTCGGCTCGCTTGGCCTCCTACCCTCGGCCTCGCTCGGCGACGGCCCGGGCCTGTTCGAGCCGATCCATGGATCTGCACCGGACATCGCCGGTCGCGATCTCGCGAACCCGATTGGGGCAATCGCCACGGTAGCCATGTTGCTGCGCCACGGGCTCGGCCTGGCGGAGCCCGCTGCCGCCGTGGAGCGTGCCATCGAGTTGGCGTTGGAGCAGGGCGCCCGGACGCGGGATATCGCCGATCCAGGGGGGGCGCCCGTGCTCGGCACGCGGGAAATGGGAGAACGGATCGCCGGGCTGATCGCGGAGGCGCAGCGGTCCGGCGCGCCCGTAACGATGTAGGGGCGCAGCATTCTGCGCCCCTACGGTTGATTTAGATCCCGGCGTCGGTCACTGCCCCCACACTCGCACTCGACACCAGTTTCGCGTACTTCGCGAGCACGCCGGACGTGTAACGCGGTGCGGGCGGCTTCCATCGGGCACGCCGCTTCGCCAGCTCGCCGTCGCTGACGTCGAGCTGGAGCACGCGCCGTTCGGCGTCGATCGTGATCGAGTCCCCGTCTTCGACGAGCGCGATGGTGCCGCCCACCGCTGCCTCGGGAGCGACGTGGCCCACCACCACCCCGTAGGTCCCGCCCGAGAACCGCCCGTCCGTGATCAGGCCGACCGCATCACCGAGCCCGGCGCCGATGAGGGCCGAGGTGGGTGAGAGCATCTCGCGCATCCCCGGGCCGCCTTTCGGCCCCTCATAGCGAATGACCAGCACGTCGCCGCGCTTGATGTGGCCCGCGAGAATGGCCTCGAGAGCGTCTTCCTCGCAGTCGAAGACGCGCGCCGGGCCGGTCATGCGCGGTGTCTTCACACCCGTGATCTTCGCCACGCCCCCTTCGCGCGCGAGGTTGCCACGCAGGATGGCGAGATGCCCGTGAGGATAGAGCGGCCGGTCCCACGGGCGGATGACCTCCTGGTCCTTACGTGGTGCCTCCGGGACGTCATGCAGCACCTCGGCCATCGTCTGCCCCGTGATCGACAACGCGTCCCCGTGCAGCGCGCCATGCGCGAGCAGGATCTTCATGACCTGGGGCACGCCACCTGCCCGGTGAAGATCCACCGTGACGAACTTTCCTGACGGCTTCAGGTCGCACAGCACCGGGACGCGCGCCCGCATCGTCTCGAAATCGTCCAGGTTGAGGGGCACGCCCGCCGCGTGGGCGATGGCGAGCAGGTGCAGCACGGCGTTGGTCGAACCGCCGATGGCCATCGTGACGGCGATAGCGTTCTCGAACGCCTGGCGCGTCAAGATCTGTCGCGGCCGAAGGTCCCGGGCGATCGCGTCCACCAGCACCGTCGCAGATCGGGCGGCGCTCTCCGCCTTGTCGGCGTCTTCGGCGGCCATCGTGGATGAGTAGGGGAGGCTCATCCCCATGGCCTCGAAGATCGAGGACATGGTATTCGCGGTGAACATCCCACCGCACGACCCGGCGCCCGGGCAGGCCCGGCGCTCCACCTCCAGCAGCTCGGCGGCATCGATGCGGCCGGCCGAGTATTCGCCCACCGCCTCGAACACGCTCACGACGGTGAGGTCGCGCCCCGCGTGGTGTCCCGGCTTGATCGTCCCGCCGTACACGAACACGGCTGGGATGTCCATGCGGGCGATCGCGATCATGGCGCCCGGCATGTTCTTGTCGCACCCGCCGACCACGAGCAGGCCATCCATGCTCTGCGCATTGCACGCCGTCTCGATCGAGTCGGCGATGACCTCGCGAGAGACGAGGGAGTACTTCATCCCTTCGGTGCCCATCGAGATGCCGTCGCTCACCGTGATGGTGCCGAACGTCTGCGGCATGACGCCCGCGGCTCGCAGGGCGGCCTCCGCCCGCTTGGCGAGCAGGTCGAGCCCGAGGTTGCACGGGGTGATGGTCGAATAGGCGTTGGCGACGCCGACGATCGGCTTGCCGAAATCCCGGTCGCCGAAGCCCACCGCGCGGAGCATGGCGCGGTTGGGGGAGCGCTGGACTCCGTCGGTGATGGTACGGCTGCGCAGCTCGCGGGCCATGGCGGAAATTAACCCTTGGCGACGGGGATGTCGCTCCCGGGATACGCGCCGAGGATCCGCAGTTCGCGCGCGAGCCCTTGCAGCTCGGCGAGCGCCTCGGCCACGCCCGCGCGCGGATCGCCCACGACGTCCAGGTAGAACGCGTACTCCCAGGGCCTCCCGGCCAGGGGTCGCGATTCGATTTTCGTCAGGTCCAGCTTGCGCGCGGCGAACACGCCGAGCGCCCGATGCAACGACCCGGGGACGTTGGGCAGCGTAAAGACGAGCGACGTCTTCCGGGCCAGCTCGGGCGGCGCGGGATCGCGGGCCACCACCAGGAATCGCGTGTAGTTCTCGGCATGGTCCTCGAGGCCTTCCTGGAGGACCGTGGCCCCATACAGCTGGGCGGCGAGCGAGGACGCGATGGCGGCGTCGGCAGCGACGCGACCCGCCATCAGGTCGCGGACGCTGCCCGCCGTGTCGTAGGCCGGGACCGGCACGACATCAGGGTGCGTGGCGAAGAATCTGCGGCACTGCGCCAGGGCGACCGGATGCGACGCCACCCGCCGAATGGCGGCCCGCTCGGTGCCGGGGCGGGCGATGAGACAGTGACGCACGCGGACCTGCGTCTCCGCCACGACGTGAAGCGTGTTCGCGCCCAGCAGGTCGTAGTT
>Ga0209160_1000261_pt1 | contig 41535 bp, 42 predicted proteins | sample GraSoiAngelo_153_FD_186167 | JGI IMG/M metagenome (GOLD analysis project Ga0209160, IMG submission 186167) | Grasslands soil microbial communities from the Angelo Coastal Reserve, California, USA - 14_1009_12_40cm (SPAdes) (version 2) | ecosystem: Environmental > Terrestrial > Soil > Grasslands ...
CGCTTGGAAATCCCGCAAAAGGCGCTGGATTCCCACTTTCCCACAGCCCCGACTGCTGCTGGTCATTTAACTCAAACCGGACAAGTCACGTGCTAAGAAAACCGGACATTTTAACTTGCTAACAACAGATGATTGTGATCATGATGTTGCGCTGTGACACAAAATTCAGTTTCATCTGACCGTAAATGGCCACGACAAAAAGTCTCGCGTTGCCCCCGCCGACCGTCCTCGGAGAATTGGAAGTGGTGAGAGTACCATCGGGAAACCCAGTGTTGGGTTCAGCAAAACCCACGTGGAATTCCTGAGAAGACTTTGGATCGAACTCTTCAAATCCCGCTTCAACAACGCCTTGATCCGCCAGCTAGCGGCCATGTGTCTCGTCGACGGTGGGGAATTGCTCTGCTGCTGGGTTTCGGAGTGCTGGTTAATTACTTCGATCGGGTCAACCTGTCGGTCTCGCAGGATGCGCTCCGTAGCGCGTTTGGAATAACCACCGTTACGTTCGGTTATTTGTTGAGTGCTTACAGTTGGAGTTACGCTCTGCTGCAATTGCCCTCGGGCCTCTTGCTGGACCGTTTTGGAGTACGCGTTGTGGGACGCGTAAGTACGATTCTTTGGAGCGCAGCTTCTTTTGCAGCAGCGCTCTCCAGTGGAATCGGCGGTTTCTTTGCCGCACGACTTCTTCTGGGCGTCGGTGAAGCGCCCACTTTTCCTGCCAATGCCAAGGCGATCGGCTACTGGTTTCCGGCGCAGGAGAGAAGTCTTGCAACCGCGATTTTTGACGCAGCAGCAAAATTCGCTTCGGCGATCGGAGTGCCGCTGATTGGCATTCTTCTGCTGCATTTCGGTTGGCGGTGGAGCTTCGCAGCCACGGGTTTTATCAGCCTCCTTTATTTTGTGTTGTTCTATGCGTTTTACCGCAACCCGAGCGAGGACAAGTCACTGTCAGCGACAGAGCGGGAGTTCATCACTCGAGGCGGCGCCCAGCCGGAAGATCAAGTCAAAGCCGCGAAAGGAGCCCCGCTCGGTTACTTACTTCGCCAGCCAGAAGTTTGCGGCTTGGCCCTGGGCTTCGCTTCTTACAACTACAGTTTCTATCTTTTGTTGACCTGGTTACCAAGTTATCTCTCTGCCACTCATCATGTGGACTTCCTCCATTCGGTTCTCTACACAAGCGCCCCCTGGCTGTTCGCGACATTCACGGATTTGCTGGTTGGTGGGTGGCTGGTGGATGCGCTCATTCAGCGGGGCTGGAAGCCGACTCGGGTTCGTCAAATCGTATTGATCGGAGGAACGACTCTGGGGCTTGGAATATTTGGCGCCGCGAGTGCCCACACTCCAGCGATGGCGCTCTTTTGGATAAGCCTGTCTCTGGGCGGCCTGGCCGCCGCTGCGCCTGTGGGTTGGTCGATTCCGTCGCTGATCGCTCCCCGCGAAAGTGTCGGCACACTGGGCGGAATCATTAACTTCTGCAATCAACTTTCAGCGATCGCCGCGCCGATTCTAACTGGGTATATCGTCCAAGCGACGCATTCCTTTTCGGGAGCGTTCGTCGCTGCCGCGGCGTTTCTGCTGCTTGGAATTGCAGGCTATGTGTTCCTACTGCGAGAGATGGAGCCGATCCCTGAACCAGCGTAAATAGAAAGCTTTAAAAATTACCAGTCTGTTGCCTAAGCGAGTCCCAGGCGCTGGCGAATCTCAGTGACAATTTCTTCTGGTGTGCGAGTCACTTCTACGGTGACAGCATCTGAGGGCTCCTCGAGTATCGCAAATTGACTCGCCAGCAGTTGCTCATCGGCAAAATGCCCGGTTCGCGAGCGTAGTCGTTTATAAATTTGTTCATAGGTTCCCTTCAAGTAGACGAGCTTCACCTCTGGGCCGCTGCAAAGTTGCTCGCGATAGCTTTTCTTCAACGCCGAACATGCCAGGACCACATTGCGATGATCAGCAATCCACTGCTCCATCTTGCTACGGATCATCTTTATCCATGGCGCACGATCGACATCGTCCAATGGAATACCCAATTTCATTTTTTCGACATTTTCGGGAGAGTGAAAAATATCAGCGTCTACGAATTCCCACCCGAGATTCCTGGCCAGCATACTGCCGGTTGTAGTCTTGCCGACTCCAGTCGGGCCCATGACGATCAGGATCATTGGAACTTCCGAACGAGCAACAAACGGCGGCTCGACATTTTGGGACGAGCTCACTTTGACACTTTTAACATCACCACGCCATGTTTGGGCACGTGAGCCGTATACGAGTCCGGCGGAGAGCCGAGATCTTTGTGCTCCCATAGATCGCGTAACTTTGCCGGACCAGTGACGCCGATGGTTTTGAAATCGAGAGTGATTATCAATTCTGATTCGCCGCGATTGAACAGTCCTACCGCTTGACTTCCGTCGGCGAGCGGCTTGACCCATATCTCCAGCGGACCTTCATCCCAAACCCGGTGACCCTGGACGCCTTTCGCGTCTTGATCTACGGCAAGGACTTCGGCGTTGGTGAGCATTTCCTTGGTTTCCGGAGTCATGCTTCGCAAGTCATTACCGGCCAGTAGCGGTGCTGCGAGCAGAGCCCAAAGCGCCATGTGCGTGCGGTATTCGTCATGATTCATGCCGCCATTGCCAACCTCGAGCATATCGGGATCGTTCCAATGTCCGGGTCCGGCAAACTTCTCGAGACCATTCTGAGAAAATCCAATCACAGACATGCGGTCGTAGTTGTCACTGATGTCTCCCGTAGTACGCCAGAGGTTGCCGGTTGCCGGTCCCCACTTCCATGGCGCCTTGACGCCCCAGTTGCAGATGCTAAATACGATTGGCCGACCGGCTTGGGCAAGCGCGTCACGAAATTTCGCATATTGCATTTCTGGATCAAGGCCCTCGGAGTAGCACCAATCTACTTTGACGTAATCCACTCCCCAAGATGCGTAAGTCTTGGCATCCTGCAGTTCGTGGTTCAAACTACCGGGACGCTTTTGACAGGTGAGGGTGCCGGCATCGGTATAAACGCCCAGTTTCAATCCCTTGCGGTGTACGTAGCCGGCAAGAGCTTTGATGCCGGAGGGAAATCTGGTTGCATCGGCAACGATGTTTCCCTGGGCATCACGGCTGACCTGCCAGCAATCATCGATGTTGACGTACTGGTAGCCGGCGGACTGCATGCCGGTGCTCACCATTGCGTCGGCGGTTTCACGGATCAGTTGCTCGCTTACATTACAGGCGAATTTATTCCAACTATTCCAGCCCATAGGCGGAGTCTGTGCCAACTTCGGCGACGGACTGTTTGCCGGCTTTGCGACTGCGGTACTACTTGTTACGGTGACTGGCGATGTGAGGAAAACTGCAATAAGGGCGCTTCGAATGATTTGCATTTCGCTCTTCCTCTATTCTTCCCACGGGGATTGTCCAATGCGCATAGGAGCCTAAGCAGCCAGTTCGGGCTTGTCAATTTATAAAATTGAAGGCCAAATTCGGACAGATTCACCAAGGCTGGTAAGAATTGTCACGAGGGATAATGTGTTTCCGCTCTTTTCGTTGGATCCGGGCTGGGTGTTAGCATCAATTTTTATGGTTTGACAGGGCGACAAAGAGATTCCTATAGTCTGCAATGTCGATCCGACCTTGGGGGCGTGGAATGAGTACGCAAGCGCCAATCGTGACGGACAAAATGGTTTTCCGGGGGACGAACAGGCACGTCGGACGACATATCTCTGTGAGTCCCAGCAATAGCGCCACTCAGCACCTTGCATACGGACGAATCATTCTAAACGCTTCGAAGTCTGCTGAATCATTTTCGACCGGCAACCGCGAAACCGGATTGATTTGCCTATCTGGTGAGGCGACAGTGGCGGTGGATGCGCACCTGGTGGCGTTGCAACAGTACGATTCGGTCTATATTCCGCGCGATTCTTTTACGGAGATTACCACCCTCACGAGTGTTGACCTGGCGGAGTTCTCCGCCGACGTTGCCAATCAGTATCCCTTGCAAGTGGTACGTTTTTCGCAGATCTCGAAGGATCCGGGTTTGAAATTCAGCACCGGCGGCTCCGGATGCAGACGTCACCTGAACCTGCTGCTCGCAAAAAACATTGAGGCAGGAAGGCTTATTGTGGGATTCACAGATTCTGAGCCGGGAAATTGGACGAGTTGGCCGCCCCATGAGCACGCAACGCTGCTGGAGGAGATGTACGTCTACTTCAACATGCCCGATCCGGCCTTTGGCCTTCAACTTGTGTATAGCAATACGGAGGACCCAGAGTTGGTGACTGTGGTACGCGACGGCGACGCCGTATTGATTCCTAGCGGATTTCATCCCAATGTTTCGGTTCCCGGTCATCGCATCTGTTTCCTATGGGCAATGGCCGCGCACCGTGAGGTCGAGGACCGCCAGTTCGGAGTTGTCAACGTGCAGCGAGGGTTCGCTGATGGGCTTTCCGGGTTAGAGGCCGGTCAGAAGAAATAAAAGCTCGCACATTCCATGACCGACCCCATCTCCAGACCCGGCGTCCTGGTGACGCCGACGAATTCCGAGAGCAGCGCCACCCACAATCCGCCGCAGAGGAACGCGTCTTCAAAAGCCGGCTATTTCCGCTGGGTTATTTGCGCGCTGCTGTTGTTCGGAACCACCAAGAACTACATGGATCGCCAGGTCCTGGGTGTCCTCAAGACCACTCTGCAACACGATCTGGGATGGAACGAGATTGACTACAGCAATCTGGTGTTTGCTTTCCAGGCGGCTTATGCAGTCGGCATGTTGCTCGTGGGACGCCTGATTGATCGCCTCGGAACACGGCTGGGTTATGCCTTGGCGATGGCATTCTGGAGTGTAGCGTCGATGGGACACGCCGTGGCAAGCTCGCTGACCAGCTTTGTCATTGCACGCTCCGCGCTGGGATTTGGCGAGGCAGGGGTGTTCCCGGCCAGCATCAAATGCGTAGCCGAATGGTTTCCTAAGAAAGAACGTGCACTGGCAACGGGAATCTTCAATGCAGGAACGAGTGCGGGCGCGATTGTCACGCCGCTCGTGGTGCCATGGATCACAATGTATTGGGGTTGGCAGTGGGCATTCGTCATCACCGGGGCACTGGGATTTGTCTGGCTTATATTTTGGCTGCTGCTTTATCGCAAACCGGAGGAGCATTCCCGCGTCTGCAAAGCAGAATTGGATTACATCCGCAGCGATCCAGCAGAATCGGTGGCGAAAGTTAAATGGATAAGCTTATTTCCGCACCGCCAGACGTGGGCGTTCGTGACGGGAAAGTTCATGATCGACCCGATCTGGTGGTTCTACTTATTTTGGGTTCCCGATTTTCTTCAACGCCGGCACGGCCTGAGTTTGATGAAGATCGGTGTGCCGATCATGGTGATCTACGTGATCTCTGATGTCGGGAGCGTGGCGGGTGGCTGGCTTTCGTCGTGGCTGATTAAACGGGGGAAGAGCGTCAACGCTGCCCGAAAGATCACAATGTTACTTTGCGCGTTCAGCGTCGTCCCGATTGTGTTCGCATACCGCACTGAAAGCATGTGGGAAGCGGTTCTGCTGATCGGCCTGGCGGCGGCGGGTCACCAGGGGTTCTCCGCCAATCTCTTTACACTGAGCTCGGACCTTTTCCCCGCTAAGGCAGTGGGGTCGGTGGTGGGCATCGGAGGGATGGCGGGTGCCATTGGAGGAATGTTGATCGCCAAGATCGTAGGCTACGTGTTGCAGTGGACCGGCAGTTACATGGTTCCTTTTTTCATTGCAGGCTTTGCATACCTGGCGGCAGTGGCTGCCATTCAGGTTTTGAGTCCCAAGCTCGAGCCCGCAAGGATTGACTGAGGCAGCTAGTATGATGTGTCTGCAAGCCGGCGTGTGATGGGCTGATTGGCGAAGGAAATGGCATGGGACTAGTAATCAAACCGAAGCAGGAGTGCTGCTGGGACCTCGTGAGCTTGGGAGAGGTCATGCTGCGATTCGATCCTGGCGAGCGGCGCATTTCGACGACGCGAAAGTTTGAAGTAGGCGAAGGCGGCGGAGAATACAACGTAGCTCGTGGTTTGAAACGCTGTTTCGGCCTGGATACTGCGATCGTGACTGCGTTCACTAATGATCCGGTTGGGCAGTTGCTGCAGGATCTTATTTATCAGGGCGGGGTGGACCAATCGCTGGTGCGCTGGGTTGAGCACGATGGAATCGGCCGCGCGGCGCGAAACGGTCTCAATTTCACCGAGCGAGGCTTCGGGGTTCGCGCGGCGGTAGGATCTTACGATCGAGGACACACCGCCGTCTCGCAGCTTGCGGCAGGTGTTATCGATTGGGATGAGATTTTTGGAAAGTATGGCGCGCGCTGGCTGCACACTGGCGGTATCTTCTGCGCTCTTTCACCGACCACCCCGGACGTTACACTGGAGGCCATGCAGGCGGCAAAGCGCCATGGCACCATCGTCTCCTACGACCTAAACTATCGCGCGTCCTTGTGGAAGTCGATGGGTGGGAAGAAACAGGCTCAGCAGGTTAATCGTCGGATCGCGCCCTACGTGAATGTGATGCTGGGCAATGAGGAGGATTTCTCGGCTGCGCTGGGCTGCGACGTCCCCGGAATGGACGAGCACCACTCCAAGTTCGAAGTAGATGGTTTCAAGCAGATGATCGCGAAGGTCGTGAAAGATTATCCCTTCCAGGTAGTTGCGACCACCTTGCGGAAAGCAAAAACGGCCACACAGAACGATTGGGGAGCAATCTGTTATTGCGACGGCAAGTTCTATCAGGCGAAAAATCGTGAGAATCTTGAAATTTTTGACCGCGTCGGAGGAGGCGATTCGTTTGCTTCCGGCCTTATCTACGGCTTTCTGGCAGGTCAAGATCCGCAATGGGCGGTGGAGTGTGGGGCCGCGCACGGCGCCCTGGCTATGACTACCCCGGGTGACACGGGCATGGTGACCCTGAAGGAAGTGATGCAGGTAATGGAAGGAGTTGGGGCCCGGATCGCGCGCTGACAGAAGCTTCACAGGAAGTCGGAAGAATGGATAAACAGAAAATCCGTGATCGGATCCTGGAAATCGGAATAGTGCCGGTGGTGCGTGCGGCGTCATCGCAACAGGCAGTGATCGCGGCCGATGCGGTCTGCCGGGGAGGCATTCCCATCGTAGAAATAACTATGACTGTCCCCGGTGCCGTCGAGGTGATTCGGCAGTTGCGAAAGAGCAGCCTTGCCGAAGTGCTTATCGGGGCGGGAACTGTGCTGGATGTTGAGATGGCCCGTGTCTGTGCGGATGCCGGGGCCCAGTTCCTCGTCAGCCCAGGATTAAATCTTGAGACAGTCGAATTTGCCGTAAGTCAAGGGGTGCTGATGATGGCGGGGGCATTGACGCCGACGGAGGTGATCACGGCCTGGAAGGCTGGGTCTGACTTCGTCAAGGTATTTCCCTGCGGCAACGTAGGAGGAGCGAAGTACATCAAGGCGCTGAAAGGTCCACTACCGCAAGTTCCGCTCGTGCCTACGGGCGGAGTCAACTTGGACACTGCTGCTGAATTCATCGAGGCAGGCGCCGCGGCGCTGGGTGTCGGCGGCGAATTGGTACAAACCGAGGCCCTCAAAACCGGTAAGCCGGAGATCATTGTCGAAAACGCGCGCAAGTTCCTGAAGATCGTAAAAGAAACTCGCGCCCGCATGGCGTCGGCGCATATCGCCGCCACGACTTTGGTCTAAAGCGAATCTAACGATTGATGATTGACGCCGCCGGCGCGAAAATCCCCATCAACGTCCAGTAAATGGCCGGTCACGAAGCTGGCAGCATCAGAGGCCAGGAACACCGCCGCGCCGCCAAGCTCATCAAGCTGTCCTAACCGCCGCATAGGTGCGCGTAATTCACGGTCGCGCTCCCTTCCGTCAAGCAGGGCGGCATTCAAATCTGTCGGGAAGACGCCGGGAGCGATCGCATTTACGCAGACGCCGGAGGTGGCCCATTCGGTTGCAAGACATTTGGTAAGAGATGCAACCGCTGCCTTGCTGGTGCTGTATGCAACTTCGTAGGGCGCGACAAAAGAAGAAAGCGTGGCAATGTTAATAATGCGGCCGTAATGGCGTTCGATCATATGCCGGCCAAAGATGCGACACGCGCGTAAGGTCCCGTTCAAGTTAGTTTCCAGAATGCTGTGCCATTCTGATTCGGGAAATTCGAGTGTGGGCATCCGTTTGGTGCGGCCGGCACAGTTCACGAGAATCTGGACACTCCCAAACTTGGAGCACACCGATTGCAGGAGCTGAGTGAGGCTGGCAATATCCGTGACATCGCAGGGTTGAGCGAGAGACAGGCGGCCGAGCGCCTCAATTTCCGCCGCCGCAGCGCGCACCTGTTCGCTGCGGCGACTGGAGGGAACAACCTTCGCGCCAGCTTGGGCCAGCCCTCTGCTGATGGCAAGCCCGATGCCGCTGGTTCCACCAATCACAACGGCAGTCTTGTTCTTAAGGTTGAGAAGAGGATGAACCATGAAGGTCCCCGGATTCGGTTTCGGTGGGATGAGATTATAAGTTGGTGACTGCAGTGAAGCCAATCGAGCCGCGTTCCCTTACGTCAGCAACCAATACATCAGCAACCAAAATGATGCGCGCTGCACGATTTCGATCATGCAGCGTGCCGTTAGTTTTAGCCTTGCGAAGGATGCAACACTCGGTAGGTGTTGCCGCCGTTCGACCAGACCAGGACAAGCGCGTCTTGTCCCTTAGTAACCTTGCCGAGTTCTTGTACCGCGTCTGAGGCGGATTGCACAGAGTGCCGGTTCACTTCGAGGATGACGTCGCCCTGCCGCAAGCCGGCGTTGTCGGCCGGACTACCCGGCTGAACATTTCCTACGACGGCTCCGTGAATCTCCTTCGGGGCCTGAAGGTGCCCGCGTACGTCAGGCGTGAGGTCTGCGAGACCAAGTCCCCAACGTGGTTTTCCATGCTCGCTGCTCGCGGACTCATCATCGCTGTTTCGGCCTCCCATCGCTTCCAGCGTGACCGGAACGTTGACGATCTTACCCTCGCGCATGACTTCGAGCTTGATGGTGGTACCCGGACGCTTCTGGCCCACCTGGACTTGAAGCTCGCCGGCGTCACTGACGGGCTGTCCGTCGAGTCGAGTGATCACGTCTCCAGTTTTCAGCCCGGCCTTGGCTCCGGGAGAAGTGGGCTCAACCTGGGTGACGACTGCGCCTTCGGCTTTCTTCAGGTCGAAGAATTTGGAGTTTTCGGGAGTCACATCACTGATCCCAATCCCCATGTATCCGTGGGTAACCTTACCGTACTTGATCAGCGTCTCTACGGTCGGGCGCACGATCTGTGTTGGTATGGCGAAGCCTATGCCCGAAAACGTGCCGGAGGGAGAGATCAGGAAAGTATTGATTCCGATCACCTCGCCCCGCGCATCCACTAGTGGTCCACCGGAATTGCCGGGGTTGATGGCCGCATCGGTCTGAATAAATTGGCCGGGCTTGCGACGATCGCTGGCGGATGGATTCGGCCGGTTCAGCGCGCTGACAATGCCGCGCGTCACGGTGAAGCGGAAGCCAAACGGGTTGCCGAAGGCCAGCACAGTTTGTCCAGGCTGGAGCTTGGTTGAGTCACCCCAGGGCACGCTGGGCAGGCTCGATGCGTTTACTTTAATGACCGCGAGGTCGGTGAGCGGGTCGGCGCCTACGAGTTTTGCCGGCAAGATCTGCCGGTCGCTCATGGTCACGTTGATGTCCACTGCGCCGTCAACGACGTGATCATTGGTGACGATGTATCCGTCGGGAGAAATAATCACGCCACTGCCGAGGCCGTGCTCGATCCTGGGTTGGGGCTGCATCGGCATGCCGAACTGACCTCCGAAAGGTCCGAACTGCTGCATGTCTTGCGAGTCTTCGCTGGCGCTAAGCTTCGCGTTGGTTTTGGACGTGACCGTAACATTCACGATCGCGGGAGTGACGCGTGCGGCGAGCGCTTCCATTGCCTGATCGAGTGACAGCAATGCTTCCACGCTGCTGCCATCAAGCGGCGCGGCTGCAGGCGCAGGAACCGCAACTGCCGCGCTGGCAGGTTTGGCGAACTCGTAAGATGCCACCGATACGGCCATTACGGCCGCGACGACAGGTACGATCACTCGCCGTTTTAATTTGTCATTCCATTGTTGAAGCCATGTCTTCATTTCTCTTTTCTCCTCTGGTGAAAACTAATCATTTAGTTGATGTAGGCGAAAAAAATTTGCTAAATCGACTCTGCTTCTATTTTGGGTTGAACTGCATTTTGGTATTGAGGCGAGAAAGTTACTCGCCACACTGAGAAAGTCACTATTGCTGAGCCCCGTCCATGGTATTCGGCGGTCTGCATCACGAGCAAAAACTGGGGAGCGGGGATGGCCTGCTTTGCCGCCGTGCGGACAAATACAGGAGGACTAGGGTGCACGTCGACCTTATGCTTGACGGCGATTAGCTGACTGGACTTGGCGGGGCGTTTAACTACAGGTGCAGCCACGCGACGCGTTGCCGACTGAACCATCGAGTTACTGTCCATTCGTGCCATCGCCGGAACTACGGAAGCTTGCGGCAATCGAGGCACAAACTCGGACGAGGCAAAGACGTGCGGTGGAGAAGTATTTTCGAATGCGATTAATCTGGGTGCGTCCGGTAGAACGACCAGGCAGAGGGCCAGGAACGCAGCCACCACACTCAGCGCAGGTTTGAACACCCGGATAGCGTGAGGACGGTTCACATCGAGAATCTGCGCCAGTCGCAGAGAAGTCTCGTGCGCATGGCTGATGGCGGCCTGCGCCAATGCCAGACTGCGGCGCACGAAACTCTTTTCGGCGAGCGCAACCAGGCATTCGGCATAGGCGTGCGGATTCTCGGTTTCGGAAAGCACAAGGTCGTCACAAGCCATCTCTCGTTCGAGCGACAGTCGTCTTTCGATCCACCAGACAGCCGGGTGAAAAAAGAAAATAACGCGAACCATCTTCTGTGCCAGATTAGTCCAGTCGTCCCAGCGGCGCAGGTGCGCGAATTCGTGCAGCAGGACAACTTTCAGTTCCTCGGCCGAAAGTTCCTGCAACGCCCACTCCGGAATGAGAATAATTGGCTTGAAGAATCCAATGGCGGTGGGCACCCGCACCTCCGGCGAGGTACAGATCGCCACCGACCTGTTGGTCTTGATTCGCGCGACTGTTTCTCGCAAAGCAGGATGCAAATCAGACGTCGTGATGGCGACGCTGTTCCTGCGCAGCCAGCGCAATCTGCAACATCCTAACGCTACTCGTGCTGCTGCCAATGCTGCAATTAGAGCCCAGCCGGCCAAGATCACAACCGCCCAAGAGCCCGGCATCGTTATCTCCGGACGGAGGCCCGGCGACGCGGTGCCTCCCTTGGATAGCGCCGGCACGAACGGAACAGCAACAACCGCGAGCAAGGCTGAAAACCAAATCGCGAACCGCGTTCCCGAATTTTGCCTGCCCACAAGTTTCAGCAGCAGCCAGGCGCATGTTGCGATCAGCAACCCTGCCGGTATTGAGTTGAGGACGCGATCGGCGCAGAGTTGAGCCATCACTTGCAAGCTGGAGGTCATCACTTCTTCTCGCTCCGTTCCAGCATCTGCCTCAGCCGATTCAATTCCTCGGGATCGAGGCCCCGTTCTTCTAGGATGTTGAGTACCAGCTGCTCGTGGGAATTCTTGAAAAACCTGCTGACCAAGTGGCGAATTTCCGACCGCTTGGCGTCCTTCTGCTCGATCAGAGGAGCATACACATGCGCCCGGCCATCCTTAATGTGCTTGACGAATCCCTTCTTCTCCAAGACTCGGACGGTAGTCAGTACGGAGTTGTAGGCCAACGCTGGCTTGGGAGGAAGAGCGTCGAGCACCTGCTGAACAGTGCCCGATCCGCGCTGCCAAAGCACGTCCATGATGCGCAGCTCAGCACCTGTCAGCGTTGCCGATTGGCGTGGGGGCACTCCCGTCTCCTCTCTTACATGATTAGACGCATGAAATTCTGAAAAGTAACTAATAATTTAGTTGATAGGGGATAGCTGGAGCGCCGGTGACTAGAATTTCGAAGCAGGGGTTTGCTATTTCCGCTCGGTTTATGCGAGGCCGCAACCTACAAGTGCCATGCACATCTGTCACTTTGGTGGTAATGCCGGGTTCGGTAGGATCATGGAATGGGCTTAGAGTGCTTGATCGTGACTAGCGATCCCGTTCTGTTAGGTCACATCAAATCAAACTTCAGCATGCATTCAGCTGTGCTCGATCTCCGTCAGGATTCTGCCAGCGCAATAGAACTTCTATCCCGCCGCCATTTGGACGGCCTTATCATCGATTGTGATGATGTGCCTGGGGGAACGGAAGCTCTCGGCCAGGTCAGAAACGGTCTCTCGAATAAAGAAACTCTGATTCTGGCTGTGGTAAATGGCTTCACCAGCACGGAAAGGGCTCTTGATTTAGGAGCAAACTTCGTACTCTGCAAGCCGCTCCAGGAAAGTCGATTGCGAGGCATCCTGGATATCGCCCTGCCCAAGATGGAACGTGAACATCGCCGGTATTTCCGATACGAAATAGACTTGCCGGTATGGTTCCGGAATCATCTGGGACAGTCTTTCACCGCCAGGATGAAGAACGTGAGCGAGGGCGGAATAGCTATCAAACTGCTTGATCCGGTGCGTCTCAAGGGAATCGTTCCACTGGAATTCGAGGTTCCAAGCATTGAGCCCCAGGTATTTCATGCCAAAGCCGATGTTGTTTGGAGTGACGCTTTTGAGATGGGCTTACGCTTCCTGTACATCGAAAAAGAGTCCGAAGTGGCGCTTCGGTCTTGGCTAAATTCGTTAGAGGCACAATGTCAGTTCCGCGAGTCGCCTGGGCCGCTCGCTAACCACCACACCATTTCCCATTAGACAGCGATCTTTCTTCGAGGCATGATGAGGGCTGGCGCCATTGGCTCGACGCGGGCGACCTCCTACTGCTTTGCCGGGAAGAAGGGGAATAATATCCTTATCTCTTCCTCACTGGGCTGCCGGCCGTACTCCGTGATTTCGAATGCTTCGGCGTGCTGGATACGAGTGGCATCGCCGCCATAGCGCTTGCTGAGCGATTCGCGCCATTCCGGAAGAACCTTCTCGGGACGCTGGGCCGCCAGCCATTTTCTCCGAGCCGTTGGCTCTTTCGGTACTTGCTCTAACTGGCCGTCGTGCCAAGGGAGCCATTCGTAGACCTGCGATACGTGAGCATCCAACATGTCGATTTTCTTGTCGTAAACATCGTCGATGGAGACAACGATATCGGGGCGGAATGGCTGCGGACGAGTGAAGTTGTCGTAAAAATTAAGAAAGACCGGGTTCTTCCGAAGCGCGGGTACTTCACTCACTACGTTGGGCACGGTGACCATATAGGCGGCATCCTGCACCAAGATGCCGGTGTAGCGATGGTCGGGATGGTAATCGTTGGGACGCGGAGCGAGCACGATGTCGGCATTCCACTCGCGTATTTTCCTGATGACCTGCTCGCGGACCGCAATAGTGGGTAATAACCCTCCGTCGTGATTGTCCAGGACATCGTATTCGATGCCGATGCGCCGTCCAGCTTCACGTGCCTCGGCACGGCGACGAGCGGCGAGCGCACCACCACCCTGGGACTGGTGACCGGCATCTCCATTGGTCACCGAAACAAACTTGACCTTGTAGCCCAGCGTGGCATACTTGGCGGCGAGGCCGCCAGCCCGAATATCGCAATCGTCTGGATGCGCGCCGAAGGCGATCACGCGCACTTTCGCATTCTGTTGTGCGAATGCGGGCGCCAACAAGAGCAGAATCAGTATCCAGAACACATGCGCCGCTCGGTAGTTTAGGTTTGCCATTAGAGATGCCTCCGAAGCGATCTGGGCAGCGCCTGGCGCGGGAAATTTCCAAATCAGCAGTTTTTCGGCGCGCCCCTCTAAACGTGACGGTATGCAGAAGCTGAAGGGTATTTCAGCTCGCCTTGGCAGGAGTAGCCGCGATTTGCCGCAACTTGGCTTCAACCAACCGGTGGCGGACATATCCATTCTCCGTGATATGAGAACGCGCTGTCACTTCCGCGCCCGCCGCAATCAACTTGTCCAAAGGATCGCGCTGTTCGAATGTGGGATCATGAGAACCGCAAAGGTCGCAAGTTCGTACGCCGTGTACTTCATGCTTGGGTGGCGCTCGATGGAAGTCCATGGGTTGGCTTGGGCGAGCCATCATAGAGGATGATATGCGATTGAGCAACCTCATAATGGTTCATCTGTGACCAGCAATTCAGACGGGCATTTCGGGAAAACTCCATCGAATAAATGAATTTCCATGAAAGCATCTCCCCTGGACGATTTTCGCTTTTAACACGCCTTTCACATTGTGCTGATTACAATTCCAATAGAAGTTCCGGGCTGAGATCAAATATGCAAGCACGAAAAAACGGCGACCTTGGTAGAGGAGGCTTGAGAGCAAAGGGCTACACATCCCACACCGAGCTGACGAAGATGACGTTGAAAGCTTGCTTGATTGCGAGGGATGCGGTCTCCAACATGCGCGAGCTGTTCACGACTCCTTCCCGCATCGCCTTCCTTGCCATACGTGATTGCGAAAAAGAACTGGACCAAATCGAACGCTACATAGACGAACACCTGCCGGACGCCATCACCCAGGTCAGTGAATTGGAAGCCCGTAAATTGCTGGCCTGCCTAAAGTTCATAACCGATCTGGAGCGAATCGGAGACCTTGTGCTGGGGGTGGCTCAGCGCTTGCAATCTCGTCGCAGTCTTCCACAGCGCGACACGGATGGCTTAGCACAGATGGCTGCCGTCTTGTACGAAATGCTGGAGCGGATACATGCAGGCTTCGCTTCGCTTGATCTGGAAAGCGCGACGAGGGTGTTACGCGCCGATGCGGAAGTGGATCGAATCTGCCACGCCCTTTTTAGAAAGCACCTGGCTGACAGCAGTGCGCGCCGAAGTCCGCTGTCCTTTGAGGTCTTATTGATGGCGCAGGCTTTAGAACGCGCCGGGGACCATGCGAAGAATCTCGCCGAAGAACTTCTTGGCCTGATAGAAGGCCATACGGCACGTCACCCGCCTAAAAGAATCCCCACTCTTTAGTTTGAGTCCACTACGACCGTCTTACGGGGCGCTGCGTATGAGGACTCGGGCTCTTTTGTTGCATGCTTGCTGAGTTTCGCCCCTCCAAAAATTAACCGTCCCTTAACATCCGGTAAACAATGGCGAAACATTAAGGTCCTAGACTTATTCCCAATCCAAGTACGAAATGTAGTGTCAGTCCGGAGCGCGTGCCTGTGGTGTTGACAGAGTGGCGATCTATGTGGACGCACAAGTCGGGGATAGCATAGCCACAAGCGCAGAACCCATTTTCGTGGTCGAGGACGACAACGATATCTGCCGCCTCATCGAACACAACCTACGGTCCGCTGGTTACGGTGTGCACTCATTTTCGACCGGTGCATCGGTGGTGACGGAAGCTACGCGGGCGCATCCCAGACTGTTTCTGCTTGACGTGATGCTGCCGGGAACAGACGGGTTCGACCTGTGCCGGCAAATTCGCCAAATCGAACTTTTAGCAAAGATCCCCATCATTTTTTTGACCGCCAGGACAAGTGAAGCAGACCGCTTTTTGACCGCCAGGACAAGTGAAACAGACCGCGTTAAGGGTCTGGAGTTGGGGGGAGACGACTACATCACAAAACCCTTCAGTCCTCGCGAGTTGGTGGCTCGGGTGCGCGCCGTTCTGCGGGGCTCGCGGGAGATGTCGCTTTCAGAAGTGCTTAATTTTGGTGAGCTAGAGATCGATCCTTGCTCCATGACCGTAACCTTCGCAGGTAGAGCAGTAACAACCACGGTACGTGAGTTTCGCCTTCTCGAATATCTTGCCAGCCACCGCTCGAGAGTATTTACACGGGAGCAGCTTCTTGACGCCATTTGGAAGGAAACTGCGTTTGTCACCCCGCGCTCGGTAGACGTATACGTACGTCGCTTGCGGGAGAAGATCGAACGAGACCCGAGTAAACCCAGATATCTAAAGACTCTTCGCGGAGTCGGGTACCGCTTCGAAGTTCCACGCTGAAATAACTACGGTTCATTAAAAGGAGTGATCAAATCGGCCCAGAACAAAGGTCAGATGCTCCGGCGAAGGTTTGCCTCATGCACTCTGCGTTCGACTTCTCTTTGGCGTTTCTTGACTTGCGCCTTTAAGTAGGCCAATTTTTGGGGGTCGTTCACGATGGTGACGGGGCGGAACAATCCCGTGCCAGCAACGTTTCTTCTGTCCCACGATGGGGTAAGTCTCACGCGGCAGATGCATTTCGTCATGATGCCTCGGAGGTTGGTTCTCGCCTGGGGCGCCCGGCTTCGCTCGACAACCTGAATTCAATTTTCTGTACCGCTCGCAGATTATTCAAAGCGTCAACCATTTCCCGTTGCTCTTCCCCGGAGTTACCGTCGTAGTTGCTGTGCAATTCTGAGATGCGCTGTCGAATGGCTGCATGGGCAGCTTCGATTCTCTTATGGAGTGCCACAGGATCTAGTTCGAGTATGGCGGCCTTGTACAACTCCCGCCACAAAACATCCTTCGTCATATTGCCTCGCTCCTGTGCAACCTGGTCTTGAGCATACCGCCGGTACTAAAAAAAGGTGGAAATATTGGGTTTCTCTATGCTGGCTGCAAACAACGCAGAGCCACGCCAAAATTAAACCTACTAGAAACGTACACGAAATATATAATATCGTACTTTAATCGTAGTATTATATAAAAATATGGTTGTAATATACGTCGAGTTATGCTATCGTATCTAGAGCTGGAGGTTCAGATTTATGGCCAAGGAACAGAAAAGCAGGACTCCGCTGCCGGTTGGAAAATATCGGCAGGTCGATATTGCCAGCATCCAGAGGGGAAGAAGGGGCAAGCATCACGATCTGGTGCTGGGAATTGTGCAGGAGTTGGCGACCTTGGAGCCGGGTGCGGCCCTGGAGATTCCGCTGGCTAGCGTGGGCGGTGTCGGTCTGGCGAACCTTCGTTCTGCGGTGCATCGTGCAACCACTTCAAAGGGTATGGAGATTGAGACGGTTGCCGATGACGGGAAGTTCTATGTGTGGAAGAGAGCGGCTTCAGAATAATCACCTCACCGCATTTTAGGCACATTCGTGTCCGGAACGTGGTGACGGCGATACTCATTTCCTCCGGTGCACTATCGGGCGGGAGTAACCGGCAGAGAGAAGTAAAACACGGAGCCTCGACCAAGTTGGCTGGTGAGACCCATGGTGCCGCCGTGTAGCTCGACGATGGCCCTAGCGATTGCGAGTCCCATGCCGGTGCCTTGCACCGAGATCCTCTGATTTCGTCCTCGATAGAACTTCTCGAAGATCATCGTCTGTTCCATATCGTCAATGCCAGGCCCATGGTCGGCAATGCTGGTGATCACGGTGCTGTTCCGCAGCTCTGAGCTGATATGGATTGGGGTCTCTGGGGGCGAGTATTTCGCGGCATTGTCTAAGAGTTGAACGAGCACTTCGACCACACGGTCTATGTCCATGTTGATCGCGGGAAGATCTTTCGGAACCACCACGTCGGTTGAGTGTTTATCCACTGTGTTTTTCACTTTTTGCAACGACATCCGGACAGCTTCGCTAATTTGATGAGGCTCCATATTAAGCTCCACCTGCCGCGCATCCAGTTGCGCGACTTCCGCTGCTTCCCCTATCAGGCGGTTTAAGCGGTCGCTTTCCTCGTTGATTACTGTCGCCAACTCCTTCAGTTGTGGCTTATCGAGTTCGACCTCTGAAAGCAGGGTCTGAGCAGATGCCTTAATGGCTGTAAGGGGCGTACGAAACTCGTGGGTAACCGAATCCAGGAGAAGGGAGCGCAAGCGATCGCTCTCGCGGGCAGCTTCTGCCTTACTGAGTTTTTCCATGGTCGAGGTTCGCTCGATTGCAGTTGCGACGAGGCTGCCAACCGCTTCCAGAGTTTCGCGTGAGATTTCGCATCCCACGACCGCCAGCGTGCCGACCGACCGAACCCCCATCCTGAGGGGCATGTAGCAGGACCGTTGGTTGCGCTGAAACATCGGCTCGCCCCGCCCGCTGACCGCTCTTAACTGTTCTGGCGGAAATAGCGGTTGCACGTCGACGTCAGAGAAATACGTTTTCTGTTTGTTCTCCAGAAACAAGGCGACACCGGTGGCACCAAAAACGTCCGCGATGTAAGCCGGCAATTTGTTCAACAGCTCAAAGACGTTTTCAGAGAGCAGCAGTTGCTGGCTCAATGCGTAGAGACGTTCGACCTCTTTCCGCCGCTGGGTTGCTTGTTGTGTTTGGCGGCGTGCGCGCTCGGAGAGCTGGCTGCCAATAATTGCCGTGATCAAAAACGCGAATAGGGCAATCCAATTCTGCGAATCGGCGATATTGAATGTGAACAGCGGCGGCAGGAAGAAAAAATTGTAGAGCAGTGTTGCCCAGACCGCCATGAAGATGGCGTAGCGAAGTCCCCAGGTGGCCGATACCACAAGAATTGCCAGCAGGAATACAAAACCCACGGTAGCGGGATTTCGGTTCAGGACGCGGAAGCAGATCCAAGTGATCAGCGCGTCGAGCACCGCAACAATCAGATAACGCAATAACTGTCGGACGGCTCGTTTCACAGCGAAATTGTAGCCCATTCGACAAATCCTGCCGTGGCGGTGACAATATCCGCGATGCCCAAGACACCTGAGCAATGGCTAGAGGAGGTTGTCCCGCAGAAGAAGCAGGCTATCTTCAAGCTGTTCCTCGGTTATGCACCCGGAGTCGGCAAGACATACAACATGCTCAGCGAAGGCATTCGGCGGGCCAGCCGTGGTGAGGATGCCGTGATCGGCCTGGTGGAAACCCACGGACGCAGAGGCATCGCGGAACTCGCGGCACGGCTGGAAAATGTGCCGCGTCGAAAACTGAATTACAAGGGGGCGTTCTTCGAAGAAATGGATGTTGATGCCATTATTGCGCGCACGCCTCAGGTTGCGCTGGTGGACGAACTCGCCCATACCAACGTCGAAGGCAGCAAACACCGCAAACGGTATGATGATGTGCTCGAATTGCTCAATGCCAATATTGACGTGCTTTCGACGGTAAACGTTCAGCATATAGAGAGCCTGACGCCGCTGGTGCAGCAGATCACGGGCGTGCCGGTGCGAGAGACTGTTCCCGACTGGGTCATACAGAGGGTGAACGAGATCGTCCTGGTGGACCTCACGCCCGAGGCCTTGCAAACCCGCATGCGTCGCGGCGATATCTATCCAGTTGAGCGTGCGGAACGCGCGCTGGATAACTTCTTTCGCCCTGCAAATCTAATTTCTCTTCGCGAACTGGCACTGCAGCAGGTGGCACGAGCGGTGGATCGTAGCCTGGAATCGTACCTGGAAAAAGAAGGCGTTGCTCCCCCCGCCGCGGTGCGGGAGAAATTCGGGGTGTGCATCAGCTCAAACCCTGCGGCCCAGTATTTAGTTGCCCGCGCCGCCCGCATGGCGCAACGTATTGATGCGGAACTTTACGTGATTTACGTGGACATCGGTGCGGACGAGGATCCTGAGGATCAACGAACGCTGGCGCAGAACGTCCGCTTTGCCGAAAGCCTGGGCGCACAGGTGGTCCGCGTGAAGGGCAAGAACGTAGCAGAAGAAGTCGCGAAGGTGGTGCGCGACAAACACATCACCCAGGTCGTCTTTGGCCGTTCCGCGCAGTCCAACTGGCGTAAGTATCTTTACCTTTCCGCTATTCACAAGTTCCTCCGTGATGCGCCGGCGGTAGACGTGCACATCGTAACGCAAGAGGTGAAGTAGCCCGATGCTCGGTGTGGGCGAGAAGCCAAAGATCCTGGTCGTGGATGACGAGCCGCAGATCACGCGCGTTCTCAAGACGACGCTTTCCAGCCACGGATATGCGATCCGCACCGCTTCCGATGGCGATGACGCATTGCAGGTGATGAAATCCTGGACACCCGACCTGATAATGACTGACCTGCGCATGCCCAACATGAATGGGGTCGAGCTTTGCCGGTATCTGCGGGCAAAATCGGGCATTCCGATCATCGTGCTGTCGGTCAGGAACGAGGAGCGCGCGAAGGTTGAGGCACTTGACGCCGGCGCTGACGATTACGTCACGAAACCATTCAGCGTTGATGAATTGCTGGCACGAGTCAGGGCCGCGCTACGGCGTGTCTCGACGTCCCAGCAGCCCGAATCGGATGTCATTGAAGTTGGTCATTTTCGCATAGATACGCGCGCCCATCGGGTGGAGATCAAGGGCCGCGAAATGCGGTTAACGCCCAAGGAATTCGACATACTGACCTATCTTGCGCGGCACCCGGAGCGCGTGGTCACGCATCGCGCATTGCTGGCGGCTGTTTGGGGCGATACCCGCACCGAGCAACCGGAATATCTTCGCGTCTTCATAGGCCACCTGCGCAAAAAACTTGAGCCCGACGACACCTCCCCAAGCTACATCACAACCGAACCGTGGGTCGGCTATCGTTTTAACCCTGAGGGCGAGTAGTCAATCGTTCGTTTCGGCATAAGAGTCTGCCGTCCAGATTTGCTTACCCACCTGCCGATCCCGGCCCCTCATCCGCAGCCTTCGTAGCCACCTCCAAGAGTTCGTAGAGAAACCATTAAAGACCAAGTACCAAACGTTTACGAATTTTTTATGAAGTTTTTATCCAAAACCTATGCGCGGAAGTATCGAATCTAAGTAGCGATTCGAATGGCACGGGGCGATCTGATCGGCCGTGTCCACGACGAGGAGCGATGTCCGAGAGCCTCCTGATCATTATTGTCGTCAGCATCGGAGCCGTCGGTTTCTTTGTGCGCGTTTTGATCGCTCTATGTAAGGAAAGCGGGAGTGCGCGCATTTGCCAAGTTTTGAAGCTCGGCTCTCACCGGCACGAACTATCGAGCGTGGGAACGGATTGGCACGGCATCCGCCTTGGGAAAGCGAATAGCAATGGGATAAACGGCCGGCGAGCGCACGGCATCGACGAGGCCGGCAATGGTCAGATTGTCCCGAGATCCCGAGGCCGCGAGGCCGTGTAGAGCCCCGAAGTGGCTGGTAGCGAATTCCGGCCGGAAAGTATGGTGCACTTGAGAACGCCAGCGATAGAAACAAGCCAATTCACAGTCATATTGAGACGCGGTCTGGCTTTCGTTCTAATTATCGCTTCCTTAAATTCACCGAAGGCTCTTGCACAGATCAATGGACAGGAGCAGGGCAAAGGGCGGCGAGCCGGTTCGAGCGGCCGTCAGGTCGCCCCAAATGGTAGTTCCACGTCTGACAACGCGAATGCGGAGATTCTTCAAGAACTCGAGAGAATGCGCGCTCGGATTCAGGAACTCGAGGCTCGACTAAAGCAGCAACCCGCTCGTGCCACAGCAGCGAGCGCGCAGTCGGACCAACAGCCACCGTCCGAATCGCAAGAGTTCCTGAGTACCTCGCCAGTGGCCACTCAAACTAGCGCTGAGCAACGATCCGTGGAGAGTAAACCGGCTAAAGCCGAACCATTTGCCTTCGCAGACTGGACCTGGCTTAACGGCACCCCCCGCACCAAGACACCGGCTTTCGATTCGAAATTCTTCACGCCGGAAATTCGCGCTGACATTGACTATATCTACGATTTCAACCATCCGAAAGATGACACGATCGGCGGATCGAGCGAGGTCTTTCGGACAAATGAAGTCCACGTGACGCAACTCGGCGTCGGCGGCGACTTCCACTACGACAATGTTCGCGCTCGGCTAATGACACAATTCGGCTTGTACTCCGTGACCACACCGCGTAATGACGCCAGCCCCGCACGCGGACAATGGGACCTTGCCAACGCCTATCGCTACGTTTCTGAAGCGTACGGCGGATATCACTTCAACACGTTGCATGGGATCAACGTCGACGCCGGAATCTTCATGTCGTACATCGGACTCTTCAGTTATTACAACTTCGATAACTGGGCCTACCAGCCGTCGTACGTTTCGTCAAACACGCCATGGTTTTTCAATGGCGTACGAGTGCAAATCTTTCCGACCGAGCACTTGAAGATTGAGCCCTGGTTCGTTAATGGCTGGCAGTCCTACGGACGGTTCAACAATCGGCCTGGCATTGGAGGGCAGATTTTGTGGCGCCCGAATAGCTGGCTTTCAATCCTTGGGAATCAATACGCTCTGGGCGAGGATGCGCTGAACACTCCCGGCCGTGTGCGCTATCACACCGACGACAGCATCGAGGTCAAGTATTACGACCACCCCGAGAAGTTCCTGGACAAAGCCGCCTTCTCGCTGACCGGCGACCTGGGATGTGAACACGGCGGCGGCGTCAGTTGTTACGGCAATTCGGCGAAAGGTCCCAAGCAGGCGTTTCTAGGCTTCATGATCTACAACCGCTTGTGGTTCGACAAGGATCGTTATGGGCTTACACTTGGCGGCGGCAAAATCAACAATCCTGGAAGGTATTTGGTGCTGCTGCCGCCCATTAATGGCGCGACCGCAACTTCTGGAACCCCTTATTTTACCGAGAACCCCGGCGACCCCTACAAAGCTTGGGATGCATCCGCTACCTTCGACTACATGCCCAGCCAGTACATTACATTCCGCTGGGAGTTCGACCATCGAGCGGCGAACGTACCGTACTTTTCCGGACGCGGCGGCATTACGCCCGCAGGCGGCAACAGCGGTCCTCCTGGATCGGTAGTGAGTGGCTTCACCCCAGATCTTCGCAAATTAGAGAACCGGCTGAACATGGCAGTGATGGTCAAGTTCTAGAAGAGGGAGGAAGTGATGCAGGATTTGCTGTGGATTGGGGTGACCATTGCCTTCTTCGCCCTCGCCATTGTGTACGTGCGCTTTTGTGATCGGGTGAAGTGAGGCAGCCATGAGCTTGGAATCAGTGATTATGCTCCTGGTCAGTGCCCTAGTCATCGTGTACTTGCTGTACGCACTGCTGCGTCCGGAGAAGTTCTGATGACCGCTAACGGTTGGTTCCAGATCGCCTTCTTTCTCCTGCTGATCCTGGCGGTGACGAAGCCAATGGGTGTCTTTATGGCGCGGGTGTTCAATCGCGAGAAGACGTTCATGGACCCGGCGCTGCGTCCCATCGAACGACTGCTATATCGCGTAACGGGCGTTGACGAAAACCATGAGATGCGCTGGACAGAATACGCGGTGGCCATGCTGCTGTTCAGTGCAGTTTCAATGCTCGTGTTGTACCTGATGCAGCGGGCACAGGCGTTTTTGCCGTTCAATCCTCAGAAGCTGGCCGGCGTAGCACCTGCGCTCGCGTTCAATACAGCGGCGTCGTTCACCACGAATACGAACTGGCAGAACTACAGTGGTGAAACCACCATGAGCTATTTCACACAAATGGCCGGGCTGGCGTACCACAATTTCGTATCGGCGGCTGTCGGAATTGCCGTCGCAATCGTGTTCATTCGCGGCCTCGCTTGGCGTGAAGTGGAAACCATCGGCAATTTCTGGGTTGATCTCGTACGGTCGTGCTTGTGGGTTCTGCTGCCTTTTTGCATTGTCGGGGCATTGGCGCTCGTCTCACAAGGAGTGGTTCAGAACCTGAAGCCCTACGACACGGTGAAGTTGATTGAGCCGCAGCAAGTTCAAAAAGCCGATGCCAACGGGAAGCCAGTGGTCAGACCCGACGGCAAGCCCGTGATGGACAAGGTCACTGCGCGGACGATTGCCCAAGGTCCCGTTGCGTCGCAGGAGATCATCAAAGAATGGGGCACCAACGGCGGCGGCTTCTTCAACGCGAACAGCGCTCACCCCTTCGAGAATCCGACACCGTTGTCTAACCTGATTGAACTGTTCTGTATCTTCGCCATCTCTGCCGGTTTGACGTACACGCTCGGACGAATGACTGGCTCGCCGCGTCACGGCTGGGCGGTGTGGGCCGCGATGGCCATTCTGTTCTTTGTCGGCGTGAGTGTCACCTATTGGGCTGAGGCTCGCGGCAACCCGCTACTTCCGGGCGGGGTTGACCAGCGTGTGAGCGCAGCGCAATCCGGCGGCAACATGGAGGGCAAGGAGATCCGCTTTGGAATTGCCAACACTGCCTTGTGGGCAACCGTTACCACTGACGCCAGTTGCGGCGCGATCAACGGTTGGCACGATTCCTTCACGCCACTCGGCGGGATGGTGCCGCTGGTCAACATCATGCTCAGCGAGGTCATTTTCGGCGGGGTTGGTGCTGGCATGTACGGCGTGCTGATCTACATCGTGCTCGCCGTTTTCATAGCCGGTCTGATGGTGGGCCGGACACCCGAATATCTGGGAAAAAAGATCGAAGCCTACGACGTGAAAATGGCAATGCTGGTAGTGCTCGTGTTCCCGTTGGTGATCCTGGGATTCTCCGCCATCTCCGCCGTCAAGGGATTCGGTACTTCCAGTATTTTGAATCCGGGCCCGCACGGATTAAGCGAGATTCTCTATTCGTTCACATCGCAGGCAGGCAATAACGGCTCAGCGTTTGCCGGCCTGAACACAAATACGCTTTGGTACAACACCGCGGGCGGCATCACCATGCTGGTCGGCCGCTTTCTGATGATTCTGCCGATGCTCGCGATTGCCGGTAGCCTCGCGCGAAAGAAATATGTTCCAGCTTCGCGGGGGACGTTCCCCGTGACCACGCCGCTGTTCACGGCGCTTCTCATCGGCGTCATTCTGATCGTGGGGGCATTGACGTTCTTTCCGGCTCTGAGCCTGGGGCCGATTCTGGAGCACCTGCTAATGGCTGCAGGCAAGACGTTCTAAGGCTTTCAGTATGGCGACGAAGAAAACAGCTGTCTGGGAATGGAAGATCGTCAAGCGGGCAGTCTGGGACGCGTTCCTGAAGCTGAACCCACGCAAGATGATGGGCAATCCCGTCATGTTTGTGGTGGAAGTCGGCAGCGTTATTACGACTGCGTTGCTATTCCGCGGCGGCGCGGCATTCAAATTCAACCTGCAGATCACGTTGTGGCTGTGGTTTACCGTGCTATTCGCCAACTTTGCTGAGGCGATGGCGGAAGGCCGAGGCAAAGCGCAAGCCGATACGCTGCGCAAGGCGCGCTCGGAGACATTAGCCAATCGGCTGCTCGACAGCGGTCAGATCGAGAAGATACCAAGCTCGAAGCTGCGTGCCGGAGACCTCGTACTTGTCTCCGCCTGTGAGTTCATTCCCTCCGATGGCGAAATCGTTGAAGGCGTCGCTTCCGTGGATGAATCGGCGATCACCGGCGAATCCGCCCCTGTGATTCGCGAAGCTGGCGGCGACCGCTCGGCAGTGACTGGTGGCACACGAGTCTTGTCCGATCAAATCAAAGTCAAGATTACCTCCAATCCCGGTGAAAGCTTTCTGGACCGCATGATTGCGCTGGTAGAGGGTGCGGAACGCCAGAAAACGCCCAATGAAATCGCACTGAACATCCTGCTGGCGGGTCTGACGATTATTTTTTTGTTAGCTGTCATCACCTTACAGCCGTTCGCCATCTACTCCGGCTCGCCGCAAACCGTGTTCGTACTGGTCTCTCTACTTGTGTGTCTGATTCCCACCACCATCGGCGGGCTGCTTTCGGCAATCGGCATCGCAGGGATGGATCGCCTCATACAGCACAACGTTTTGGCGATGTCGGGTCGTGCAGTGGAGGCGGCTGGCGATGTAAATACACTGCTACTCGATAAGACTGGCACGATCACACTCGGAAACCGCCAGGCCTCACGGTTCATTACCGCACCCGGCATCACTGAAGCAGAACTCGCCGATGCCGCACAGCTCTCCTCACTGGCCGATGAGACGCCCGAAGGCAGGTCCATTGTTGTGCTGGCGAAGGAGAAATACGGTCTTCGCGGACGAGAGTTGTCATCCCACGAAGCTCAGTTCGTCCCGTTCTCGGCCCAGACCCGCATGTCGGGTGTCAACCTGGACGGTTTCGAAATCCGCAAAGGTGCAGTCGATGCAATTCAAAAATACGTGTCGTTGAATGGACGCGGTTTCGCCGAACAGGTGCAGGAGCACGTGGACCAAATTGCTCGGTCGGGCGGCACGCCCCTGGTTGTGGCGGAGAGGGGACGAGGCGTACTTGGGGTTATCGAACTGAAAGACGTTGTCAAGGGTGGCATGCGCGAGCGCTTCGACCAGCTTCGCGCCATTGGGATTCGCACCGTGATGATCACAGGCGATAATCCGCTTACGGCTGCCGCCATTGCTCGCGAGGCTGGGGTTGACGATTTCCTGGCGCAAGCGACTCCACGCGACAAAATGGACCTGATCAAGCGCGAGCAGGCGGGCGGCAAGCTGGTGGCTATGACTGGCGACGGCACCAACGACGCTCCTGCACTGGCTCAGGCCGATGTGGGCGTTGCCATGAACACGGGAACCCAGGCAGCTAAAGAAGCCGGCAACATGGTGGACCTGGATTCCAATCCCACCAAGCTCATCGAAGTCGTGAAGATTGGCAAGCAGCTTCTAATGACTCGTGGCGCGCTGACCACATTTTCAATCTCCAACGATGTGGCGAAATACTTTGCCATTATCCCCGCCATGTTCGCTGGAACGTTTCCGGTTCTGAATGCTCTGAACATCATGCGTTTGCAGACATCGCAATCCGCAGTTCTCTCGGCGGTGATTTTTAACGCGTTGATCATCATTGCATTGATCCCGCTGGCCTTACGGGGAGTGAAGTACCGGCCGATGCCTGCTGCTGAGCTGTTGCGGCGTAATCTGCTGATCTATGGCGTGGGCGGCATTATCGTGCCATTCCTCGGAATCAAGCTCATTGACATGCTGATCACGCGGATTGGACTTGCTTAAAGGATTCGAGAAATGAAGAAAAACCTTGTCACTGCCGTGCTGATGACCATCGCGACGACGATCTTGCTTGGCATCGTTTATCCGCTCGTGGTCACAGGGATCGCAAGAGTCATCTTTCCAGATGAGGCTAATGGCCAGTTGGTTCAGCGTAACGGACGGATTATCGGATCACGAATCCTGGGCCAGGCATTCACCGGGCCCGGCTACTTTCATTCGCGTCGGTCCGCGGCCGGGAACGGCTACGATGCCGCGAACTCAGGCGGGACGAACTTGGGACCCACCAACCAAAAGCTGATTGAGCGTGTGCGGGAAGATACCGCCTCGCTGCAAGCTGAGAATCCGGGAAGACCCATACCGGTTGATCTGGTCACCGCTTCTGCATCTGGTCTCGATCCCCATATCTCGCCGGCCACGGCTGAATTCCAGATACCACGTGTTGCGCGCGAACGCGGCATTACAGAAGAGCAGACTCGCCAACTCGTCGTTAAACACACCGTAGGTCGGCAGTTTGGTTTCTTGGGCGAGCGGCGCGTCAACGTGCTGGAACTGAACCTCGAGCTCGATTCCAATTACCCTCTAAAAGAAACGAAGAGATGAGCCAGAGAACCTCACGGTGGCTAAAGCCCCGGCGAGGGAAAGCCCGAAGCTCTGCGGGAATCGCTCCAAAGGCTAAATGTTGTGACTGTCTGGATGAAGCTGGCGGAGAGAGTGGGGATTCGAAAACACTCTAAAACAGCAACCAAAAGACTTACCGATGCACAGACAGCAACTGTAAACATTGTAAGTACATGAAAAACCGAGTAACGGATTTCTCACGGATTTCGCACATCGCTGGCAGATTGCTAAGGAACAGCTCAAACCGTCGTGACTTGGATCGTGAGAGTCGAAGAGCGTGTCCTTCTTTCACGCGCAAATAATTCAGCCAGAATTGAAATTTATCCTCGCCAAGTGCGAACCGACTGAAACGATTCCTTTGAGCAGCTTTATAGCGTAGAGGTGCAGTTCAGAGTGGGGGAAGAGTGGTGAGCGGGGCCTTGTCCACTCCATGAGAGGCATGGATCAATATGACAATGCAATGGGAGACGAAGGACTTATATGCGCAGAATCGATCTGAAATTTGTCCAACAACGCTTGAGGATCTCGATCCTACGCTAAAGGGTCGTGAGATCGACGATGACTACAGGACGGCTGTGGTGTTATTGGCGGCACTTAAGGGTCCAGATCTTAAAACGCTCGTCGAGTTCACCGGCTTTGACCGTGCTTTCATCGCGAAAATACGCTCACGAATGATGGATGCCGAAACATGGACTGACGTATACGTTTCTTGCGACCACTGGTTCTCCGCGAACGGGGACTTCGAGGGAGTGGCTTTTTGGTCGGACGTTCTCGTCGCCGAGGGACTCTTAGGGCGAAAGTGGATGAAGGATGAAGGTTATTGTCGCTATTGGACTCGGAAAAACGCAGCTGAGTAAGTGGCAGGCGGCTTTGCGAGATGACGTGTTTCAATTTTGCGCTGGCGATTTTCTTCTGTTCAGGAACACCTACTTCGATCCCGGAATGATCGCTTGGTATTTGCCAACCCACATTTCTTTCCCGCCCACCATCGTCCACACTACCTTCGCGTCTTTAATGTTCTCTGCCGGAATCTTAAACAGATCATCCGACAACATCACCAAATCAGCGTATTTCCCCGCTCTGATCGAGCCTCGGTTCTGTTCGGCAAAATTCGCATACGCCCCGTTGATTGTGTAGGCACGGATCGCTGTTTCCAGGTCAATCGTCTGGTCCGGCACCCAGCCGCCCTCGGGCTTGCCGTCGAGTCCCTTGCGCGTGAGGGCCGTGTAGATCCCAATCAGCGGCTCCATCTCGGCGACGTTCCAATCGGAAGCAAACGCCAACGTGGCTCCCGAATCCCGTAGGCTACGGAACGCCCACGCATACTTCCACCGGGCGGGGCCAACTGCCTTCGCCCACTGTCCCGTGATATCAGGCGCGCAATGCCGGGGCTGCATACAGGCAATCACGCCCAGTTGCTTGAAGCGCGGAATGTCTTGGCGGTTCAGGCATTCAATGTGGATCAGCTCGTCCCGGCGGTCGCGCGGCCCGTTCTGTTGCTCCGCATACTCGATCGCATCCAGTGCCGTGCGGATTCCCCGGTCACCGATCGAATGGATGAAGACCTGGAACTTCATTCGGTCCAGCCGCAACACTACTTGCTTGAACTCATCCGGCGTATAGTCCAGTTCTCCGCGCGTTTCAGGCCGGTCGGCGTAGGGCGTCAGCAGAGCAGCGGTGTGCGGTTCTATGACATCGTCGATATACAGCTTAACCGCCGCAACCCGTAGCCAGTCGTCGTGATATTTCTGGCGCGCCTGATCGAACTGCTGCAGCGTCCTCTCGGTTGTCCCGCGGCGATGAAACAGCGCCACCTGTAACCGCGCGGTTAGCTTGCCCTCACTGCGCAGGCGGGCATAGAGCTTCAAATCTTCCAGGTACGACTGCGGATCCACGATCGTGGTGATTCCCGCCCGCACCGCCGCCGCCACATTGTTCTCTACGTTGCGTGCAATGGCCTCGGGCGCGTGTGACGGCAGGTGCTTGCGCAGTTCCGCCTCGGCCTCTTCAGAAAGTCCCGTACTGCCGAACCCGGTGACGATTCCTGTCGGTTCACCGCTCTTCGAATCTTTCTCCACTTTTTCGGCGAAGATCACCTTGCGCGTATTCCTCGTGATGCCGAACTCTTTCAGCCCTTCGCGGTTCATCCAGATCGTGTGGTAATCGTAGGCGACCAGGAATGCCGGACGCCCGCCAGTAAGACCCTCCAGATCCTTGGCCGTGGGCAGCGTCCCATGCGGAAACGCAGAATAGTTCCATCCTTCAACCTCAACCCACTTCAGCTCCGGACGCCTCTCCGCGAACTCGCGCACCTGCCTCTGAATGTCGACCAGAGAGTTGCCCCTCTCGATCCGCAAGACATTCGGATTGCCGCCCAGCAGCACATGGAAATGGCTGTCAATGAACCCGGGCAGCACCATTCGCCCCTCCGCATCCATGACCTTAGTGGCCGGCCCGATGTATGCGCCTACATCCTTCTGATCGCCGACCCAGCGAATGTGGTCGCCTTTTATCGCGACTGCCTGCGCCCACGGTCGTTGCGCATCCACGGTGTAAACCCGCGCATTGCGAATCACGAGGTCTGCCTCCCCCTCGCCCGGCGATTGCCGCCATTGGCAGGCGGAGAGAATCTCCAAAAATGCAGCGATCCAGAAAATTGCCTTGCCCATAACCCAGTCCTTGGTTTGAGAATGTGAGTACACAATCTTACCGTCTCGTGCGCGCACGGGGGATCTATGCATCACAAGTCAAGGGTATAGTTCCCTGTGGTGGCGCGGAATGATATCGCGAAGAATCGCTCCGAGCGTTCTTTGTGTGTCTTGCACCGAGGGCGCGCGGCTAAAAGGCGCCATCGTGGGCATTTCCCGAGGGTTCGCTCTCTAGATAGCCGACTGTCGTCTAGCTCCAGAGTCGGTCCCAGGAGCGTTCGCGGTCCCACTGGGGCGTGGGTTCGAAATAACCTGTACCCGGCATCAGATGCTGGCGCACCACATCTTGGTTGAGAGTCACACCTAGGCCCGGCCTATCAGGCACCTCAATCCACCCGTGGTTAACGAGCGGAATCTTTGCTCCCTCTTCTACGATTGAAGACCACCAAGACACGTCCAGTGAGTGGTTCTCGAGCGCTAGGAAATTCCGTGTCGCGGCGGCGCAGTGTACGTTGGCCATGCAACTGATCGGCGTCCCAGCGAAGTGCATGGCCATCGGCACACCGAATTCTTCGGCCATATCGCCGATCTTATGAGTCTCTAGGATGCCGCCCGAGGTGGCGAGATCCGGATGAATCTTATCGACGGCGTGTTTCTCGCACAGCACATGGAAGGGTTCTTTCAGATAGATGTCTTCACCAGTGAGGATGGGCGTCGGGCTCTCGTCAGTGATCCGCTTTAACAGGCCCGTGTAGGTCCAGGGGATCACGTCTTCCATCCACGACAAATTATATTTCTCGTACGCTTTACCCAAGCGGATGATGGACTTCACACCGAGGTGTCCGAGGTGGTCCATCGAGAGCGGAATCTCCATCCCGACGGCATCTCGTACTGCTGCGACGTATTGCTCAAGCATCGCGATACCCCTGTCGGCGACTTCCATCGCCAGCAGGGGATGCGGCGTTTCCGTCATGTCCCACTCGCTCAGATCTGAGGGCTCGGTGACAGTGCCCGGCGTGTCCGACACCATCTCAATGCCCAGATCCATCTTGAGCCAGGTGATTCCCATCACCTCCTTGCGTTCCTTCATTCGTTGGGCATAGATCTTGGGATCCTTGGACTCCGTGGTGTCGGCGTACACGCGGATCTTGTCACGAAATTTGCCACCACCGAGCATGGCGTATACCGGCACGTTGTAAACCTTGCCAGCGATATCCCACAGGCCCATTTCGATGGCGGAGACTCCGCCTCCTTGGCGTGCGGGTCCGCCGAATTGCTTGATTTTGCGGAAAATCTTGTCGAGTTGCAGCGGGTTTTCCCCCAGCAGCCGGCTCTTCAGAAATAAAGCGTAGGTTGCGCTCGCGCCGTCGCGCACTTCTCCGAGTCCATAGACACGCTGGTTAGTATCAATTCGAATGATAGGGCACGGGCTCGGTCCGGGCTTGACCACCGTCGCCACGCGGAGGTCCGTGATCTTCAGCGCCGAGGGCACGGAATTCGTGTTTATGGCTTTGGGATAAGCTGTCTCCACCGATTCGCCCGTGAAAAGAGCGCCACCCAGCGCTGCCGCGGAAGTCTTCAAGATTGTGCGACGATCCCACAGATCTCGGCTGCTTTTGCTCACGGATGATTGACCTTTCTCCGAAGAATGGTTTTCCATAACAGAGCCGAGTCTCTGGGATAACGGATGAGATTATACAGTCGCTCTGCAAGCGAGTTGGTTGATGCCCATCAAGATTCAAATCTGCTGAACACTAAACTTTGGAAAATCTGGATTGTCGCACTCGGCCACGCAGGAAATCTAATCAGACACAGAGCATAATTGTCACGCGCGCTGGCAGGTTTGACAAATGATCACAGATTTGAGAGCTTTCGGGGCCTAGGTGAGTGGGAGAAAGAACAAAGCTTTCAGCGGAGCCAACCGATGAAGATCGCCGGAGTTATTCCCGTCAGACTGAGGAAGATTTTGAATCTGGCTGGGTGCATGATCACGCTTTCTATCCCAAGCACTGCCCCGGCTCAACTGGTTTCCTTTTCCAAGCAAGACCTGATCGACTACACCGCCCAGAACCCATTTGACCGTTTGCCGGACGGCCGGCCGAGGGTCCCGGATGACATGATCGAGAGAGCACGCGGTCTTTCGGCGGAGGAGGTCTGGGCCGTTCTTCAGCAGAAGGGAGTCAACAATCAGTACGCAGACGAATTCCAGGTCTTACATCCAGGAAAGACCTTGGTCGGCCGTGCCTTTACCGTGCAATTCATGCCGCTGCGCTCCGACGTCGATGACATCGCACAAGCCAAGGCGAAAGCCCGCGGCATCGCGCGTCTCATGAACCAGACGGCTATCGACATGCTGCAACCCGGCGACGTCCTGGTAGTCGACCTCTTCGGCAAGAAGGTGAACGGTACTATCGTGGGCGACAATCTCTTCTATTACGTCATGAAAGCCACCCACGGCGGAGGACTGGTTGTCGATGGCAGCATCCGGGACCTCGATGGAATTTCGGAGATCGAGATGCCCGCCTACTTCCGGCATGTCGACCCCACCCCTATCGGCAACGTGATGTTGACGGGTATAAATATTCCGTTGCGCATCGGTGGCGTGACGGTAATGCCAGGCGATCTCGTGTTCGGCGATCGGGAAGGAGTTTACTTCATTCCGCCGCAAGCGGTGAAAGACATCCTCGACCGGGCGGATGAGATCCATATTCATGACGAGTGGACCAAGAAGAAATTCGACGAAGGAAAGTACAAATCGAGCGAGATTTATGGCTCTCCGAGTGATCCAAAGTTGCTGAAGGAATATCAGGAATATCTGAAGAAACGTTTGGAGGAGATTCAGAAGCAAAGAAGCTCAAAATAATAGAAAAGGTAAAAGCTATGCTTGATTCCCCAGAAAAGGAGGTCACACTGGACTACGTGTACGGCTCGCTTGAACGCTTGTCTGCAGCTGTGCGGAAAGCGAAGCGTGACTTTCAGTCTAGAAGTCATCTCATAAATGCGGTCAATGGGTGATGGCCATTTTTCAACAATGATCCGGGCCAGGGTAAGGCTTCTCCAGGCGCCCTGCGGTTCTTGCTTCGGCAATGCTATTCGTGTCGCAAAGCCTCAATCGGATCCAGGCGGGAGGCGCGGAAGGCCGGAACCATGCCGCTGATTAGTCCCACGGCACCGAGAATGAGTGTGGACGCGACCAGCGTTCCCGGAGCGATGATCAGGCGGATGTCGCCGGCTTCCCCGTTCTTGGCAAAGGCGCTGTACAAGGTGAGCCTTCCCACGGAAAGCGCGACCGCGTATGCCAGCACCACTCCCAGCACACCGCCGATGAAGGTAATGGTCAGAGCCTCGGCGAGGAACTGCAGGAGAATGTACCGCCGTTGCGCGCCCAGCGCCTTCTGCACGCCAATCTCACGCGTGCGCTGCGTGACCGAAACCAGCATGATATTCATCAGGCCGACGCCGCCGATCCCGAGCGTAAGCGTGCCGATGAAACCCATCAGGATCTTCAGCCCCAGAGTAATAATTTCGAACTGATGGACCTGCATCATGAGGTTGAACACTCTCACAGCCTGGCGGTCCGTCTGGTTGAACTTATGCGGCACCGCCAAGATGGAGCGGACCGCCTGTTCCAGGCGCTCGTACTCGGGAGTCTGGTAGGTAAACCAGATGCTGTCCAAGTAATGTGTATCCTTCAGATCGGCCATAGTGCTGAAGGGGAGGTATACCACGCGGTTTATGTCGTCATTTCCTTCCTGCATTTTGGCGCGCAGGACACCGATGACTTCGAAGCTAAGGCCGTTAACCCGGATGCGCTCCCCCAGCGCATTGCGTCCGGAAAACAATTTTTCCCTCGCTTCCGAACCGATAACCGCTACGCGGGCACGCTGGATCTCGTCTTCTGCGTTGTAGAAGCGACCCTGCCCAAGCTTGAGGGCGCGGACGTCAATCACGTTGGGATAATTACCGGTGACAGTCCAGGTGAAAACCCTGGTGTCGTACTGGATGCTTGCCTCCTTGCTGACTTCGGGTGTGATATGGGTGATTTGGGGAAGGTTGGTGGTAAGCGTTTCTACATCCTCCTGAGTAAAGCGGATGAGGATTCCCGATTTCTGACCCCCGGCCTGCATGGAGGTACGGCCCGGCACCACAATGACGAGCTTGGTGCCGAAATTGGCAAAGATGTTGGCGCAGGCCTGGCCGAAGCCATCGCCATAAGCGAGTAGCATGACCACCGTCGCGATGCCCCAGGCCATGCCCAGCATGGTGAGCGCGGTTCGGCGGCGATTGTGTCGCATGGCGGCGTAGGCCTCCCGGAACAGATCACGGAACATATTGCCTCACCCCTGGCATCACTCCTGCCGGAGGGCTTCCACCGGCTGCAGCATGGCCGCTTTGCGTGCCGGATAAAGACCCGCCACTACTCCGGCCAAAGTCAGGCTTCCAATCGCCAGCACGGCCGACATCGGCACCAATTTGGGCGGATCAAATCCGCCCGGCCCCTGTACTGTTCCCATCATTGCCATCAAGGCTGTCGCCAGGCCCATGCCGATCAGCCCGCTACCCAGTGTGAGAAGCAGCCCTTCCAGAAAAAAATGAAACAGAATGCTACGATTGGTAGCGCCCAGTGCCTTCCGCAATCCGATCTCATGGGTGCGTTCGCTGACCGCGACCAGCATGATATTGATGACGCCGATGGCGCCCAGAGCCAGCGTGACCATTCCCACCGCTCCCAGGAACATGTTCATGACGTCAAAAATGGTTCCCACCATTTTTGATTCCTGGATCGAATCCCACTCGTCAAAGGCATTTTCATCGCTGGCATCGAGTCCGTGATTGCGCGCAACGATCTTGTGTACATCAGCCTGCGCCAGTAAGTGTTCAGCGGTAACGCGGGGCTGATATTCAACAAAGGAAATGGAGTTCTCGTGGTTTTCTCCCTTGAGCGGGAAGTACGTGGCCATTACCTGGAAAGGGATGTAGGCACGCATGTTCAGCCAATTGTTGTCGCCGCGGCCGAGGTGCGGCATGCTGCCAATGACTTCAAACCTGACGCCATTCAACAGGACAAATGCGCCTACCGCGGGCCGCCCGGGAAACAGGGTCTTCAGCAGCTCGTTACCGAGGACGATCACATTTCGTCTTTGCGCTCCGTCCATTTCATTGAGCCAGCGTCCCTCCTTGAGAGGGAGATAACTTATCCCGTTAAGCTGCGGCTCCGCACCCAGGATTTCGCCACCGGCGTTGGCGAATTCGCTCACCTCGTGCAGGTCGGTGCGAGAAAGCAAAGGGCAGGCGTTGCGGACGTGTGGAGCTTCCTTACGGATATCTACGTAGTCCTGGTAGGTAAGCAAATAGGGACGGGCGGAGTTCATGCTGCCCTTTACCGCTGGCGCGCGCCCGGGAAAGATAAACATGATGTCCTTGCCGAACTCGGCCAACTCGCGCTTGTTGCCGGAGCGGAAGCCTTCGCCCACGCCCACCAGCAGCAGTAAAGATCCCACACCCCAGGCAATTCCGAACATGGTGAGAAACGAGCGCAGCTTGTGCGCCCAAAGGTTGCGAAAGATCTGCGCGAAGATGTCAAACGCCGTTCGCATAATCGAGAGACATTGTACATTTCCAACACTCGCCGCGCAGTTGTCGAAATCGCATTATAAAAGGGCGCCCCTGTTGGAGTAGGTTGTGATTGTTCAGATCATCACCTACGAAAAGGAGCACCCTTGTGAACAATGAAAAGTATATTGGGCTCGACGTTCATCAAGCAACCATTGTGGTCGCGGTAATGGATTCCACCGGGAAGTTAGTCATGGAATCGATCCTCGAGACCGAAGCGGCGACGATTCTTCAGTTCTTTGCGGGCTTACGGGGAACTTTATCGGTGACCTTCGAGGAAGGAACCTGGTCCGCTTGGCTGTACGATTTGCTCAACCCCCACGTCGATAAATTGGTGGTGTGTAATCCGCGGAAGAACGCGCTGCTCAAGGACGGGAACAAGAGTGACCGGAATGATGCCCGTAAACTGGCGGAGTTGTTACGCGGCAATCAACTCAAACCGGTCTACCATGGCGAGACGGGCGTCCGGATGTTGCGGGAACTATCCCGGAGTTATCTGACCATCGTCAAAGATCTATCCCGGGTGATGAATCGGCTGAAAGCGGTGTACCGCAGTTGGGCGATTCCTTGCGCCGGAAGAGACGTCTATTACACCCGGAATCGAGTCCAGTGGCTGGCAAAGATCCGGGAAGCCGGGGTGCGGCGTCGAGCCGAACGACTCTACGAGCAACTGGACATGCTGCAACCCCTGCGCCAGCAAGCGCGGCGGGAGCTGTTAGCGGAGAGTCGGAAGCATGCCATTACCGCAAAGCTGCGACAGATCCCATATCTGGGACCGATTCGATCCGCGCTGGCGGTGGCACTGATCCAGACTCCGCATCGTTTTCGCAGCAAGCGTCAACTATGGGCCTATAGCGGACTGGCATTGGAGACCCGGATCAGTGCGGAATATCGCATGGTCGAAGGTCAAGTACGGCGTTCCAAGAAAATGCTTTCCATCCGGGGCCTTAACAAAGACCATAACCATGACCTGAAGGGTCTATTCAAAGGTGCAGCCACCATGGCGAGTGCGCGCCCTGGACCGTTCCGGGAGTTTTACCAAGCCGCGCTGGCGAAAGGCATAAAGCCGACCATGGCGCGTCTCACGCTGGCGCAAGATTACAGCCATCACGCTGACTCTGTGGAAGAAGGGAGAAGACTTCGACGCAGAAAAACTAAAATCGCAAGCCGCTTGAGCGTCTCGGGTGAAGAGCCCTTCCATCTCCGGGTGGTCTTCTCTGGTGGTGGTCAGTCGGTTCTTGAGACGCTCGGGTTCGAGGGTGAGTATGACAAACGCCTGTAGACGACCCGGTGCCCACGGCACCCAGTCTCTGTGTAATCTCTATGCCCCCTCGGATAACCCGAAAAAGCAATAGGCCACGAGCCTCAGATAGATCCATGGTTGACACGTATACGACCGCACGGCTTGATTCGTTTCGAAACTGATCGGCGTCGTCGTTACTAAATGAAGATGCAGCCGCTGAGCTGGAATAACCCAAGAGCTACGACACCAGACGTCTTCTATGGTGAGAGGGGCTGGATGTTGCGAATTAAACCGCGACTCCGGCGGAGGGACAAAAATGTTCTTGACATGCCCTTATATAGATCACCAGTGACCGAGATTGCTGGTGAAATGACGATTTTTCGCCAGTTATCATCACAGCACATCGGGTACTTGGAACGGAAGGTCGTCCGTTACCGCCGCCTTGACTTCCTGGCGGTTTTCCGAGCGACCTTCGCTTTATTTTGCTTCGGTCTAGGTTTCGGTGTCGAGGCGGTGCGGATCGTGTCGGCGTTCGAGGACAGCCCGTCAGACAGTTCGTATGCCTCCCGAAGCCAGTCGGTGATGGGCGCCTCCACCTCGTCCCGGTGCCTGATCTGAATGACGTGAACGACTTTGGACTTCGATGCGCGATCGACGCGTCGCACCTGGGGAGCCTTCAGCGTGCGGCCAAGGAACACGCAGAGTTCGAGGAATTTCCTCTTCGGACGCACGAAGAAGTAGCACGATTTGCGCGAGAACATCACCGATTTGTGCGAGGCGTAGATCCTCTGATCTCCGAAAGAGACGGCGGTCCCGCGCAGCCGCTCCCAGGCGTCCTGGAGATCTCCCGAGAGATCCTGCGTGAGGGCAGTTTCGGTCGTGGTCCAGCAGTCGTGCTCCTCCCCTTCCTCGACCCACTGCTTGCAGTGGTAGCACTCTCGACCTGCCATGTTCCCATTGTAGCGATGGAGCGGGTCCAAACCTGTGCTGGGAGAGATCAACTGTCGCAATCAGGCATAGCGCTCAGAACCCCGGTCAATGAGTGCTATGGAGATTTTTCGCCAACAAGGAAGCGGAGCATCTGGATTCAAAGAGCATTCCGATTGTTAAAGCCTATATTGGTAAGTAGATGATCGAAGTGCTCATAAGACGACCACAGCCCGAGGAGCACGACTCCGTTCGCGCGGTCATCCAAACAGTAGTGGATGAGATTTACGGCGGCCTTTGGGCACCTCCACCGCTTCCGGTCGATGAGGAGAACTGGCATTCCTTTTGGGTCGCTGTACGGGACGCGAAAATCATCGGAGTGGTTCGGACAAGCGGAGAATGGCTGGATGATTTATGGGTGCTTAGCGAAAGCCGGGGATATGGGGTAGGCCAGCGTCTGCTCGCGCAAGGGGAGGCTGAAATAATCGCTCGCGGCAATGAAACACTGCATCTTCGCGTCGTTCAATCGAATGCAGTGGCGATCGAGTTCTATCGCCGCCACGGTTGGCGGATCGCTCGGGCATTCCCCCATGAGAGATTTCCAATAACGATGTTAGAAATGTTCAAACCTATCCGGCAAGACGAAAGATGATGGCTCGTAACGCCGCTACGCATTGGCGGCCTCTTCTGATGACTGTCGAAAACAGACGTGGGTGTTGAAAAAGTCACGTCGATTAGCGGGATGAGATTCAGCAGAAGCATGTTAGAAGAAAGCATCTGCCCATGCTCTGTTTGATTCTGATCGTCGGAGGCCTGCTGATCATGATGGGACAACACGACCGCTCTGAAGCGTTGTTCTACTACTTCCGGCTGGAAGATCAGGTTCCGGAAACCCACCTGCTGCGACTCATCGAAAGGCACATCAGCTTTGCCTTCGTGCGCGAGAGGTTGAGGCAGAGTTACAGCGAGACGGGCCGACCTTCGATTGATCCCGAGCTGCTGCTACGCATTCTGCTGATTGGCTATTTGTACGGCATCACCAGCGAGCGCAAGTTGGTGGAGGAACTTCGCATGCATCTGGCCTGGCGCTGGTTCACGGGTTTGGGTTTCGATCAGGAGATCCCGCATCATTCCACGTTCTCCAAAAACCGGCATGGACGGTTTCAGGAGTCGAAGCTGTTCGAGGAACTGTTTGAACAGATCGTGCGCCAGTGTGTGGAAGTGGGATTGGTGCAAGGAGAGAACTTATCGGTCGACGGCAGCTTCGTGGAGGCGAATGCAGCTAAGCAGAGCCGCATTCCGCGGCAACAGTTGGCGGAAGCTGCCCAGGTCAACCGTACGGTGAGACAGTATCTGGTGGAACTGGAACAACAAAACCCGGTGGAAGAACCGGTGCATCAGCAGGATCAGGTTTCGACCACCGATCCGGATTCTACCTACGCCACCAAGGGCGGCACGCCCGCCCGGCTGGGCTACTACGACAACTATCTGGTGGACAATGCCAGTTGCGTGATCGTAGGAGTGCAAGCGACGGCAGCGCGCATGAGTCAAGAAACCGTGGCCGCGCAAGACATGCTCACGCGCTTCGCACAGTGGCAGGGACGAGAACCCTCGTCGGTGGCTGCCGATGCCACGTACGGGAATGGGGAGTTTCTGCAATGGTTGCTGGATCGTGGCATCACTCCGTACATGCGTACCCGGGACAGTGCGCTAAGAAAGAACAGTCCGTTCTACGGTCCGGAGTGTTTTACCTATCTGCCGGAAAGCAACCGCTATCGCTGTCCGGCTGGGGAGCAACTCAACTATGTCGGGCTGAATGTCCGCAATCGCGCTCATGCCTACATTGGCAGCGCCAAGCGTTGTGGAGCATGTTCACAAAAGCCGCAATGCACCAGCGGGCACTATAAGTATCTCGCCATTCACATGCATGAGCCTGCCCGACAACGCGCCAGGGACTTGGCGAACACACCTGCATTCGCCAGTGCACAACGGGAGCGGAAAAAGGTGGAGGCGATGTTTGCGGAACTCAAGAATGTGATCGGACTGCGTCGCCTGCGCTTACCTCGGATGCAGTTCGTTCGGGAGCAGTTCTTCCTTGCAGCGGCGGCCCAGAACATCAAGCGACTGGTGCGTTTCCTCAGCCAACCGATAACACCCATGGGGCAAGCCACCGCTTAACTGAGCTGAGCGAAGAAAACGGCGATACTCGCAGCCGGAAAGAGATTCGCTTGACGCCGTTTTTCAACACCCACAGGGCGTTATCACTCACAACGGGCCAATGAGTGCCATCGCGATATACGCCAGTTGCCGACACCACAACACTGCAAGGAGCGGGAAACAGGTCTGCAGGCCTGGGGATTTCTTATGCTGCCTGGACCGCTTTTGCTTCTGCCTCTACCGTGTAGACGACAACTGCCTTGCGCCCGCCCTTCGAGGCCGTCGCATGAATCGAGTTTAAGTTGACCCCACGAGCTGCGAGTTTCTCCAAGCACTGCGCGAGCGCGCCCGCCTTGTTTGGCAATTCGTATTCCTCTGCTGCGGTCTCCTGGTACGAAATCTTGGCCTCATCCAGCGCCTTCTTTGCTCGCCTGGCATCCTCGGCGACGAGTTGAATCGTGCCGCTCGTTCCCTGAGCCGTTCCCAGCAATGCGAGAACATTCACCCTCGCGTTGCCAAGTGCTTTGGCAATTTCTGCGACAGCCCCGGGCCGATTCTCGACAGCGATTGTGAACTGCTTAATCTTGGCCGGCACCTCCTTCCACCGTGGCGACAGATTATACGCCTCACGCCCCAAACTTCACCTGTGGCATGATCGACGAAATCAGGCCTTTGCACTCACAACTGGGTCAACGAGTGCAATGGCAATGGTACGCCAACAATCGCATAGTTTCCGGTTGGCCGACCATCCAGACCCTTGGGTTATGAACCCAAAAAGAAAGAGCTGAGGACGCCTGCTTATTATCATGTTGCATTTGGAAGCGCGACGTCAGCATGGGCCTCAGCTTAGGTCACGGAAGAAAGCTGTCAGGTCCCCCGCGATGGCCGCCGGTTCCTCAACCTGGGCGAAATGCCCCCCGCGTGGAAAGACTGTCCAGCGCTGGATGTTGTACACGCGCTCCAGATACGAGCGCGGTGGCTCGCCCTCGGGAACGGTCTGGTGCGCGAAGACACCAAATGCCGTGGGCGTGCCGACGTAGCGATTGTCCCAATAGTCGCGCATCGAAGAGGTGATGGTCTGTGTAACCCAGTACAGGGTGAGCGTGGCGCAGAGGAAGTCATCGGGCGGCGTGACGTCGCTCCACGAGTGCCACTTCTCGCCCACGTATGCGGCCAGCCCCGCCGGAGAGTCGTTGAGTCCATAGCCGACGGTCTGAGGCTTGGTGGACTGGATTGCACTGTAGCCCCGTTCCGTCGCGTCCCAGCCCCGGCTCACCGCGAGGTACGAACGTTCGACATCAGATAACTCCGCGTCATCCACCATAGGGGTGAGGTCCGACTCCAATGTGGTGAGATGGACCCCGATCACCGACTCGGGGTGGTCTAGCGCAAGGATCGTCGTCACCCCGGCCCCAAAGTCATAGCCGCTCGCACCATAGCGAGAATACCCAAGCTCGGACATCAGCCGGTGCCAGCACTCCGAGACGTATCGGTAGTTGATTCCGAC
>Ga0209160_1000262_pt1 | contig 41211 bp, 29 predicted proteins | sample GraSoiAngelo_153_FD_186167 | JGI IMG/M metagenome (GOLD analysis project Ga0209160, IMG submission 186167) | Grasslands soil microbial communities from the Angelo Coastal Reserve, California, USA - 14_1009_12_40cm (SPAdes) (version 2) | ecosystem: Environmental > Terrestrial > Soil > Grasslands ...
CGCGAGCTCGCGGCGCAGGAAGTCGACGAATCCGGCCGCGGTCACTGGCTCACGCGCGTGAGCGAGCCGTGGACGGTCGCGACCGCGGAGGCGCCGATGCGAAACGATTCGTCTGGATCCTCGATCCTGATGCGGACCGGGAAGCGTGCCGCGAGCCGGATCCAATCGAGCGAGCGCTCGATGCGGGGAAGCCCATTGACGCTGGTTCCGTTTTCAGGCAGGACGGCCCAGCCGAGCCCGACGACCGTGCCTCGGAAATGGCGGCCGGGATGCGATTGCAGGTACACGTCGACGGGCGCGCCCGCCGGAATGTGACGCAGCTGCGTCTCCCGGAAGTTCGCCATCACGTACCAGTTGCCCGTGTCCACGAGCGTAAACACCTCGACCCCCGTGCGCGCAAAGGCACCGGGCGAGATGTTGAGATTGACCACCCGGCCGCTGAACGGCGCGCGCAAGCGCGTGAACTCGAGGTCGAGCTCGGCGGCGTGCACCGAGGCCTCGGCGGCGGCGATGCGCGCGTTGATCTCGGCGATCTGCCCCACCGCGTCCTCCGCCCGGGCGCGCTCGCTTTTGGACTGTTGAAGCGCCGCCGCGGCCGCACCGTGCTGAGCGCGGGTGGCCACCAGGGCTGCCTCGGCGGCCCGCTTTTTCGCGCGAGCCTCGTCCAGGGCCGCGTCGGCGGCCAGCACCGACGTCCGCGCCTGCTCCGCGGACATCGCCGCGGAGATCCGCTTCGTCCGGGCCTCGTCGACCTTGTCCTCGGTCACGAATTGCTGCGGCAGCAGCGGCTCGAGCCGCGCGAGATAGTCCGCGGCATGCTGGAGCTCCGCCTGGGCGCGCTGAAGCGATGCCTCCGAGGCGACCCGCTGCGCCTGCAGGCGAGCGATCTCGGCGTCCGCGGCTACGGGATCCGCTTCCCGACGGACGACGTCCGCCGCCGAAGCGTTGAGCTGCGCGCCCGCGCGCGTGATGGCGGCGTCGGCGCTAACGACGCCGCTCCGGAGCCCGTCGACCTCTTTGCGCGTCAGCGCGAGCGCCGCCCGGGCGCGGGCGAGTGCGATCTCGTAGGGCCGCGGGTCGACGACGAAGAGCAGGTCGCCCTCGCGTACCTGCTGGTTGTCCCGCACCCGCAGCTCGACGATGTGCCCGCTCACCTGGGGCGCGATGCCGACGAAGTTGGCTCGCACCGTGGCGTCGTCCGTCTGCGGCCGCGTGCTCCACTGCAGCAAGGTGACGACGACGGCGATCGCGGCGCCGGCGACGATGAGACCCCCGATGAGTCGGCCCGCGATGCGCCGTGCCCCTTCGTTCGCGAGAGCGCTGTGTGGTTCCATGGCCCTAGATCCTGAACCACGTCACCCAGAGCACCAGGGTGACGAGGAGCGCGAGGCTCGGATAGACGAGCGCCCGGGGGCCGAGATAGGGATCGACGCCAACGCGGAGGAAGACCTGTCGCGCAATGACGGCGATCACGACACCGATCGCGGCGCAGAGCATCCACGAGGGGAAAAACGAGCCGATCACGTTGATTTGTGGTCCCATGGCCTCACCCCTATCGATCAGGAGCAGGACTATCACCGGTGCTGAACGCCAACGTCGCCGCGGACTGCAGTAGCTGGACCTTCGTGTCCAGCTCCACGAACCGGGCACGACTCAGCTCGCGGCGGGCGCCGAGGAGATCGGTGAGGGTCCCGAGTCCCTGACGGTACGACGCCAGCGAGTCGTCGTACGCTTGTTGCGACGCCTCCAGCAGGGCGGCGGCGACGTCGAGGCGCCGGTACGCGAGCTTGACGTCGGTGTACGCTTTCCAAACTTCGCTGACCGCGCGGTCGCGCGTCGCGGTGATCTCGTCCTCGGCCGATCGGCGCGCCGACTCGGCCAACTCGACCCGGCGCTGCCGCGCGCCGCCGTCGAAGACCTCCCATGCGAGCGACAACCCGATGCCGTAGCTGGGCTGGGTCGCCCCGAACCATTTGGTCGATTGGTCGTCCGCGGTGATCCGCGCCTTGCCCAGGATCGACCCGACGTCGCCGACGAGCGAGAATGTCGGCCAGTATGCGGCGCGCGCCCGGCGGACTTCGGCCTCGGACGCGCGGAGCGCCGCCACCCGAGCGAGGAGATCCGGTCGCTTTTCGAGCGCGCGGTCGATGGTCTTCTCGACCGAGTCCTGGAGCTGGGTGCCCGCCGGAAGGTCCGAAAAATCCGTGACCTGGACCGGTATAGTCGGCGTGATGCCGATACTCTCCGCGAGCGTCACCTGGGCGTCCCGCTCCTTCGCGAGCACGTCCTCGAGGTCGAACATCGCCTGCGCTGCCTGCTGTCGCGAGAGCGCGACCTCGGGGCGAGTGGCGAGTCCCCTGGTCAGCCGGCTCTCCGTCGCCTCCTGCACCGTGCGGGCCGCGTCGAGCGAGCTCTGGGCCACTGCGATCCGCGCGCGAATGCTGGTGAGGCCATAGAACGCGCGCTGCACGGCGAAGGCGACCTGCTGGTGCTTGCGGTTGAATCCGAGGTTCGCGGCCAGGAGCCGCTCCTTCGCGGCGTCCCGAGCGCTCCCGCGGCGTCCGAAGTCGAGCAGCAGCCAGCGCAGATTCAAGGCGGGCACCGCCTGGAGTAGCTCGAGACGGAAGAACCCGTCCGACGCGACGGACGTCGGCACCGGCACCGCTGTGTTCTGGTAGCCGCCCAGAACCGAGATCGCCAGCATCGGAAAGTACTCGCTCTCCACGAGCCCGACGGCGAGCGCGGCGCGACGGGCCCCTTCCCACGCCACTCGCGTCTCGGGATTCGTGCGCTGCGCAAGGTCGATCAGCTCGGGCAGCTCGTAGCGTTTGTCCGGGTCGATGCGGGCCGCCTCGGTCGATTTGAGCACGCCCACGTAGCTGCCGAGGTTGGGTGCTCGCCAGTACGTGCTCGGCGTCGGCGCGACTTGACGGCCGTACCGCTCGGGTATACCCGTGGCGGGCGGCGGTTCCGGGCGCGACTCCTGCGCGGAAGCGGTTTGCGCGCTGCAAACCAGGAGCATCGCCGCCGCCGCGGCCACGCTCGCCGTCGGTCGTCGAGAGCTGAGAGAGACGATCATCATGGTGTTCTCGGCCAGAAGATTGGCACCGGCTACATCTTCGGGCGCATGATGCCAAGCTTCTTCATCCGGAATTGCAGGGTAGATCGGTTCATGCCCAGCCGAGCCGCCGCCCCCCGCGCGCCGGCGACCACCCAGTTGGTGTCCGTCAGGGTCGCGACGATGTGAGCGCGCTCCGCCTCTTCCAGCGTCTGCGCCGGTCCACGGGGCTGGCCGCCAGTCGCCCGCACGTCGAGATCGGCGAGGGGAACGTGTAGAACCGACCCGGGCGACAGGATGACCGCACGTTCCATCAGATTCTGCAGTTCTCGCACGTTCCCCGGCCAGCGATAGCGCGTCAACACCTCCATGGTCTCCGACGGGATCGTTTCGATCGCCCGCTTCATCCGCCGAGCATAATGCTCGACGAAATGCCGCACAAGCAAGGGAATGTCCTCCGGACGCTCGTGCAGAGGCGGCATGTGAACGGGAAAGACATTGAGACGATAGAACAGGTCGGCCCGGAATCTCTTCTCCTCGACGAGCGCCGCCAGATCGCGGTTCGTGGCCGCGATCAGTCGAGCATCCGTGCGGAGCGTGCGACCGCTGCCCAATCGCTCGAACTCCCGCTCCTGCAGCACGCGCAGCAGCTTCGTCTGGAGGTCGAGGGGGATCTCCCCCACCTCGTCCAGGAAGATCGTCCCGCCGTCGGCCAGCTCGAAGCGGCCAATGCGCTGCGCGATGGCGCCGGTGAACGCGCCCTTCTCGTGGCCGAACAACTCGCTCTCGAGCAATCCCGTCGGGATCGCGGCGCAGTTCAGCTTCACGAACGCCTTCGAGCGTCGCGGGCTCAGGTTGTGGATCGCGCGCGCGATCAGCTCTTTCCCGGTCCCCGTCTCGCCGTAGATCAGCACCGTCGAATCGGTGGGCGCCACGGTCTCGGCATTCCGCAGCACACGGCGCAGCACCGTGCTCTTGCCGACGACTTCTTCGAAGTTCCTCTCGTTTCGCACTTCGTCCCGCAGGTAGACTCGTTCCTCGGCGAGCTTGTCCTTCAGGCTGCGAATCTCGCCATAGGCCAGCGCGTTCTCCACGGCGATCGCGATTTGATTGGCGACCTGCGTCAGGAAGCCGACCTCGTCGTCCGTGTAGGCCTCGTCATCACGGCGACGCAGGCCGAGCGTGCCGAGAATGCGGTCACGGCTGACCAGCGGAAGGATGCAGCCGACGGTGAACCCGGGATCGAACCACGTCGGATTGAGCTCGAAGCCGCTCTCGAGCGCGTCCGCGGCCCCGCCCACCCACGGTTTTCCGGTGCGAAACACATGCGCGCTGATGGTGCTCGCGCCGTAGATCAGCTCGTCCCCCTCGAGGACGTCGCGGCTCCCCGGGCAGTCGAGCGCGTAGGCTCGAAGATGTCGACCGTCGGCGTCCGGCAACGCGACCACGGCCGAGTCGGATCGCATCACTCGCCGCGCGCTGCCCATCACCGTTTTCAGGACGTCGCGGAGCTCGAGGTTGGACACCAGCGAATTCGTCAGCTCGAGCAGGAGCGACAGCCGCTCGTGCCCCTCGCGCAGCTGCTCGTGGCTCAAGGTGTTGTCCAGCGATACCGCGATCTCCTCGGCGATGGCTGCCAGCAGACGGGCGTCGTCCTGGGAGTACGCATGGGCGCGGCGCGAGGCAATCTCCAGCGTCCCCAGCGTGCGTTGAGGCGCGGTCAAGGGCACCGAGCAGGCGGACTGGAGGCCGTGAGCGGCGAGGTCCGGCTGGGTCCGGTCATTCGGCGACAAGGCCGCGTCCCCATCGAGCACATACTGGCGAGGTGCGCCGAGGGCACCTCGATCCAGCGAGAGGCTCACGCGATCGAAGAACAGATGCGGCCGCAAGGCGTCGGGAATGGCGCGCAACAGGTCCTCGACGTTGCGTTGGCCTTTCACGGCCTGAAAGACGCCGAGTGTCATGCCCTGACCTCCGGTCCGGGGGTGAGCGGTCCTCATTCCGTTCTGCGCAGGAAGTGTACGGTCCGCAGAGGCCTGAGTCGTGATCGTTTGGTGGCTTTTTGGTAGCGATTCGGTGTCCGTGCCGTTGACACGGGAGACGAGTAATGAAGCGGCTCCTATCGGGTCGAGAGTTGCTCGAAGTGAAGGCATCTTGAAATCCTCCCGGGGCCTGACCCCTCTCGCTACCTTTGGGCTCTCGACTCGCAAGCCGTTGTTTTCGCGGCTGGAACCCGCGTCGAGGAGGCCTCCAGGGCCCCTCCACGGCTCGCTCTTTAGAGGCGGCGCCGAGGGAAGCCGTTACGCCCGACTCGAGGTCTGTGAGAGGTCATGCCGGGCCGTGATCGTGGCGCGGATCGTAAGCGGGTGCTAACGGAGCCACTTCTTCAGCTCCTCCGAGGCCTGGAGCAACGCCGAGCGGACAGCAGGAACGTGGCTGATGGCGTCCAGCAGACCGTAATCGTGGATCAGGCCGTTGTAGCGCGTTGCGATGACATCGACGCCCGCTTGATCGAGCTTGCGCGCGTAGGCTTCGAATGGCTGCGACGGATCAATGGGGGCGAGCCTCCAAAGAGGCACCTCGTGAGTCTTTGCTGAAGACTGATTCGTTCTGAAAAGTCCTTAAGAAAAGCCCTGAAGGGCCGCCGTGTACAATCGGATGGCCATGCCCGGGCTGCCCGAAAGTGAGGCAACCATCGAATACGGCCGGTCCAAGGTCATCCGCCTCAAGCGCGAGCTGCTGGCCGACGGCTGGCCGGTCGAGCTGGGCGGGCGCGCATTTGACACACTCGTGGCCCTCATCGAGGCGCGCGGCACCGTCCTCGGCAAGGACGATCTCTGATGAAAGAGTTCCCGCCATTCCGGCTCGACACGGTCAATCAATGCCTCTGGCGCGGCACGGACCTTGCGGCCGAAGACCGAATTACGCTGACGCCCAAAGCGTTTGCGATTCTGCAGTACCTCGTCGAGCACCCGGGACGGCTGGTGACCCACGACGAATTCCTCGACGTCCTGTGGCCCAACACTCATGTGCAACCAGAAGTCCTGAAGAGCCGCATCTTCGAGATTCGAGCCGTGCTCGGGGACGACTCGAAGAAGCCCGTCTTCATCGAGACCCTGCCCCGGCGGGGATATCGGTTCATCGCTCCGGTCAGAGACGGCGCTGCGACGAGTCGCGCCCTGTCACCAGCTCCCGTGTCCAGTCGGCTCGTGGGACGACAGCGCACGCTCTCCGAGCTCGGCGAATGTCTCCGGAAGATGTCGCGAGGCGAGCGACAGATCGTCTTCGTCGCGGGAGAGGCCGGCATCGGCAAGACCGCCGTGGTGGACGCGTTCATGCGTCAAGCCGCGGCCGAGGCGCCGGATATCCGAATCGCGCTGGGTCAATGTATCGAGGGTTACGGAAGCAAAGAACCCTATTACCCGATGCTGGAAGCGCTCGCCGGGCTCTGCCGTGGAAACGATGGAGACTCCATTGTCGAGATCCTGGCGGCACAAGCCCCCACCTGGCTCGTCCAGTTTCCCGCCCGGCTGACGCCCGACGGTGGCCAGACTCTGCAGCGTGAGATCCTGGGCGCCACGCGCGATCGAATGCTGCGCGAGATCGGCGACGTGCTGGAAGCCATTGCGGCGCGCAGCCCGCTCGTCATCGTGTTCGAGGATCTCCATTGGGTCGATTACTCGACGGTCGATTTGATCTCGGCCCTGGCCCGCCGCCGCGCTCCGACCACGTTGATGGTGATCGCAACGTTCCGGGACGACGACGTTGCGCTCTCGGACCATCCATTGAGGGCGCTTCAGCGGGATCTTCGATCACGTCAGCTCTGTCACGAGGTTCTCCTGACCCCGCTGGGTGAAGCCCACGTGACCGAATATCTTCTGGCCGAGGCGCCGGGATCCCCGTTGCCGGAGGGCCTCGCCGCGCTCGTCTACCGGCACTCCGAGGGAAATCCCTTGTTCATGGTCGCGGCCGTGGACCATTTGATCGGGCGGGGACTCATTGCGCGCGATGGTAACGGCTGGCGGCTCGGAGTCCCGCTGACCGAAGCCACACTCGCGGTGCCGGAGAGCCTGCGCGGGATGATCGAAGCGCAGATCGAACGTCTCAGCCCGGAAGAGCAGCGAGTCCTCGAGGTAGTGAGTCTCACTCAGCATGGCTCACTCTCCGTCATCGCGCAAGCGGCGGCAGTCGCAAACGCCGAACCGGACAGATTCGAAGAAGTGTGTGAACGACTGTCGCACCGCACTCGCCTTCTGCGTCCCGCGGCCCTCGAAGAGCTCCCGGACGGGACCGTCTCACCCTGCTACGAATTCACGCACGCCTTATACCCGAGGTTCTCTACGGCCGGATCGCGATGGGCCGCAGAACGCGGCTGCACCGTCAAGCCGCCGAGTGGACCGAGGTCCGATTCTCGGAACGATTGAGCGAGGTGGCGCCGTTCCTGGCCCACCACTTCGAACACGGTTTGGATTGGGCGCGAGCCGTCAGGTACCTCCGGATTGCCGCCGACACGGCCGGGCGGCGTTATGCCCCTCGCGAAGCGACGGCCTACCTCCAGCAGGGGCTCGAGCTCTGCGTCAAGTTACCGGACGCGGAACGCGCCACGAGCGAGACGGGAATTCTCGAGCAGCTGGCGGCGATGTACGTGGTGTCGTTCGACACACGTGCGGTAGAAACGTACGAGACGCTCGCGGCGCGGGCGGCCTCCTACGGCCTCGTGGACCTGGAGATGCAGGCGCTCATCGACATGGCGTACCCCGTGTCGTGGATCGATGCCAAGCGTTGCCTCGAAGTCGTCGACCAGGCACTTCGTCTCAGCGCCAAGCAACGTGATCCGCTCAAGCGCGCGCGAACGCGCGCAAGCTGCCTCGTCCGACGAATCTGGGCCGGCGGGTGGAACGCTCGGGACGCGGAAGACTGCCGCCAGGCGCTCGAGGAGATCCGCCATGCCGGCGACCGCTTCCTGGTCGCCTCGCATCTGATCGACTTCAACTTCATCCGGTGGGGCTCCGCCGAGTACCGCGTCGCCCACCAAGATGTCGTCGAGAGTCTCGCGGTCCTGGTCGACGGGCGGACCGACAACCCGTATCTCAGCTTCGCACGTTGGTTGAGCGAGTTCACCCTACCCTGGAGTCTCCTCTTTCTCGGCGAGTGGGGAGAGGCGCTGCGTACCCTGGCGGCCGCGATCGCGCTCGCGGACAAGAATGGCGATCGTTATCGCGCGCAAACGTTGCAGCTCTATCGCGCCTGGGTCCATTTGCACGCGATGGATTCCCCTGAGGTCCTGAAGGTCTGCAATTCAGTGCTTCCGGCGCTCGACGGGCCCGCGAGGAGACCGTGGCGTCGCTTTTGTCTTGTCGTGGCGGGTTCGGCTGAAGCGGCTTCGGGAAGTTATGAAACGGCGTCGGAACACTTGTTGGCGGCGCGAAGCGAGATGGATCGCCAGCCGGTGATCCATGACTGGTACTGTCGCATGATGCTCGAAGAGGCGCTGACCGAGCTGTGGCTGGCGAAGGGTGCTCTGACGCACGCACGGCCAGAGGCCGAACGCTTTCTCGAGCTCACGCTGGCGACCGCCGAGCGCACCTGGCAGGCGCGCGCCTGGGAAACCAGCGCCAGGGTCGCCATGGAGGAGCGCGACCTCCACCGCGCTCGGAATTGCATCGACCGTGCGCTGGCGGTCATGGAGGGCTTCGAGGTGCCGCTCGCGTCCTGGCGGGTGCATAGGAGCGCGGCGGAGCTGCACGGACATGAGGGTGGCAACGGAGCGGCTAGACATCATCGCACGCTCGCTCGCGCCACGATTCTCAAGCTGGCGAACTCCCTGGCCGACGACGAACGCCTTCGCGAAACCTTCCTGTCGGCGCCCTCCGTGAGAAACACCCTCGGCGACGCCGAATAAAACAGGAGGCCGACGCCGCGGCTCTAGGTCAATCCTCCGCCCGGAGAGCTCCGCCGGTGAAGCCGAGGCCCGACGACCGCGCGTGTGGCGAGCGCCCGTTCAGGGTCGCCCAGGTCGGTCCGCCGATCCACTCATCCCTACATCTGCTCGAGCGTCTTGCCTCGTGTCTCGCGTACGAAACGCCACACGAAGGGCGCTGGAAGGGAATCTCCGCGAGGGAGCGTGTGCCGGCCGGGGCGCTCGGGGCGTCCTCGGCGTGGGCGACGGCCGCCCAGCCGAGGATCACCAGGGCTGCGACTGTGATGCGGTGTCGACTTATGGCCAGATCCACTGATCGATCTCGGGCTTGTCCACTCCGTACTCGTAGGCGTAGTTCTGACAGTCGATCTGCATGTTGCGCAGCTTCTCCTTGACGTGAGCGCCGGCGACCTTCAAGCGTGGCACTCGATCGATGACGTCGATCGCGAGGCTGAAGCGGTCGATCTGGTTACGAATGGCGAGATCGAGCGGCGTGTTGATGTTGCCCTTCTCCTTGTAGCCTCGCACGTGCAGGTTCTCGTGATTGGTGCGCCGGTAGGTCAGCCGATGGATCAACCAGGGATACCCGTGGAAGTTGAAGATGATGGGCTTGTCCACGGTGAACAGGCTGTCGAAGTCGCGGTCCGACAGGCCGTGCGGGTGCTCAGTGGACGGCGCGAGCTTCAACAGGTCGACGACATTGATGAAGCGAATCTTGAGATCGGGAAAGCTCTCGCGCAGCATCACGACCGCCGCGAGCGCCTCCTGGGTCGGGATGTCGCCGGCACTCGCCATCACCACATCCGGTTCCGAGCCCTGATCGTTGCTCGCCCAGGGCCAGATGCTGAGACCCTTGGTGCAGTGCTCGATGGCCTGCTCCATGGTCATGTACTGCAGGTGCTTCTGCTTATCCGAGACGATCACGTTGACGTAGTTGGTGCTCTTCAGGCAGTGATTGGCCACGCTGAGCAGACAGTTGGCATCGGGTGGCATGTACACACGACACACGTCGGGGCTCTTGTTCAGGACCAGGTCGATGAATCCCGGGTCCTGGTGCGTGAAGCCGTTGTGGTCCTGGCGCCACACCGTCGAGGTGATGAGTAGATTGAGCGACGACACCGGCGCGCGCCAGGACAGCTCGCGGGAGATGGCCAGCCATTTGGCGTGCTGGTTGAACATCGAGTCGATGACGTGAGCGAAGGCCTCGTACGTCGAGAAGAAGCCGTGCCGGCCGCTGAGCAGATAGCCTTCGTAAAAGCCCTCGAGCGTGTGCTCCGAGAGCATCTCCAGAACGCGGCCGTCCGGCGACAGCTCGCCGCCGTCGGCGTCCTCCGGCAGGTAGTCGGCGAGCCACAGCTTCTTGCTCGCTTCGTAGACCGCATCGAGCTTGTTGGACGTGGTCTCGTCGGGGCCGAAGACGCGGAAGTTCGTCATGTTCTCGCGCATGATGTCCCGCAGGAAGCGACCCAGGGGCCGCGTGTTCTCGGCGCTCGTCTGCCCCGGCTTGTCGACCTTGACGGCGTAGTCTCGGAAGTCCGGCATGCGCAGGGCCTTGCGCACCAGCCCTCCGTTGGCGCGAGGGTTCGCGCTCATGCGTCGCGTCCCCTTGGGCGCAAGAGCCTTCAGCTCCGGGATCAGACGTCCCTTCTCGTCGAACAGCTCATCCGGCCGATAGCTGCGGAGCCAGGCTTCGAGCTGCTTCAGGTGGTCCGGATTCTCGAGCACGCTCGCGAGCGGCACCTGGTGGGCGCGCCAGAAGCCCTCCACCTTGTGCCCGTCCACGTCCTTCGGGCCCGTCCAGCCCTTGGGCGAGCGCAGCACGATCATCGGCCAGTGGGCGCGCCGGGCCGTGCCGCTCGCGCGCGCCTCTCCCTGGATCCGCCGGATCTCCAGCACGCAGTCCTCCAGAGTCGCGGCCATCTTCTGGTGCATGTACTCGGGATCGTCGCCCTCGACGAAGTAGGGCGTCCAGCCGTAGCCCTTGAACAGATCCGCGAGCTCCTCGCGGGGAATTCGCGAAAGCAGCGTGGGGTTGTTGATCTTGTAGCCGTTGAGGTGCAGGATCGGCAGGACCGCGCCGTCGCGGACGGGATTCAGGAACTTGTTGGCATGCCACGAGGTGGCGAGCGGTCCCGTCTCCGATTCGCCATCGCCCACCGCCACTGTGACCAGCAGATCGGGATTGTCGAAGGCGGCGCCGAAGGCGTGCGAGATGCTGTAGCCGAGCTCGCCGCCTTCGTGGATGGAGCCCGGAGTCTCGGGCGTGCAGTGGCTGCCGATGCCGCCGGGGAACGAGAATTCTTTGAAGAACTCGCGCATCCCGTTTTCGTCCTCGGCCTTGGTCGGGTACACCTCCGAGTACGTGCCCTCGAGATAGGTCGGCGCCAGCACCCCCGGTGCACCGTGACCGGGGCCGGCGAGGAAGATCGCGTCGAGGTCGTACTTGTTGATCAGGCGGTTGAGGTGAATGTACATGAAGCTGAGCCCGGGGCTTGTACCCCAGTGACCGAGGAGACGCTTCTTGATGTGCTCCGGTTTCAACGGCTCCCGGAGCAGAGGATTGCTGCGCAAGTAGATCATTCCGGCGGCCAGGTAGGTGCACGCCCGCCAGTAGGCGTGGATCTTCCGAAGCTCTTCGCTCGACAGTCGGGCGGACGTCGCGACATCGCCGCTGTCGACCGAAGGCCCGGGCTGAGTCATCACACGTGCCATAGCTCTTTCTCCTTTGCGTGAGCGCCGATCGAAACGATCGCGCTCACCATACGACCATGCGTTCGCGGTGCACCACGGCGAACCGCGCGACCAGGTGGTCGGAGTCGTAGTCTCGACCGACCCCGACGAGGTCGTACAGACCGCCGTACCTCACGTCTCCACCGGCGAGCGCCTGTAGCCGTATTCGCCCGTCGTCGGTCCTGATGAGGTAGCCATCGAAATGAGTCCAGAATGGTTTTCGCCCCCAGCCCCCCGCCTCGCCGAGCCGGAAATGGACATCCGAAGGAATGCAGACGAGACGGAAGACTCGCGGGTCGAGGTCGAGCTCATTCTCGAGCACCCGCGTGCCGTGTACGAGCAACGCCTGCTCGATCGCCACGCGCGAAGCCCGCGGCGGCCGGGGAGCTCGAGCGTCGTGAGTAACGGCGACACCGGCGGCTGCTCCCCTTCGGCGGGATCGGGGAAATCCTCGACGAGCACGTCCTCGGCGACGAGTGACGGCAGGTGCCGCCCATACTCCCCTCACCTGCTTTCCAGCACGCGCTGTGTGTGGCGTGCAATCATGAGCTCCTCGTCGGTCGGGACCACCCACGCGCTGACCCGGCTGCCCGGTGCGCTGATTCGCGGGCCGCCTCGCGCATTGGCCGCCGCGTCCGGCTCCACCCCGAGCCATGCCGCGTCGCGGCACACGCGCTCGCGAATCGCCGGCGCGTGCTCGCCGATCCCGCCGGTGAAGACGATCGCGTCGAGTCCGCCGAGCGCGGCAGCCAGGGAGCCGAGCTCCCGCCGGATGCGGTATACGAAGACGTCGATCGCCAGCCCCGCGGAGGGATCGCTGCTCGACAGCAAGGTCCGCATGTCGCTGGAGATGCCCGATACTCCGAGGAGCCCGGATTCGCGGTACAGGAGTCGCTCGATAGCGCGCACATCCATCTTACGCTCGTCCATGAGATACACGATCACGCCCGGATCCAACGCGCCGCAGCGCGTGCCCATCGGCAGGCCGTCGAATGGCGTGAACCCCATGGTCGTCGCCACGCCGCGTCCCGCCTGCATCGCGCACATGCTCGCCCCGTTGCCCAGATGCAGCACGATCGTCTTGGCCGAGGCCGCCTTCGCGTCCAGTCGCGGAAGCTCGGAGGCGATGTACTCGTAGGACAGGCCGTGAAACCCGTAGCGCTGCACGCCGGCGTCGTGGAGCTCCGCCGGCAGCGCGAATCGCTGGGCGACGTCAGGATTGGTGCGGTGGAAGGACGTGTCGAAGCAGGCGACCTGCGGGAGCTCCGGCGAACGTTCGAGCAACCGGGCCATGGGCGCCAGATTGTGCGGCTGGTGCAGGGGCGCGAGCGGGATGAAGCGCTCGAGAGCCTTGATCGTCTCGGCCCCGACCCGCACCGGCGCCGTGAACTCCAGACCTCCGTGGACGACCCGGTGCCCGACCCCCACCAGCCGCCGGTCCGCGAGGTGGTGCTTCAGAAACTCACCGAGATACTCCACCGCGCCATCGTGATCGAGCGTCGCTCCCGGCCATGACCTCTCGGCCACGACACGCCCCGCGAGGTCGTGGGCCACGAAGCGTGGTGCGGTGTACAGGCCCTCGACCTCGCCCCGGAGCTCCAGCGCGAGCTCACCGGCACGCTGGGCGAAGACGGAGAGCTTGATGCTCGAGGACCCGGCGTTCAGCACGAGGACGGCGTCGTTCGACTTGCCCATTGCTGTCGACCAACGTCGTCGAACGCAATTGCCGTACCGAGCGCGAGCGAGGACACCCAGACCTCCCAAGTGGCTGAGCGAGAAGGCCCGTAGCGCGAAGCGTGAACGCGGTTCGGATGCGGCCGCTAACGCCCGGATGCCAACGGCTCGGCAAGCGCCAGCCGATTGGCACCCACACGAGCCTGACGAAGGCAACCCTTCCACCCGGGGGTGGGCAAGCCGAACTTCCCGCTTGACGACTAATCCACCCGTTGTGTTACCACGCATGAGCCGGAGCATCCGGGGACCGGGCGTCGACCCGGGGTCGTTCGCACCATCTCTGGGGCCGCCGGAGAACGGGCGGTTTATGTCACCGACGATCTCGACGCAAGCTCAGGGAATCGCGCTCCTGATCCCATTGACGGTCGGCGCAAGCGCCGTCCTCTGCACGATCCTCATTCACGCGCTGGTCCTGAGCGCGGCGGTCAACTTCGTTCGCCGTGAGAGAAGACTCGCCCGCGCGGGTGTCAGCTTCTCGTTCGATTTCGTCATCGTGGCGCTGGTGATATGTTTCGCGCTCGCGGCTCACCTGGCGGAGATCGCCGTGTGGGCGGTGCTGTTCATGGTCTGCGGAGAATTTTCAGATTTCGGAACCGCCTACTACCACTCGGCCGTCAACTACACGACCCTGGGTTACGGTGATTTGATCATGACGCCCCGGTGGCGAGTGCTGGGGCCGCTGGAAGCAGCCAACGGAATGCTCATGTTCGGTGTGACGACTGCGCTGGTGTTCGCCGTCATCCAACGCCTGCTTTACACGAGATTCGCGGACCTCAGGGACTGAGCGAGGACACGTGCGAACCGCGTGGCCCCTCATGATCGTCAGCCACGACGGATGTGGATGTCCTGCTGGGGAAGCGCGATCTCGATTTTGGCCGCAGCCAGGGCGGCATGCACCGCGACGGCGAGCTCGCTCCGGACCAGGTCCGACTCTTCGAAGCGAGCGGTCCAGACGCGCAACTCGAAGTTCAAGGCGCTGTCCCGAAATCCGGTACACAGTGCCACCGCCGCCGGCTTGGCCAGCACCTTGGGGTGCACTCTGGCGGCCTCGCACAGCACGTCCAGCACCCGCGCCGGATCGGCGGCGTAAGCCACGGCGATCGTCAGCTCGACGCGGCGCATCCGGTCCGACAGCGTCCAGTTGGTCACCCGCTCGGACGTCAACCTCCCGTTCGGGACGATGACCTCGGCGCCTTCCCACGTCCGGATCGTGCTCGAGCGGAACCCGATCTCTCGGACCTGGCCTTGCAGGTCTCCCGTTTCGATCGAGTCGCCGACGTGGATCCGGCGCTCCAGCAACAAGATGAGACCGGCGACGAAGTTCGCGACGACGCTCTGCAGCCCGATGCCGACGCCCACCCCGAGCGCGCCCGCCAGGATCGTGATGCGCGTGAGATCGAAGCCCAGGGCGGCCACGGCGAAGACGAAGCCGACGAGGACGATGATGTAGTGAAGCAGGCTCGAGAGCGCGTACGGCAATCCTCGGGGGAGCCCGACCCGAGGGTAGACGTCCTCGTGAAGCACGAAGCGAACGAAGGACGACAGGAGAAAGGCCGCCCAGATGGTGAGGCCGAACGCCACCACGTCGCCCAGCGACAAGCTGACCGATCCCCGGACGTAGCGCGCGCTCAAGACGGTGTCGGCCGCCGTCAGGCTCGTGCTCATCACCCCGAGCCCGTCGAGCGTGAAGTAGACCCACGCGCCCACGGAGATCCAGCGCAGTGCCCGGTCGACGCGGCGCTGCAGGAGCTCGCGATGCTGCTGCACCGAGAACATGAGCCGCAGTGGGCGGGCGCGCAAGACATACGCGACCAGCCCCTCGCCGACCCGGACGCCCGCGTAGAGTACGAGCGCGACAAAGCTACTGGCGAGCACCTCGGTACCGAGCAGGCGCGCCAGACGCATGTAGCCGAAGGCGCCGGCGAACACCGCGCAGGCCAGGACCGCGAGCTGCCCCCACAGAAGCCACGCGAGCACACGCGGCCATCCCGGCCCTGCCCGACCTCGAACGTCGGTCACGAGGTGCTCCGAGCGGAGCGCCAGCGCCAGGAAGAGGATGCCGAACGCCATCTCGAGCAGGAACACCCATTGCTCCAGCATGGGCACGACGGCGCACACCTCGCGAGCTCGGTCGACGAGGAAGAACACCGCGAGCGCATAGACCGTCGGAGCGACCGCGGGCGAGGCCACCCGTCTCACGATCAGCACGGCAGGAAGAAGGATGAGCAATCCCATTGCATTGATCAGGGCCCGGGGAGGGTGGGGGTAGATCCAGACCGTGGTCATCAGGGCCAGCACGAGCGCCGACGCCACAGGCAGCTCCAGCACCTGCGCCGCCGCATGCTCACTCGGCGCCTTCTCGATGCGGTGTCGCGCGCGGGCGCGCGCCAGGCGCGCGAGTACCAGGACGATGACGAAGAACGCGATCTGGAACGGCACACGCGCGAGCTGCCCTGCGAGGTATCGCCTCGTCAGCTCGATGTTGTCCCCGAGGAACCGGGAGAGTCGCCTGCCCGGGCCGCTCGAGATCAGCGTTGGCCGGGAATCCCAGATCGGGCGGCTGTCTCGGACGAAGAGCGGCCCCACCAGCTCATTGCGGGCCTGCCCGACCTTGGCGAGGACGTCATCGCACCGGGCGATCTCCTTGACCACGCGGTCTTGAAGGTGGAGGACACGCGACCGCTCGCCCTCCACACTCACGCGAACCGCGACGATGGCGGCCAGGGTCGCGCTGATCCGTTCGAGCACTGGCGCAGGCACATCGGACGCCGACATCTCCGATTGAGAGGCCGACCAGGTCGCCCGCAGTACGTCCAGCTGGCTCAGGTCCCGCTCGAGCTGCGTCGCCCGGCGCGTGAGGGTGTCGCTCCACCCGGCGAGCTCCGAGCGCATGACCATCCAGGAGTCGCTCAGGTTGTCGAGGACACTCGACGATGGTAGCGAGTCGACGGTCTGGGTGGTCGAGACCAGCCGCCCACTGATCCACTCGCTGGCCGCCGGGAGCCGATCATCCACGTCCTGGATCTCGGGATCCTTGGCGAGGCGCTCGGCGCTCTGTCGCAGGAGGCCGGCCACGTCCTCGGCACGCTGAGCGACCTCGGGGACCGGGATCGGCGTCACCGGGGGTTGAGCGCGCTGCGCCGATTGCGGCGCCGGCTGGGCAGACGTCGGAGGAGGCGCGGACCCCCACGACACGAGCACTACGCCGGCGAGCGCGACGACAAGGGTCGAAGTCAAAGGTCGCCGGGCCAGGAAGAGCGTTTGCGCATTGCGGCCGAGCACGTTGAACGGCAACTGTCATGCCCACCGCGAGGAGTGCGCCCCGACGTCCCAAGGCGCTGAGCGGGAAGGTCTTTGCGCACACGTGCGGGCGCTCGTTGAGTCGGCGGTCAACGCCGAGATGCCAACGGGCTAGCACGCGCCAGCCGCTTGGCACCCACCCACGCGACTCCCGCGGTCGCCTTCGTGGTTGCGGCGCCCGCCTCCGTGCTAAGGTGGCCACGATGCCGAATCGATATGCGCCGCTCGGTGAATACGGCCTCATCGGCGATCTGCACACGGTCGCGCTCGTGAGCATGGACGCGTCGGTCGACTTCCTGTGTTTGCCGTCATTCGATTCGCCGTCGGTGTTCGCGGCGCTCCTCGACGCCGAGCGCGGCGGCCGCTTCCAGATCGCGCCGATCCTCGACCGCGCGACGCGCAAGCAGCTGTATCTCCCCGACACCAACCTGCTCCTCACACGCTTCCTCCACGCCGACGGCGTGGCCGAGGTCTCCGACTTCATGCCGGTGGAGGACGCCGGGCAGGCGCACAACCTCGTGCGGCGCGCGAAAACGGTGCGCGGCGAGCTGCGCTTCCGGATGCGCTGCGACCCGCGCTTCGATTACGCCCGCGCGCCGCACACCGCGGAGCTGCGGAGCGACACCGAGGTGTTGTTCGTCGGGCGTGCGGGCGCCGAGGAGCTCGCGCTGCGGCTCAGGTCGTCGGTCCCGATGCGTCTCGACCAGGGGGCGGCGATGGCCGAGTTCACGCTCGGGGCCGACCAGGCGGCGTGGTTCGTCCTCGAGGTCGTGCTGCCGCAGCAGCCGTCGCCCTCGGCCCAGCCGGATTACGAGAGCGAGGCCTTCAAGCAGACCGTGAACTTCTGGCGGCGCTGGGTCGCCCGCAGCACCTACGACGGGCGTTGGCGCGAGACGGTGAACCGCTCCGCCCTCACGCTGAAGCTGCTCACCTCGCGCCAGCACGGCTCGATCGTCGCCGCTCCGACGTTCGGGCTGCCCGAGACGGTCGGCGGTGAGCGCAACTGGGATTACCGGTACACCTGGATCCGCGACTCCTCGTTTACCCTCTACGGGCTGATGCGCCTGGGCTACACGGAGGAGGCGGCGGCCTTCATGCGTTGGGTGATGGCGCGCGTGCAGGAGCTCAAGCCTGACGGTTCCCTGCAGATCATGTACGGCCTCGACGGCCGCCACGAGCTCCGCGAGGAGACGCTCCCCCACCTCGAGGGGTACATGGGCTCGCGCCCGGTCCGCATCGGGAATGCCGCGCACGTGCATCTTCAGCTCGACATCTACGGTGAGCTCCTCGACTCGGTGTACCTCTACGACAAGTACGGCTCACCGATCTCGCACGACGCCTGGATGAACGTCATTCGCCTGGTCGACTGGGTGTCGGCCCACTGGCGGGAGAAGGACGAGAGTATCTGGGAGGTTCGCGGTGGCCGCCAGGAGTTCCTCTACTCGCGCGTCATGTGCTGGGTGGCGATCGACCGCGCCATCCGCCTGGCGAACAAGCGCTCGTTTCCGGCTCCTCTCTCACGCTGGTACGACGTGCGGGACACGATCTATCACGACATCTACGATCGCTTCTGGGACGCGTCGCGCCGCGCCTTCGTCCAGCATCCCGGCGCGAACACGCTCGACGCGTCCGCGTTGCTCATGCCGCTCATTCGCTTCGTCTCGCCCACGGACCCTCGCTGGGTGTCCACCCTCCGCGCGATCGAGCGCGAGCTGGTGAGCGATTCGCTGGTCTATCGCTATCGCCTCGACGATCGCTTCTCCGACGGCCTGACGGGCCAGGAGGGTACGTTCTCGATGTGCTCGTTCTGGTACGTGGAGTGTCTGTCGCGGCTGGGCGATTTACCGAAGGCGCGCTTCTTCTTCGAGAAGATGCTCGGCTACGCCAACCACCTGGGACTGTACGGTGAGGAGCTGGGCCCACAGGCGGAGCACCTCGGCAACTTCCCGCAGGCCTTCACGCACCTCGCGCTCATCAGCGCGGCCTACGACCTCGACCGCCGGCTCTCGGCCGCCGGCCACAGCGAATGAGCGGCGGCTGACCGCCCGCGGCCTCGAGATCAGGCCTGGCGCTCCGGTTCGAGGCGCGCGAACAGCACCACCACGGAGCGCGGCTCCGCCCGATAGGTATAGCCGGGAACCGAGGGAGCGTGCTCCCACTCGACGATGTCGTGCGGAGCGTCGAGGAAGGTGTCGATCCATCGGCGCCAGGGATGTCGAGCGCCGCCGGCGACCGGCGGGAGCTCGAACTCGAGCGGCTCCCAGTAGGCGTTGAGGATGATGTGATAGTGGGTGCGATCCATCGTGAGCTTCACCGTGAACGCGAGGCTGTGCGACGAGTGGCGCCAGTCCGGCTCGCCGAGCTTCACGCCGTGCCAGGTGATGTCCTCCTGGAGGAGCAGCTGATTCAGCGCCACCCGCTTCTCCTCGTGCTCGACGTCTCGCAACACCCGTCGAGCGTTGAGCACGCTCACGAACCGGTGCACGTCGGCTCGCTTCGTGAGCAGCGTCCAGTCGAACCAGCTGGTCTCGTTATCCTGACAATAGGCGTTGTTGTTGCCGCCCTGCGTGCGCCGCACCTCGTCGCCCATGAGCATCATGGGCATCCCCGCGGACATCATGGTCACGGTGAAGAAGTTCTTCACCTGGCGCGTTCGCAGCTTGTCGATATCGGGAACCTCGGTCGGGCCTTCGACCCCGCAGTTCCAGCTCCGGTTATCGTCGGCGCCGTCGCGATTGTCCTCGCCGTTCGCCTCGTTGTGCTTACGGTCGTAGGAGACGAGATCGTTCAGGGTGAACCCGTCGTGACACGTCACGAAGTTCACGCTTTGCTCGGGCTCGCGCTGCTTGTGGCCGTAGAGCGACGGGCTGCCGATCAAGCGATCGGCGAACGCCTGGATCACACCTTCCTCGCCACGGAAGAAGCTGCGGACGTCGTCGCGAAAGCGTCCGTTCCATTCCTTCCAGCTATCCCCGACGAAGCTGCCCACTTCGTACAGGCCAGCCGCATCCCACGCTTCGGCAATGAGCTTCGTGCCCGCCAGCGCCGGGTCCGACTCGATGTCCCACAGCACCGGCGGGCTCGGCAGGACGCTACCCGACTCGTCCCGCTCCAGGATCGACGCCAGGTCGAACCGGAAGCCGTCCACGTGCATCTCGTTGACCCAATAGCGGAGACTGTCCACGATCATCCGCCGAACGATGGGATGATTGGCGTTGAGCGTGTTGCCGGTGCCGCTGTAGTTCGCGTAGCGCGAGCGATCTGCATCGAGAATGTAGTACGTCGTGTTGTCCAGTCCTCGCAAGCTCAGGGTCGGCCCGAGGTGGTCCCCTTCCGCGGTGTGGTTGAACACGACGTCGAGAATGACCTCGAGGCCGGCTCGGTGCAGCGCCTTGACCATGTCGCGAAACTCGTGGACGGGACCGAGCGGATCTCGACGTGAGCTGTATCCCCGGTGGGGCGTGAAGAAGGACACGGGTGCATAGCCCCAGTAGTTCACCAGCCCCGGGGGACTATCCTGAGGGTCGAACTGGAACACCGGCAGGAGCTCCACGGCCGTGATGCCCAGCCGCTGGAGGTAGGGAATCTTCTCGATGAGGCCCGCGAACGTGCCGCGCGTCTGTTCCGAGAGGCCGGAGCTCGGGTGACGGGTGAAGCCGCGCACATGCATCTCGTACACGATCGTCCGCGACGAGGGCCGTTGGAGCGGGGTATCGCCCTCCCAGTCGTACGCGGCGACGTCGACGACAACGCTCTTCAGCGCCGTCGGTGTGTTGTCACCCAGGCGGCTGGCAGCGGCGCGGTCGTACGCGCTGGGAACCATGACTCCTCGGCCATAGGGGTCCAGGAGGACTTTGGTGGGATCGAAGCGCATGCCGCTCGAGTGATCGAACGGCCCGTCGACCCGATAACCGTACAGCTGGCCGGGTCGTACGTTCGGCACGAACACGTGCCAGTAGTAGTACGTGCGGTTGCCCGCTGGATCGAGGCGCACCACGCTCGCGGCCTTGGTGTCGTCGACCCCGTCGAACAGCAGCAGCTCGACGCCGGTGGCGTGCCTCGAGAAGACGCTGAAGTTGACGCCGTCCGGCGACGGCGTCGCTCCCAGCGGTGAGCTGCCGCCTTTCTCGGAGCCGTCGCTCACTGCTTGCCGAGCAACTGCCTGGCCGCCGTGACGACCCGATCCGGCTCGAAGCCGAACTTCTTCTGAAGCGCCTTCAGAGGGGCGGAGGCCCCGAAGGTCGTCATGCCGATGACGCGGCCGGAGCTGCCCACGTATCGCTCCCATCCGAACGTGGAGGCTTGCTCCACCGCGACCCGAGCCTTCACCGCGGGAGGTAGCACGCTGTCCCGGTACTCCTGGGTCTGATGGTCGAAGATCTCCCACGACGGCATCGAGACGACGCGGGAGCGGATCCCTTCGGCGAGCAGCTTCTCGTGGGCCTCCACGGCCAGACTCACCTCGCTGCCCGAGGCGATCAATAGCACCTCGGGATTACCGCCCTGCGGGTCCGCGAGCACGTAGGCGCCACGTGCGACACCCGCGGCCGACGCGAAGACACGCCGGTCCAGAGTCGGCAGCGGCTGCCGCGACAGCGCCAGTACGGCTGGCTGGTGCCGCAGCTGCATGACGTAGCGGTACGCCTCGACCACTTCGTTGGCGTCTCCGGGCCGCAAGGTCACGAGGCCGGGGATGGCGCGCAGCGAGGCCAGGTGCTCGACGGGCTGGTGCGTCGGACCATCTTCGCCGTCGCCCATGGCGTCGTGCGTGAACACGAAGATGGTCGGCAGCTCCATCAGTGCCGATAGCCGGATGGCCGGACGTGCATAGTCGCTGAAGATGAAGAACGTCGCGCCGAACGCCCGAAGCTTCGACAGTGAGAGGCCGTTGACAGTCGCCGCCATCGCGTGCTCACGGATTCCGAAATGGAGATTCTTCCCGCCCCGGCTCCCGGCCTGGAAGCTTCCCGCGCCCTCGTACGTCAGGGTCGTCTTGTTCGACGGCCCGAGGTCGGCCGAGCCGCCGAGCAGCCACGGGATGTTCTGCGCGAGTACGTTGAGCACCTTGCCCGAAGCATCACGGCCGGCGATGCCCTTGGGATCCGCCGGGAAGACGGGGAGGTTGCGATCCCATCCCGCGGGCAGGTCTCGTCGTTGCATCTGATCGATCTCGGTCGCGAGCTCCGGATGGGCGGCCCGATACGACGCGAAGAGCGCGGTCCACTGGCTTCGAGCCGCAGCGCCGCGCGCCCCGACGCCCGCGGCGAAGTGCTCGCGGACGCCATCGGGGACCAGGAACTGTGCGTCCTCCGGCCAGCCGTAGCTGCGCTTGGTCAGGCGAACCTCCTCGTCACCGAGCGGCTCGCCGTGGGCCGCCGCCGTGTCGTGCTTGTGCGGGGCGCCGTAGCCGATGTGGCTGTCGAGGATGATGAGCGTGGGGCGCCCCTTCGTCTCCCGGAAGACGCCGAGCGCGTGCTCGATGCGCTCGAGGTCGTTGGCGTCGCCCACGCGAAGGACGTTCCAGCCGTAGGCGAGAAATCGCGTGGCGACGTCCTCCGTGAAGGCAAGGCTCGTGTCGCCCTCGATCGTGATGTGGTTGTTGTCGTAGACCCAGCACAGGTTGTCGAGGCCCAGGTGACCGGCCAGCGAGGCCGCCTCGGAGGCAACGCCCTCCATCAGGCAGCCATCTCCGCACACGACGTAGATGTCGTAGTCGAAGATCGCGAAGCCCGGTCGGTTGTAGCGGTCGGCGAGCCACTTCTGGGCGATGGCCATCCCCACGCTCGTCGCGACGCCCTGCCCGAGCGGGCCCGTCGTGGTTTCGACGCCCGACACCCAGTGATACTCGGGGTGCCCGGGCGCCTTGCTGCCGATCTGGCGGAAGCGGCGAATGTCGTCGAGCGACACCGACGGCTGCCCCAATCGCTCGTAATCGGGATTCACCGCGCAGGTCCCGGTCAGATGCAGGACCGACCAGAGCAGCATCGAGGCGTGACCGTTCGAGAGCACGAACCGATCGCGGTTGGGCCAGATCGGATCTTGAGGATCGAAGCGCATTGCACGGTTCCAGATCGTGTAGACGGCTGGCGCCAGCGCCATCGGGGTCCCGGGGTGCCCCGACTTGGCGCGCTCGACCGCATCGATCGAGAGCGTGCGGATCGTGTTGATCGAAAGCTGGTCGAGCTCGGCGTCTGTCCTCGGCGCGGCGACATTCATGATACTCATCGGCTTGTCCTCGTCGGTTGGAGCTCCAGGAGCGCGACCTTGCTCAGGCGGCGCAGGTGTCGCGGGGCTTGGCTGTACTCGGCGGCCAGGAACGTCTGCACGAGCTCCCAGGCCACGCTCGGCCCTACGGTTCGCCCGCCGAGACAGAGGATGTTCATATGATCGTCCTCGACCCCCTGCCCCGCGGAAAAGTGGTCATGGATCAGCGCGGCACGGACACCCGGAAGCTTGTTCGCGCAGATCGAGGCGCCCACACCGCTGCCGCAGACGGCCACGCCGCGCTCGACGGTGCTCGCCGCCACCGCTTCGGCGAGTGGGACGACGAAGTCAGGGTAGTCATCGTCCGGGTTCAGCTTGTCGGCCCCGAAATCGACGACGTCATGGCCGGCGGCGCGAAGCTGCGCGACCAGATCCGCTTTCAAGCCAAAGCCCCCGTGATCGGTGGCGATTCCCACGCGCATGGTGTCTTCTCCGCGATGTGACGTCAGTATCGTAGTGGCTCAGGTTCCGACCGAGCCGCCTCGCGGTCGGCCAGCACCAGTGCTCGATCCCGACGAACGCGCCCGGCTGGAATCGAGTCGTCGCCCTTGGACAGGCGAGCCAGCATGTCCGCCTTGTCGCGCCCGGTCACGAGCCAGACGATGCGTCGGGACCGATTGAGCACGGGATAGGTCAAGGTCATCCGGCGCCGTCCTTGATAGACGCCGGTGAGCGCGACGTCTGCGCCGGTGACGTCGAGTACCGGGTCCCCGGGCACCAGCGACGCGGTGTGGCCGTCGGGCCCAAGGCCGAGATGGACGAGATCGAGGACGGCCGGGGCGCCGGCGATATCCCGGAGCGTCAGGGCGTACTGCGAGCTCGCCGTGTCCAGGTCAGCCGATTCCACCGGCATGGCATGGACCTGCTCGGGGCGCAGCGGACAATGCGCGAGCAAGCTGTCACGCAGGTGGGTGAGGTTGCGGTCGGGGTCCCCCGCCGGAGCCACACGCTCGTCCACCTGGACCACGTGCACGCCGGGCCAGGGCATTTGTTCATCGGCCAGTGCACGCAGCATCTTCCAAGGGGTATGACCCCCGCTGAAGGCCACGATGAAACGACCACGCGCCGCGACGGCCCCTCGTGCCTCTTCGGCCGTGAGCGCGGCGCCCGCCCGCGCGACCGAATCGGCGTCGGCCAGCGCTTCGATCTTCATGTGTGTTTCACCGTCGGGTTCTGCCAGCCTCCGGCGGGCGAGACTCTCGAGTCGACTTCTTTCGGTCCCCACGTGCCCGGCTCGTACTCGTAGACGGGCGTGCCGGCCTTCAGGACTGGATCGACGATTCGCCAGGCCTCTTCGACGTAGTCTTCACGGGCGAACAGCGTAGCGTCGCCGTGCATGGCGTCGCCAAGCACGCGCTCGTACGCGTCCATCTCATCGGCGCGGGGGAGCTGCGTGCCCACCATCTCCGCGATCTGGCTGCGTGTCTCCTCCCCCGGCGCGATGACGTTCGCGCCGATGGCGATCGTGACGTCGGGACTGATCCGCAGGCGACAGTAGTTCGGCCCGAGCTCGAAGCTGCGAAACATCGTGGGCGGCTGGCGGAGTCGGACGACGACCTCCGTGCACGTCACCGGCAAGCACTTCCCGGCCCTGATGTAGAACGGCACGCCCTGCCAGCGCCAGGAATCGATCCGCAGTCGCAAGGCGGCGAACGTCTCCACCGTCGAGTCCGCCGCCACCCCCTTCTCCGACCGATAACCGCGAAATTGTCCGCGCACGACGTCGTCCGCGGTGAGGGCCGGAATCGCCTTGAGGACCTTCACCTTCTCGCCCCGGACGGATTCGCTGTCCATCCTGACCGGAGGATCCATGGTCAGATTGCTCAAGATCTGGAACAGGTGATTCTGAACGACGTCTCGCACGGTGCCCGTGCCGTCGTAGAACGCGCCCCGGCCCTGGACTCCGAAATCTTCAGCCATGGTGATCTGCACGCTCTCGACGTGATATCGGTTCCAGAAGGGCTCCAGGAAGGCGTTCGAGAACCGGAAGAAGAGCATGTGGTGTACCGGCCGCTTGCCGAGGTAGTGGTCGATCCGGAAGATCGATGTCTCGTCGAAGGCTCCGAGCAAGACCCGGTTGAGCTCCCGCGCGGAGGCGACGTCGTGGCCGAACGGCTTCTCGACGATGACGCGGGCGCCGTTCGTGCAGCCCGCCTTGCCGAGCTGCTCCACGACCAGCTCGAACAGCACGGGTGGGATGGCGAGATAGTGCGCCGGCTGCCGGGCAGCGCCGAGCTCTTTGCGGATGGCCTGGAACGTCGCCGGGTCCTGATAGTCGCCATCGACGTAGCGCAGCCGGCCGCGCAGCGCGGCGAACGCCGCGGGATCGAGCCCCCCGTGCTTCTCGAGGCTGTCCTTGGCGCGCGCCTCGAACTGTTCGAGCTTCCAGCCGGCCTTCGCCACGCCGATGACCGGCACGTCGAGGTGGCCGCGCTTCGCCATCGCCTGTAGCGCCGGAAAGATCTTCTTGTAGGCGAGATCGCCGGTCGCGCCGAAGAACACGAAGGCGTCGGAGTGGAGTTCACTCATCGTGGGCTCCGGCTACTGCGACGGCTTTTCGAGGTGGCCGCCGAACTCATAGCGCATGGCCGAGAGCAGCTTGTCGGCGAAGTCCGCCTCGCCGCGCGAGGTGAAGCGCTCGTACAGCGCGGAGGAGAGGACGGGGGCCGGTACCGCCTCGTCGATGGCCGCCCTGATCGTCCACCGCCCCTCGCCGGAATCGGACACGCGCCCCTGGAAGCCCTTGAGCGCCGGATCCTTGATGAGCGCGGAAGCCGACAGGTCGAGCAGCCAGGAGGCGACGACGCTCCCGCGTCGCCACACCTCGGTGATGTCGGGTAGATTGAAGTCGTACTGGTAGTGCTCGGGATCGCGCAGCGGCGTCGTCTCGGCGTCGACCGCATGGCCCTGCTTGCCGATATTGGCGGAGCGCAGGATGCCGAGCCCCTCGGCGTAGGCGGCCATGATGCCGTATTCGATACCGTTGTGGACCATCTTGACGAAGTGGCCGCCGCCACTGGGTCCGCAGTGGAGATACCCCCGCTCGGCGGTGCCGCCGATGGCTTCCCGCCCAGGCGTGCGAGGGATGTCGCCGGCGCCGGGAGCCAAGGTCGCGAAGATCGGATCGAGGTGCTTGACCGCCGCCGCCTCGCCGCCGATCATCAGGCAGTACCCGCGCTCCCGTCCCCAGACGCCGCCGCTGGTTCCGACGTCCACATAGCGGATGCCCTTCTTGCCGAGCTCCTGCCCGCGGCGGATATCGTCGACGTAGTACGAGTTGCCGCCGTCGATGAGGATGTCCCCGGACGTCAGATGCGGCAGCAGGTCATTGATGGTCGCGTCCACGGCGGCCGCCGGAACCATCAGCCAGACGGCCCGCGGCGTTTCCAGCTTCTTCACGAGATCCGCGATCGACGAGGCCCCGGTGGCCTTCGCCCGAGTCAGCTCCTCGACCGCTTTCGGCGACCTGTCGAAGACCACGCACTGGTGTTTGCCCGCGAGAAGCCGCTGGACCATGTTGGCGCCCATGCGGCCGAGTCCGATCATTCCGAGTTGCATCACCGACTCCTTTGCAGAGCTGCTTGTTCGGCGAGTTCGGTTTCGTCCTTTGCGTGGTCGATGGCCGCACGCAGGCGCTTCATCGCGCTGGCCACGCCGTCGCGGTCGCCGAAGATCGCCGAGCCCGCCACCAGTACGGTGGCGCCGGCCCGAACGACCAGGGGCGCCGTCGTCGCGTCGATCCCTCCGTCCACCTCCACGTCGCATCCGGGCTTGCGCCGCTCGACCAGCTCGCGCACCCGCTCGATCTTCGACAGCGTCGTCCGGATGAATTGCTGGTGGCCGAAACCCGGGTTGACGGTCATGACCAGTACCTGGTCCAGGTCCTGGACGATTTCGTCGAGCATCGCCCCGGGCGTCGCCGGGTTGATGGCGACCGCGGCTCTCTTGCCGAGCGCCCTGATGCGCTGCACCGTGCGGTGCAGATTGTCGTTGCCTTCCCAGTGGACGAGGAACGAGTCGGAGCCGGCCGCGGCGAACTCGTCCAGAAAGAAGTCCGGGTCCGAGATCATCAGATGCGTCTCGAGGGGCAGATGCGTCACCCGCCGAAGGGACTGGACGATCGCCGGTCCCATGGAGAGATTCGGCACGAAGTGCCCGTCCATCACGTCCACGTGGATACGGTCGGCTCCAGCCTGTTCGGCCTCGGCCACCTGCTGGCCCAGACGGGCGAAGTCGGCCGCGAGAATCGACGGGGCGAGTTTCACGGTCATCGCGCGCTCAAGTGTTGGACGCCTCGAAGATGCTCTGAATCGATGCATCCAGCAGGGCGTTGTACTCCGCATCGGACTGCTGGGCCGACAGCCCCTCCACCAGCGCTCGCGAGAAGCTCGCCACGACGCCGTGATTCCTCCGCAAGCGCTTATTGCCTTCTTCCCGTGTATAGCCGCCCGACAGCGCCACCACCCTCACGACCTTGGGATGTTTGACGAATTCGGCGTAGAGGTCGTCCTTCTCCGGCAGAGTGAGCTTGAGCATGACCAGTTGACCCGCTGGCAGTCCGTCAAGCTCCTCGAAAATGGCCGCTTTGAGCAGCTCTTCGGCCTTGGCTTTTTCCGAGCAGTGAATATCGACTTCCGGCTCGACGATCGGGACAAGGTCCGCGGCGATGATCTGCCGAGCTATCTCGAACTGCTGGGCCACGATGTCCTTGATGCCCGCTCCGTTGGCTAGCTTGACGAACGATCGCATCTTGGTTCCAAAGATGCGCTTAGCTCTGGCCTTATCGAGCAGCGCGGCAAGCTCGGGCATCGGCTTCAGCAACTGGACACCGTCTTTCTCCGCGGCCAAGCCTTTGTCCACTTTCAGAAACGGCACGACTCGTTTCACGTTCCACAGATAGTCCGCGGTCGGCTGCCCCTCGACGTCCCTGTCGATCGTGTTCTCGAACAGGATGGCGCCGATGATGCGCTCGCCGGTGAAGCCGGGGCTCGTCATGATGCGCGTCCGCATCTGATGCACGATCGCGAACATCTCTGCCTCGCTGGACCACGCGTTCTCCTTGATTCCGTAGGCACGCAACGCGCCGGGCGTGCTGCCACCGCTTTGATCCAGCGCCGCGATGAACCCGGGATGTGTCTTCATCTTCTGCAGCTGCTCTTTGTTGGCCATCTGGGTCACCTTGTGCTCCTGCTCTTCCGATAGCGCCGGATGAGGTTGTTCGTCGAGCTGTCGTGGCCGAGCTTGGGCTCCGTCTGGCTCTCGAGCTCCGGGATGATCCGCTGGGCCAGCACCTTGCCCAGCTCGACCCCCCACTGATCGAACGAGTCGACGTCCCAGATAGCGCCCTGGGTGAACACGCTGTGCTCGTAGAGCGCGACGAGCTTGCCGAGTGTTTCGGGCGTGAGCCGCTCGGCCAGGATCGTGTTCGAGGGACGATTGCCCTGGAACATCCGATGAGGGACCAGGCTGTCCGGCGTCCCCTCGGCCTTGACCTGCTCGCGCGTCTTGCCGAAGGCCAACGCCTCGGTCTGCGCGAACACGTTCGCCAGCAGGAAGTCGTGGTGCCGGCCGAGCGGGTTCAGCGCGTGGCTGAAGGCGATGAAGTCACAGGGGATGAGACGGGTGCCTTGGTGGATCAGCTGATAGAAGGAATGCTGGCCGTTGGTTCCCGGTTCTCCCCAATAGATGGGTCCGGTCGGATAGCTGATCTCGGCCCCCTCGCGCGTGACGTGCTTGCCGTTGCTCTCCATCGTCAGCTGCTGCAGGTAAGCCGGGAAGCGCTTGAGGTATTGCTCGTAGGGCAGGACGGCCACCGTCTCGGCGCCGAAGAAATCCGTGTACCACACCGTCAGCAAGCCCATCAGGACCGGCAGGTTGCGCTCGAACGGCGCGGTGCGGAAGTGCTCGTCCATCTGGTGGAAGCCGTCCAGCATGGCGCGGAAGTTGTCGGGACCGACCGCGAGCATCGTCGACAGCCCGATCGCCGAGTCCATGGAATAGCGCCCGCCCACCCAGTCCCAGAATCCGAACATGTTCGCGGGGTCGATCCCGAACTCCGACACCTTCTGGGCGTTCGTGGAGACGGCGACGAAATGCTTGGCCACCGCCTTGATGTCGCCGCCGAGCCCCGCCAGCAGCCACTGGCGCGCGCTCTCGGCGTTGGTCATCGTCTCGAGCGTCGTGAAGGTCTTCGACGAGGCGACGAAGAGCGTTTCCGCCGGGTCCAGATCGCGGGTCGCCTCCACGAGATCGGTCCCGTCGACGTTCGACACGAAGCGGAGGGTCATCGCGCGATCGCTGTAGTACTTGAGCGCCTCGCAGGCCATGACGGGGCCGAGATCGGAGCCGCCGATGCCGATGTTGATGACGTTACGGATTCGCTTGCCGGTATGCCCCTTCCACGCGCCGCTCCGCACCCGGTTCGAGAAGTCGGCCATCGCGTCGAGCACGGCGTGGACCTCGGGCATCACGTTCTTGCCGTCCACCATGATCGACGTGTCGCGCGGCGCTCTCAGGGCGACGTGCAGGACGGCCCGATCTTCCGTCCGGTTGATCTTGTCGCCCCGGAACATGGCGTCGATGCGCTCGCGCAGGCCGGACTCCTCGGCCAGCCGACGGAGCAAGGTGAGCGTCTCGTCCGTGACGCGATTCTTGGAGTAGTCGAGATAGATGCCGACCGCCTCCGCGGTCAGGCGCTCGCCGCGCGTCGCGTCGTCCGCGAAGAGCGTGCGCAGGTGCAGCGATCGGATCTTCTCGTGGTGTGCCTGGAGGGCCTTCCACGATTCGCGCGCGGTCAATGGCAACATTCCTGTCATCGCTCGTCCCTTCATTTCTTTGGAGCCGGTCAGCCCCTCGTGCGTTACCCCCCACAGGCGAAAACCTCCGAGGAACGCGTTCGCGTTGTCACCGGCCCGGCAGCCCGCCGGCAAGGTATCCAGCTGGTGGACGTTGCCCCCACCGAGAACGACGTCCTCAGGCTCGAGCGCAGCGACCAGACGGCTGACGACGTCCTCGACGTCGCGCCGCCATTGCGCGAGCCCGTGTGCCTGCAACCCGTGCAGGCCGACGTACTCCTCGAAAGTCCCGTTCCGGTACGGCAGGTGGCCCAGCTCCATCGGCTCCACGATGCCCTCGACGATGAGGGTCGAGCCCAGGCCGGTCCCCAGGCCGAGGAAGAGCATCTTGCCGCCCTGGTAGCTGCCCAGCGCTTGCATCGCGGCATCGTTGACGACCCTCACCGGGCATCCGAAGGCGATTCGATAGTCGAATCCAACCCAGCCGGAGCCGAGGTGGCGTGGCTCCACGACCGGACGGCCGTGGAGCACCGGGCCTGGATAGCCGATCGAGACCGCGTCGTACTTCCATTCCGGGGCGGCGGTCTTGACTCCGGCGACCATCTGCGCGGCCGTGAGCGTCGGCCCGGAGGGAAACTCGCGAGGTGACTTCTCGCCGGTGGCGAGAACCTTCACGTGAGTCCCGCCGATGTCGACGACCAGCACGCGCATGGGGAGACTCAGCTCGCCTTGGCCAGCGCGGCGCTCTTGCCGGCGATCACGCCCATGAGCTCTTGCCAGGAGCTGACGAACGACTTCGCGCCTTCGTCCTGAAGCTGGCTGGCGAGGGCATCCACGTCGACGCCAGCGCTGGCGAACCGGGCCAGCACCTCCTCGCAGTCACCACCGTCGGCGGGCAACATCTCGCCCAGCGCTCCATGGTCGGCGAGCGCCTTCAAGGTGCCCTCGGGCATCGTGTTCACCGTGAACGGCGCCGCGAGCGACTTGATGTAGAGGACATCGGACGCACCGGGGTCCTTGGTGCCCGTGCTGGCCCACAGCAGGCGTTGCGGGCGGGCGCCGGCGTTGAAGACGCGCTGCCACCGTGGAGAACCGAGCAGCGCACGGTACGCCTTGTACGTCCGCTTCGCGATCGCAATGCCGAGCTGATTGCGCAGCGCCGCCGGCACTCTGTCCTTGACCGCCGCGTCCCACCGGCTGATGAACACCGAAGCGACCGATTCGACCTCGGGCTGAAGCCCAGCGGCCACGCGGCGCTCGATGCCACGCATGAACGCCTCGGCCGCCGCCAGGTAGTGCGCGGACGAGAAGAGGAGCGTCACGTTGATCGGTATGCCGGCGAAGATCGCCTCCTCGATCGCCGGCAGTCCTTCCTTGGTGCCCGGGATCTTGATGAGGAGGTTCGGTCGTGCCGCCCTGGCGTGCAGGGCTTTGGCGGCGGTGAGCGTGCTGGGAGTGTCGTGGGCGAGCAGCGGCGACACTTCCAGCGACACCCAGCCGTCCACGCCGCGCGTCCGGTCCCAGATCGGGCGAAACAGGTCCGCCGCCCGGGTCAGGTCTTCCAACGCCAGCTCGAAGAACAAGTCCTCGCCCGACTTGCCCTCCTTGACCTTCTTCCGGATCGCGGCGTCGTAGGCCGAGCTGTTCTTGATGGCGTGGTCGAAGATCGTCGGGTTGGACGTGAGCCCGGTCACGGAGAGCTGGTCGATGTAGCGCGCGAGCGTGCCGCTGTCCAGCAGGTCTCGGGTGATGTTGTCGAGCCAGAGACTCTGGCCTTGCTCGTGGAGCGTCTCCGTAGCTTTCATCGTGTCACCTCCGGCGATAGGAGCTCGGACAGGTCATGAGTCAAAAGGTCGCCGATGCGTTCGACCGTCAGGTCGGCCGGACGATAGGCCTTCGCATCGCGAGCGTACTGACCCTGGCGCGGAAAGATCGTCGTGACGCGCTCGCCCCACGCTTCCTTGACTGCGGCCAGGATTCGCGGTTTGTCGTCCACCAGTACATAGTGCTGCGCCGGATAGCGGCGCGCGACGTCATCCAGCTCTTCTTCCTTGTGGATGTAGATCAACACGTGGCCCTCCACGGCCTCCCAGATGCCGGACCGCTGGACCTTGCGCGGCTGGAACACCACGTCGCCGTCCGAGAGGATGACCGTGGGGCCCCACGCGCGCAGCTTTTCGAGGACGTCGAGCGCCCCGGGGTAGAGGCGATTGGCAAATGGGTAATCGACGAGATACGACGACATCGCCACGAGGTGCACGTCGTGGGGGTGCTCGGTCCGGTAGCGCTGCAGCGCGCCGAGATAATCCCGATACCCGAGCTCGACGAACAGCGCCTCGAGGATCGCCCAGTACCGGTCACGAGACGCGGCGCCGAACTCACGCTCGAGATGGCGCTTGAGGTCGTCCTGAATGCGATCGTTGTCCAGCAGCGTGTTGTCCACGTCGACCAGGAAGACGATCGGAGCCGGGGTCATGATGCGACCGCCATCGACGCGCCGGCGCGGGACGAGGCACGGGTCAAGTCTCGTAGCGATTGGAAGGCCGGCGCCGACAGCATCTCGTCGGTGCAGCGCCAGCGCCAGTTACCTTCCGCCCGTCCGGGCTGATTCATTCGCGCCTCCTTGCCCAGGTTGAGAACGTCCTGCAACGGGGCGATCGCGAGCGCGGCGGCCGACGACCACGCTAGACCTAACAAGGCGGACGTGGCCTCCTCGCCGGTGCCCGTGGCGCGTTTCAGATAGCTCCACAGGTTGCGCCGCTCGGCATCGGGCAGGTCCTCGTACCATCCACGCGTCGTCGGATTGTCGTGAGTGCCCGTGTACACGACCGCGTTGGGTACGTAGTTGTCGGGTAGATACGGGTTGTCGGAATGGCCGTCGAACGCAAACTGCAGCACGCGCGTCCCGGGGAGATCGAACGAATCACGGAGCGCGCCCACGTCCGGAGTGATGAGTCCCAGGTCCTCCGCGATGAACGGCACACCGCCCAGCCCCTTGCGCACGGCGTTGAAGAAGTCGGCGCCCGGCCCCGGCACCCACCGACCGGACTCCGCGGTCGGCGCCGCGGCCGGTACGTGCCACGCCGCCGCGAATCCTCGGAAATGATCGAGGCGGACCGCGTCGACGTGAGCCAGCAAGGCGCGCAGGCGGTCGAGGCACCAGCGGTAGCCGTCCGCGGCCAGGACGCTCCAGTCATAGACGGGATTGCCCCATCGTTGGCCTTGCGCGCTGAAATAATCCGGCGGCACACCGGCGACCACGCGCGGCCGCTGCTGCGCGTCGAGCAGAAAGAGCTCCGGGTGTGCCCACACATCGCTCGAATCCGGGGAGACGAAGAACGGCAGATCGCCGATCAAGCGCAGGCCTTTGGCGCGGGCATGGCTCTTCAGGCGCGCCCCCTGACGAAATAGCAGGAACTGACCGAATCGAACCAGGTCGATCTGGCTCGCGAGCTCACGCCGCGCCCGTTCGAGCGCGGCCGGCGCGCGGCGGACGAGCTCTTCCGGCCACTCGAGATACGAGGCGCCGCCGTACCTGGCCTTGAGCGCGCTGAACAGTGCATAGTCGTCGAGCCAGTGAGCCTTCTCCTGGCCGAAGCGTTCGAAGTCCGGGTGCAAGTCCGAGCGCGCGCCGGTACCGAAGCTCTTCCATGCCGTCCCGAGCAAGGCGTACTTGAATCGCTTGACCGCGTCGAAGTCGACGGCCGTCTCCGAAAAAGAGCCTCCGGCGCAATCAGTCGGCTGCACCAGCTCGTCCTCGATCAGCCAGTCCGGGCTGATCAGGAGCGGGTTGCCGGCGAACGACGACAGGGACTGGTACGGCGAATCGCCATAGCCGGTGGGGCCCAATGGCAACGTCTGCCACCAGGTCTGGCCGGCCTCGTGAAGCCGATCCACCCACGCCACCGCCGCGGGACCCAGATCGCCAATCCCATAGCGCGAAGGCAGAGACGTGACGTGCAGCAGCAGGCCGGACGCCCGGTACTCCGCCGGGAACGGAGGCAGCCTCATGCGCGATCACTCACCGCGGCGTCGACGAGCGTCTGTGCCTCGCTCACGAGCGCGTTCAGGTGCGCCGCGCTCTTGAAGCTCTCCGCGTAGATCTTGTAGATGTTCTCCGTACCCGACGGCCGTGCCGCGAACCATCCACCCGGCGTCACGATTTTCAGGCCGTCGATCGGGGCGTCGTTGCCCGGCGCTCTGGTCAGCTTGGCGGTGATTGGCTCGCCGGCGAGCGTCCCTTCCTTGACCGCTGCGGCTGACAGCTTCTGCAATCGAGCCTTTTGCTCGGGCGTGGCGGCCGCGTCGATGCGCGTGTAGTAGAACGTGCCGCACTCCGCCACGAGCTCCCGGTAGTGCTCGCCTGGATCCTTGCCGGTGCGAGCCGTGATCTCGGCCGCGAGCAGATCCATGATCGGGCCGTCCTTGTCGGTCGTCCACACCGTGCCGTCGTGGCGTAGGAAGCTGGCCCCGGCGCTCTCCTCGCCCCCGAAGCAGCACGAGCCGTCGAACAGACCTGGCACGAACCACTTGAAGCCCACGGGCACCTCGTAGAGGCGCCGGCCGAGCTTTGCGACGACGCGATCGATGAGGCCGCTGCTGACCAGCGTCTTGCCGATGGCGGCGTGCGCCGGCCAGCCGGGCCGATGGCTGAGCAGATAGCGGATGGCCACCGCGAGGTAGTGGTTGGGGTTCATCAGTCCGGTGGAGCTCGTCACGATGCCGTGCCGATCCGAGTCGGGATCGTTGGCGAAGGCGACGCCGAAGTGATCCTTCAGCCCGACGAGCCGCGCCATCGCGTACGGGCTCGAGGGGTCCATCCGGATCTTGCCGTCGTGATCCACCGTCATGAACGAGAACGTCGGGTCGAGCGTCGGGTTCACGACCGTGATGTGGAGCTTGTAGATCGCGTTGATGGGCTCCCAGTACGGGAGCGCCGCTCCGCCGAGTGGGTCCACGCCCAGGGTCAGGCTGGCCGCGCGGATCGCCTCCATGTCGACGACGTGTTTGAGATCCTCGACGTAGGGCAGGACCAGATCGTCCTCGTGCGTGCTCGCCGCCTTGATGGCCTTCGCGTAGGGGATTCGCTTGACGTCGCCGTTGCCTTTGCGCAGCAGCACGTTGGCCCGACGCTGAACCCACCCGGTCACATCGGTGTCGGCTGGACCGCCGTTGGGGGGGTTGTATTTGAAGCCGCCGTCCTCGGGCGGGTTGTGCGACGGCGTGACCACGATCCCGTCCGCGAGGTGCTCCTTGCGGCCGCGGTTGTACACGAGAATGCACCACGAGATCACGGGCGTCGGCGTGACGCCGCCGTCGCGCTGGATGATGGTCTCGACGCCGTTCGCCGCGAGCACTTCGAGAGCGGTCCGCTGGGCCGGCTCGGACAGGGCGTGAGTATCCTTGCCCATATAGAGTGGGCCGTCGATGCGCTGACCACGGCGGTAGTCGCAAATCGCCTGTGTGATCGCCGCGATATGAGCCTCGGTGAACGACCCGCGGAACGGCGAGCCCCGGTGGCCGCTGGTCCCGAAGCTGACGAGCTGGGTCGGATCCCCCACATCGGGCTTCCGCTCGTAGTACTCCCGCTCGAGTCGCGCCAGATCGACGATCATGGACGACGGCGCCGGCTTCCCGGCCAGCGGGGAAATCGCGGAAGCCTCCTTCCGATCGTGCAGCTCGTGGACCATCGCGGGCTCCATCACGACACCGGGCACGGCTTGACGTGCCAGATATCGGCCGCGTACTCGGCGATCGTGCGGTCGCTCGAGAACTTCCCCGAGCTCGCCACGTTCAGGATCGCCCTGCGCGCCCATGAGTTCTGGTCGGTGTACAGCGCGCAGAGCTTGCCGTCGGCCTCGAGATAGGACGCGAGATCCGCGAGGTGCATGTAGTAGTCGCCGCGCGTGAGCAGAGTGTCGCGCAAGGGCGCGAAGATTCCCGGCTCGTTGCGGCTGAAGTGGTCAGAGAAGACCAGGTCCAGCGCCGCGCGGACTTCCGGCTGATTGTCGTAGTGCCAGTGCGGGTTGTACCAGCCGCGGCTGCCGGCCACCTGGTCCGCGGTCAGACCGAAGAGGAAGAAGTTCTCCTCCCCGGCCTCTTGCGCCATCTCGATCGTCGCGCCGTCGCGCGTGCCGATCGTCAAGGCACCGTTCATCATGAACTTCATGTTGCTCGTGCCGCTGGCCTCGTAGCCGGCGGTCGAGATCTGGTTGGAGACATCGGTCGCGGGAATCAGCCGTTCGGCGAGCGACACGTTGTACTCCGGCAGGAACAGGACCTTGAGCCGCCCACGGACCACCGGATCGGCGTCGATCGTCTCCGCGAGGTTGTTCAAGAATTTGATGATCAGCTTCGCCAGGTGGTAGGCCGGCGCCGCCTTGCCCGCGAACAGGAAGGTTCGCGGCGTCATCTCGAGCTTCGGGTTCTCCCGCAAGCGGTTGTAGAGCACGATGATGCGCAAGGCGTTGAGGAGCTGCCGCTTGTACTCGTGGATGCGCTTGACCTGGCTGTCGAAGATGGTGTCCGGATCCACCGTCTGCCCCGAGGTCGACCGCAGCCACTCCGCGAAGGCCGCCTTGGCTGCGCGCTTGGCCGCACGCACCCCATTGCGGAGGTCCTTGTCGTCGGCGAGCGATCTGAGTCTCGCCAGCTGGACGAGATCGGTCATCCATCCGTCGCCGATGGCCTCGGTGATGAGGCCCGCCAGCGTCGGGTTCGCCAGTACCATCCAGCGCCGCGGCGTGACCCCGTTGGTCTTGTTGCTGAAGCGCGCAGGGAACATCTCGGCCAGGTCCTTCACCGTGGTGGAGCGCAGGAGCGCGGAGTGGATCGCCGCCACGCCGTTCGTGCTGTGCGAGCCCACGATCGCGACGTTGGCCATCCGGACGTGCTTGCTCGATCCTTCCTCGATCAGGCTGGTGCGCGCGACGCGGCCCTCTTCGCCGGGGAAGCGGTCTCGCACCGCATCGAGCAGCCGGCGGTTGATCTCGAGGACGATCTCGAGGTGGCGTGGCAGCAAGATCTCGAACCACTCGAGCGGCCACTTCTCGAGCGCCTCGGGCAGCAGCGTGTGGTTCGTGTACGCCAGCGTCCGGTGCGTCAGGTCCCAGGCTTGGTCCCATCCCAGGTGCGCCTCGTCGAGCAAGATCCGCATCAGCTCGGGGACGGCGAGGGCCGGGTGCGTGTCGTTGAGCTGGATGGCGACCTTCTCGGGAAGCGCGCTCCAGTCGGAGTTGCTCCGACGGAATCGCCGGATCAGATCGGCCAGTGAGCAGGCGACGAGAAAGTATTCCTGCACGAACCGTAGCTCCTGCCCCTGGGTCGTGGAGTCGTCGGGATAGAGAACCCGCGTGAGCGACTTGGCAGCAAGCGACTCCGCCAGCGCTCCGACGAACTCGCCATGACTGAACGTCTGGAAATCGAACTCATCGGATGCGGCCGCCGCCCAGAGCCGCAGCGTGTTGATCGTCTTGCCGCCATAGCCGATCACGGGCCGATCGTACGGAATGCCGAGCAAGGTGAACGTCCGGCCGGGGACGGCGCGCAGCGTCCCTTCTCGCACCTCGATCGAGTGGTTCATCTTGATCTCGACCTTCTCTTCCGGACGGACGACCTCCCACGGATCCGGGCGGCGAAGCCAGTTGTCGGGCTGCTCGTGTTGCCAACCGTCCTCGATGGTTTGCCGGAACATCCCGTACTCGTACCGGAGCCCATACCCCATCGCCGGGAGCTGCATCGTGGCCATCGAGTCGAGGAAGCATGCGGCCAGGCGCCCGAGCCCGCCATTGCCCAGCCCGGCGTCGGGCTCCTCTTCGAGCAGGCCAAGCCAATCGAGGGCCGCTCCCTTGACGAAGTCGCCCACGAAAGGACTGAGCAGCATATTCGTGATGTTGTTGGCCAGGGAGCGGCCGATCAGAAATTCCATCGAGAGGTAGTAGACACGCTTGGGGTTCGCGCGCTCGTATGTCTGCTCCGTGCGAACCCATCGCTGCGAGAGGACGTCGCGCACGGAGCGGGCGAAGGCCTCGTAGCGCTCGCGCGCGCCCGCCGCCGCCGGATCGGCGACGTTGTCGAAGAGCAGGTGCCGCTCGTACAGTGCGTCCGCGCTGCCCGTGAGATCCACCGGACCGCAGCCGTATTGTCGGCGCAGTGCAGCCCTGGTGTCCGCTGTTGTTACTCGAGGAGCCTCAGCCTTTCTTGTGCTCATCGCCGTGCTTTCTCCTGATACGCCCGCGCCTGAGCCGGGCTGATGCGCTGTTCGCGAGGCATCTCGTCCCAGAGGCGGATTGCCGGCTCGGACCGATCGTGCTCGTACCCCACGACGCTCAGACTGGCCGTTCCGAGCAGGAAGTACCTGCCCGCTCCCGGGTCGAGTCCAAGCCAGCGCGCAGCGAACACTCGGAGAAAGTGCCCGCTCGAGAAGAGCAGGGTGTCGCCTTCGATGGCGCGCACCCGGCGCACCACCCGGTCGGCCCGCGCCCCGATCTGGTCCGGCGACTCTCCTCCAGGGCAGCCGTCGCGGAACAACTGCCAGTCGGGGCGCTCGCGGTGGATGTCCGCGCTGGTGCGACCTTCGTAGGCGCCGTAGTTCCATTCGATGAGATCCGGCTCGACCTTCGCCATCGAGCCGAAGCCGGCCAGCTCACACGTGCGGACCGCCCGCTGCAAGGGGCTCGTGAGCACGGCGGCGAACGTCAATCCCTCGAGCCGCTCTGCGAGCCTGCGGGCCTCGGCTTCGCCCTGCGCGGTCAGCGGCAGGTCGGTCACGCCCGTGTGCTGACGAGAGATGGTCCAGGCCGTCTCACCGTGCCTCGCGAGGTACGTGAGAGGAAGCGCATCACTCATGACCGGCTCCTGTGGTCTACGTCCACATCGAACGACACGACGCTCGAGCCGAGCGCCTCATCGATCACGCTACCATCAGTGTCGATGGCCTCGACCGCGTGTGACTTCCTTCCTCTCAAGGCGACCTCCTCGACGAGTCATCCGTGACCACGACGGAGCATCGGGTCAACGTCCGCGCGACTAATAAGGCAATGCCGGTGCCGAACGTTCGGGGGATGCCGGGGCCCTCGCAAGTCCGCTTGCCACAACGCATCTCGGCGCAGCGAGGCTCGTAATCGACGCGGCCCTGCCGAACGTCGCGATGCTAACGGGCCGGCGACTGCCAGTCGGCTAGCAGCGCGCTACCCCGCGGGCTCGGGATATTGCGAAGGTTGGGTCGGGGTGAAGTGTGGCGGGATCGACAAGGCGTTGGGATCGGTGACAAGGTCCTACGAATCGGCCGAGTCATCGCGTCTCCATCGGCTGGCGTTCTGAAGACGAGGGGGTGCGCGCGTCATCGCTCACCGATGCGTGATGATTCACGATCAGGCGCGAGCCCCGCTGCCCGGTCAGGTACGTCCACACCCACTGGACGAAGACGCTGACGCGGAGACTCGACTGCGCCAGGAACTCGAGATGCACGGCGGCCCAGGCCATCCAGGCGAGGAAGCCGCTGAGGCCGAGGCGCCCGCTTTCCAGCACCGCGAAGCCCTTGCCAACCACCGCCATGTTCCCTTTGTCGAAGTAGCGGAACGGGCGCGGCTTGGGCTGTCCGCCGATACGCCGGTGAATCAGCGTCCCCGCATAGCGACCCTGCTGCATGGCCACCTGCGCCACCCCCGGCAGCGGGCGCCCATCTTGCTCGAGCGATGCGGTGTCACCGATCACGAAGATCTCCGGATGAGCGGGCACCGTGAGATCCGGCTCGACACGGACGCGGCCGGCGCGATCCGTCGCCGCCTTGAGCCATTTGGCGGCCGGCGACGGCGCCACGCCCGCGGTCCAGATCACGGTCTTGCTGGCGATGCGCTCGCCGGCGACCATGACGCCGTCGGCGTCGATATGGTCCACGCCGTGACCGAGCCGAACCTCGACGCCGAGCGCCTCGAGCCGATGCTTCGCCGCCGCCGACAGCTTCTCGGAAAACGTCGCGAGAACCCGGTTCCCCATGTCGACGAGGACGATCCGCGCCGAGGTGGGATCGATCCGCCGGAACTCCGCCCGCATGGCCCTGCTCACGAGGTCGGCCATGGCGCTGGCCATCTCGACACCCGTGGGACCGGCGCCCACGAGTACGAAGGTCAGCAAATCGCCGTGACGCCGCGGATCTTCCTCCGTCTCCGCCTGTTCGAACGCTCTCAAGATTCGGTTCCGGATGGAGACCGCATCCGCGAGGCTCTTGAGCCCGGGCGCGAAGCGCTCGAACTCGTCGTGGCCGAAATAGCTGTGGCTCGCCCCGGTCGCGAGAATCAAATAGTCGTACTCGAGGGTGACGCCCTCGCGGTCCACCGAGTCGACGAACACGCAGCGCCGATCGCTGTCGACACGGGTCACTTCCCCGAGGAGCACCGTGGTGTTTCGTTGCTTCTTCAGAATCCCGCGAATCGGCGAGCCGATCTGCCCCGGACTGAGGACGGACGTTGCGACCTGGTACAACAGCGGCTGGAACAGGTGGTGATTCTGCCGGTCGATGAGGATCACCCGGGCATTGGTCTTGCCGAGCGCTTTCGCGGCGGCCAGGCCGCCGAAGCCCCCGCCCACGATCACCACTCGCGGCGTGGAATCAGACATGGCTACGGACCAGCGCCACCGGGCGGGATGACAGCTCCACGATCAGCCGAAGGATCCCGAGCAGAAGCGGAAGCGACCCGGGGACCCACATGATGAGGCCGGCCAGCGCCTGGTCGTCGACGGACGAATGTCCGGCGTAGATCACGCGGTCGGAGAACGTCAGGATCGTGGCCAGCGGCAGGCTCTGGAACATCGCGAGGCCCAGGTACGGGATCATCGTCCAGCGCGGCCACGCCATCCGGGCCGGCCACGCGAGTACCACGGGCCGCCAGAACAGCAGCGCGCTCACGAGGAAACACGTGTGCTCGACGTGATGCCAGAAATCGGACTCGAGCGCGAGGTCATAGAGCGCCGGCGCGTGCCAGGCCCAGAAGCCAACGGCGAACACGATCCAGCCGACCGCCGGGTGAAGCAGCCACCGCGTCAGCCGTCGCATCCCCGGGCCGTTGAGGGCGCGGAGTACGACGCCGCGGACTGATCGGGGCAGGCCGACGAGGAGCGGAACCACCGGCGCGCCCATCCACAACATGGGCGCGACGACCACCATGAGAAGCATGTGCTGCACCATATGGGCCGCCAGCCAGCGATGCGCGAGCGCCTCGAACGGTGGCGAGAGCGCCAGCATCATGATGGCCAGTGCGGACAGAAAGACGACGGCGTGACGCGCGTCCAACCGCGGCGCCAGCCGCCGGCGTACGAGGCTCCATCCCCGGAGATACACGGCCGCCGTCACGACGACGGGGAGGCTCACGGATGGCTCGACCAGCCATGCGCTCATGGGCGCAGCGTTGCCA
>Ga0209160_1000264_pt1 | contig 41181 bp, 37 predicted proteins | sample GraSoiAngelo_153_FD_186167 | JGI IMG/M metagenome (GOLD analysis project Ga0209160, IMG submission 186167) | Grasslands soil microbial communities from the Angelo Coastal Reserve, California, USA - 14_1009_12_40cm (SPAdes) (version 2) | ecosystem: Environmental > Terrestrial > Soil > Grasslands ...
AGCTCCGACTTGATATCCACCTGCATATTGCCGCCGTCTCCGCTCGCGTGATACGTCTGCCCGGCGTGATAGTTCGCGGGGTCCAACCGCACATCTTCCTGATTGCCGGGCTGCCAGTTGAAGACTCGTTGTTGTTGGCCGAACGACGGCCCGGAGAATGCGCAAATTGCGAAAGACACAAAGATGAGAGGAATTTTGAGGTTTCGCATAATACTTTCATTAAAGCGGCAGGGCTGTTCGTCGGCAAGGATCTCCGCGGAGACTTGTCTCATGTGAGTATCCTGTCCCATCGGCCAGTGGTTGGATCCTGGAAGACGAGCAGAGCTTCTTCCCCGTCGGGCGCCCGCTTAGTAGGTCAGCGACCAGCCCACAATGGTCATCGCGAGGACCAGGACGAGCATGGCCGTGCTGACGATACTGAGCGTTCGCCCGTGGCCCAGCAGGTAGTCGCGGGATTCGGGGTCGATGCACACGAGAATGGTGACGAACAAAACGACGCCCCACGCCAGCATCACCGGCAGGCCCGCATGCCTGCTAATCATCGAGAGGAACTGCCCGGGAGGCTGTCCCGCCGGGATCCACCAAGGCAGCAGAGGGGCGACCCCGGCCGCTAGCGAAAGGGTCAGCAATTTTCGAGTGAACCAGCCCTTCACTTTGGGGCGCGCTTCTTTCCAGACGAAGTAATCCCAGGCGAGTAACCCAATTGCCAGTGGTACCCAGCCGTAGAAGGCAGCTTTTTGGTTAAACCAGTACCACCCGCGAAACAAGGATCTGGCGTGATGCGCCTCCGCGAGGCGAGGCAGCAGGAATAATCCCAAAACAGTGTTGCAGAGTACGGCCACCAGCACGGTGACCAGACTCATGAATTGAAACCAGTAGCGCGTGGGCACTCTTTTACAACGAGTACACACGGACTGTTTGGGCAAGAAATTCAGTCCACAGCGGTCGCAATACACGGTAACTCTCCCGTGAGGATGGGATTCAAACTGCGATCCCTTCCAGCTTATTGCTTTTGGGCCGCCAAAACTACTGGTCAGAGGGCCAGTTTTGGTTCCGGGCTTTTTTCTTGCACAAAAGTTTGAATCGAAAGTACCGGTGGGTATCGCGTACAGAACGGCTTTTCAGCGCAGCCCGGGCCTACGTTGAGGCACGTAGAACTCACCGCGGAAAATGCACGGACTCAGCGGCACCACGCCGGCTCGGCTCCCGCCTTGCGTCCCTCATCCTGAAGATCGTCCAACTGCTTTTCCAGAGCCGTTTTTCTTTTCTGCAATTTCTCTATCTTCGCGTTGCGATCGCGAACATAGGCGATATTATCTTTCAGCCCCGTGGCCACATCGAAGCCGGCATTCCCATATTTCTTGATTTCCTCTTTCAACTGTTCGATCTGCTGCTTAACAGCGGCGATTTCCTCCAGGATGGGACGCGCTTTTTCACGCCAGTACTGTTCGCTGTTCAGATCCTCTTCCCCGTCTGGAGCGGGTTTTTTGGCAACCGGGGCGCTCTTCTTGCTTTCGTTGCCCACAACGGATACACCCTCTTTTGGCATTCCGGACAAATCATCCTCGGTGAAGACTTTGCCCGGCGCGGGAACAGCCTTTTTCGCCTTGGCCTTGCGCGCGGCTTCTGCCACCGAGTCTTCTTTCTGCGGCGCTGGAGATTGCGCTTGCGGCTGCTGGGAAGACGGTGACGGTTGAGAAGATTGAGATTGCGGGTGGGTCAACAGAGACAGTACCGGCCAAATGAGTGGCAGAACGGTGGAGAGGAGAATGCGAAGCGCTTTGTTCATACGTGGCGCTGCCTTTGTGAGGCACTCAAGAAACGCTACGCCGGGCGGTAGTCAGGGTCAAGCCGATTCGAGCCTGCTTTCGCGGCAGTCACATGCGAGGATTGGCCACCGTGGAAGGGAGGAAACCGGCTGACGAAGTACCATGAGCTGAATGGAGGTGGCGAGTTGCTCGCGGCCGAAGGCGTTTGATAGAGTGCGTATTCGCACATCAGATCCTAGATTCGATTTCAAGGGAGAGAAGCTTGGACATTCCGAAATACGCCCTCGACATCCTGGTTTGCCCCGTTTGCAAATCACGCGTGGAACTGCTACCCGAGGAATCCGGATTGAAGTGCCTCTCGTGCCGTCGCGTGTATCCCATCCGGGACGAGATTCCAGTGATGCTGCCTGAAGAAGCAAAGATTGCTGAGGATCACGGGAACGAGTAGCGAAAACTCCATCGAGCCCGCATGGCCAACCCTATCGCCAATTCCGCGGTGCGCTTGAAACGATTGATCCTGCGCCTACGCGGGAAACGCATCGGTGTCCTTGGCGACCTGATGCTGGACCGCTACCTCTGGGGTACAGCCTCGCGTCTCTCGCCGGAAGCGGCAGTGCCTGTGGTTGATTTTGAACAGCAGAGTGAATGCCTTGGCGGCGCGGGCAACGTGGCGGCAAACATCACCGCACTCGGGGCGAAGGCGGAAGCGTTTGGGGTACTCGGCAGCGACGAAGCGGGCCGCGCGCTCGAAAGATGTCTCCGCGAAGCCAAGATCGGCGCCAAAGGGGTCATCGCCGATTCGAAACGCGTGACAACGGTGAAGACACGAATTATTGCGCGGCACCAGCAGGTGGTGCGCGTGGATCGTGAGCGCCATGAGCCGCTCCGCGTGGATACAGAGGAAAGACTATTGCGATTGGTTTTCGGTGCGCTCAAGCGGCTCGACGCGCTGGTTCTTTCCGATTACGACAAGGGGCTGATTACCGACGATTTTGCAGACCGCGTGCTGAGCGCCGCACATCAGCGAAAAGTTCCGGTGTTCGTGAAGCCGAAGACTTCGCGGCTTTACGCGTATCGGGGAGCGCGGGCGATCGTGTGCAATGCCAAGGAAGCGAGCTTTTATGTGACGCGGTCTCTCGCGGATGAAAAATCCTTTGACGAAACGAGCCGGGCCCTGCTTGCGCATTTTGGTTGCAGTGCAGTGGTGATCACTCGCGGCGCGAATGGGATGAATGTTTTCGATGAGACTTCTTCCCGGAGTGTTCACATTCCCGCGACGGGCTTTGAAGTGACTTATGCGCGCGTCGGCCAGACAGGGATCGAGCGGGGCGCAACGGGCCGCCAGGTTTTCGACGTGACCGGTGCGGGCGATACGGTTCTCAGCGTGCTCGCTCTGGCTGCCGCCGCGGGCGCAGCGCTCGTGGACGCGGCCATGCTCGCGAACATCGCCGCTGGTGTTGTCGTTGGAAAGTTGGGCACGGCTAGCGTCAGCCCGGCAGAGTTAGAAAACGCGCTAGACGAGATCCGCGGCTAAGCGGCAGGTCGCCAACTCAAGGTGGCGTCGCCATCGTTGCAAGGTTTCGAAGCTACCGCTGTCTGCCGCACTTCCAGCTCGAACCAGAGGCGAAATCTCTTAGGGTGGGAAGCCGAGGGATTTGTCGGAAATGTCGACCCGGACGCTAACGATTTTCGTCTTGCGGCTTTGTTCAGGATTGGAAGCGTCGGGCATGGGAGAAAAAGGACTGACCGCCACGCGCACCTCCACGTCGTTGGAGCCGTGCGGTGAACCTGTCTTCAGGATTTCGTAGCTTTTCACGGGACCGTAGTATCCCCCGGGTCCCCAGTCGGCGAGAAAATCCTTCATCGAATAGCTCGGGCTAGGCTTCCAGAGCTGGTAGGCCCGATCGATGTTGCCCGCGACCAGGGCGTCGAAGAAATGCGCCGCGGCTTTCTTCTCCGGGTAGTAGCGGAAGGTGAACCAGAGCGTGACAATCGCGGCCAGCGCGACGGCCGCGATAGTGAAGGCCATGGCCCGTGATTTTTGGGGTTTTGCGGGAGGTGGATCGAGAAGTGTCATTCGGTAGTCTCCTGCCCCGCGAGCGTGAGAATGCAGATTGCACTGCTTCGCGCCATCCCTGAACTGTGAAGCAACACTAAAATCCTAACAGACTCTGCGCATTCGAGTAAAAGGTTGAGGAATAGCCGCTTGCGGGTCAGATCTCGGCAAGATCAGTGCACTGGTGCCTGATGGCGCATGGAGGAAAATTCGAACGCTGGCGAATCAAGCTTCGAGGGCACCACCGGAGCCTTCGGGAAGCTCGATCTGGTATTTGGTGCGCGCCTTTTCGGCGTGCATCTCGAGAGCGAGCTCGATGAGCTTGTCAATGAGTTCGCGGAAGGGAATGCCGCTGGCTTCCCACATTTTTGGGTACATACTGATGGAGGTGAAGCCCGGGATGGTGTTCACCTCGTTGAGATAGATCTTGCCGCCTTTCTTCTCGAGGAAGAAATCGACGCGGGCCATGCCGCTCAGTTCCAGCGCGCGAAATGCATCGATCGCATACTTTTGAATCTTCTTTACCTGCACGGAAGTTAGCTTCGCGGGGATCAGGAGCTGCGTGCCTTCTTCCAGATATTTTGCAGCGTAATCATAGAATTCGCGGTGCGGGACGATTTCGCCAGGAACGGAAGCCCTCGGATCGTGGTTGCCAAGGACGGAAACTTCAATTTCCCGCCCCACCATGCAGCGTTCAACGAGGATTTTCATGGCGAATTCGGCAGCAAGATTCACCGCGGGCGCCAGCTCCTCCCGCGAATGCACTTTGGTCATTCCGACCGAGGAGCCGAGCGTGGCCGGTTTCACAAACAACGGGTATTTGAATTGCTTCTCGATAGCCCTTTGAATTTCCCGGGGATGGGGCTCCCAATCGGAGCGCTGCACGGCAATCCACGGCACAACCGGAATCTTGGCAACCTGGAGAAGGCGTTTGGCCACGTCCTTGTCCATGCCGATGGCGGAACCGAGCACGCCAGCGCCTACAAAGGGCAAGCCCGCGAGATCGAGCAAACCCTGAATCGTGCCGTCTTCACCGTAGGTGCCATGCATGACGGGAAAGACAACGTCGAGGCGAGTTCCACTGCCGCTGCGATCGAGCGGCACCAAGGCCGCGTCGGTGGGGTCGGCGGTCATCATCACGCGCTGGCCGCCTTTCAGGACTTCGGGAAGCATCTTTTGCGCCGCGCTGCCGACGAGCCAATGGCCCTCTTTGGTGATGCCGATGGGCACAGCTTCGTATTTATCCGGGTCGAGCCCACGAATGACGGAAGCCGCTGAGGCCAACGAGACTTCGTGTTCGCCGGAGCGGCCGCCGAAGAGAATGCCAACGCGGAGTCGTTTCTTGTTTTCAGGGGTCACGGGTCCAATTTCTCACAGTCGTGGAGTTATCAGGTTTCAGTTATAAGTGAAAAAGAGAAATGGCAGGGTGGATGTTTTTTGGCCGCGTTCTGAATTGATAATGGACGAATTGCATTGATCTTGCCAGTTGCTGGTCAAAGGATTTTCTGGCCGAGGCCGGAGAGGACAAGCTCAACGCCGAGGAGGGCCGTGCGGTTGTGTTCGTCGAGAATGGGATTAATCTCGACGACTTCCATGGAGACCATCGACTCCGTGTCGGCGATCATCTCCATGGCGAGGTGCGCTTCGCGATACGTGACGCCGCCGCGGACGGGCGTGCCGACGCCAGGAGCATCTGAGGGATCGACGAAGTCCATGTCCAGGCTGACGGTGATGCCGGCGGTGTCGTCCATGGCGTACTTCAACGCTTCGGACATGACGTCGCGCATGCCTCGCTCGTCAATGTCGCGCATAGTGAAGACATGGATACCGGATTTCTTGACGATTTTTCGTTCCTGTGCGTCGAGGTCGCGTGCGCCGACAATGACAATGTTGCCCGGTTCCGCTTTGGGCTTGAAACCGCCCAGCTCGACGAGTTCGGGCGCGCCGTAGCCCATGATGGCGGCGAGCGGCATTCCGTGGATATTGCCCGAGGGTGAAGATTCCGGCGTGTTCATGTCCCCGTGCGCGTCGAGCCAGAGGTAGCCGATTTCCTTTTTCTGTTGGCGAAAGTGAGAAGCCACGCCGGCCGCCGCGCCGACGGCGATGGAGTGATCGCCGCCGAGAACCAGCGGGAGAAAGCCTTCCGCAAGCGACTCCTCGACGGTCTGGGCGATGTCCTGGCAGGTCTCGGCAATCTCCTGCAAATATTTGGCGCGCTTTTCACCGACGGGCATTTCTTCGGGCTGCTTCACTTCCAGGTTGCCGATGTCTTCGACCGTGTGGCCCAGTTTCTTGATGGCGGTTTGAAGGCCAGCACCGCGCAGGGCGGAAGGGCCCATGTCCACGCCGCGGCGGCTCTGGCCGAGGTCCATGGGAACGCCGATGATGCGAACCTTTTGCGCCATCTGAGTCTCGAGTTCCTTGATCCGCGTTCCTTGGCTTGGGAAGGCGCACGAAAATTCGGCGCGCAGAAAGAGCGCAAGGCCCGGATCGCTTACTTATCTACCAATACTTTACTGGATGCGCCACCGCGGCGCGAATTGCCCGCACTAAGGATACACGCGATAAATCATGCGGGGGAAGGGGATGACCTCGCGGATGTGCTCCGTGCCGCAAATCCAGGCGACCGTGCGCTCAAGGCCAAGGCCGAAGCCGGAATGCGGCACGCTGCCGTAGCGCCGCAGGTCGAGATACCACTGGAAGGATTCTTCGGGGAGATCGTGTTCGCGCAGGCGCTTCACGAGGAGGTCGTAATCGTGGATGCGCTGGCTCCCGCCGATGATCTCGCCGTAGCCTTCGGGGGCGAGCACGTCAAAGGCGAGGGCAAGCTCGGGGCGCTGGGGGTCGGGCTGCATGTAGAAAGCCTTGAGCGCCGTAGGATAGCGGTGGACGATCACTGGGCGGTCGAAGGAGCTCGAGATGATGGTTTCTTCGTCGCCTCCGAAATCGTCGCCAAATTTGGCGGGATTGCTATTCTTATTGAGAATAGCGACGGCTTCTTCGTAACTGATCCGCGGGAACGGCGGCTTGACGCTCTCCAGCTTTTTTGTGTCGCGCTTCAGCGTTTCGAGCTCGCGCGATTTGTTTCTGAGGACGGATTGGACGATGGCGCTGACGAGGCCTTCGCCGAGGGCCATCGCCTCGTCCAGTTCCACGTACGCGGCTTCCGGCTCGAGCATCCAGAATTCAGTGAGGTGCCGGCGGGTCTTTGACTTTTCGGCGCGGAAAGTGGGACCGAAGGTATAAATTTTGCCCAGGGCCATGGCCAGGGCTTCGCCATAAAGCTGGCCGCTCTGAGTGAGATAAGCTTTTTGATCGTCGATGTAATTGACTTCGAATAATGTGGAAGTGCCTTCGCAGGCTGCCGGGGTAAACATCGGCGCGTCGGTGAGCGTATAGCCCTGACCGTCCATGAATTCGCGGGCGGCGCGGATGGCTTCGGCGCGAATGCGGAGTATTGCCGCCTGGCGGGGCGTTCGAATCCAAAGGTGGCGGTGGTCGAGAAGAAAATCGACGCCGTGCTCTTTGAGTTGGATGGGGAACGGCGTGCTTTCCGGTACTTTCTGAAGGATTTGAATCTTCGTCACGCCGATTTCGTAGCCACCAGGGGCGCGTTTCTCGGCACAAATTTTCCCGGTGACGATCACGCTGGATTCCTGCGTAAGGCCCTTGAGGGATTCGAACGCTTCCGGATTTTCTTTCTGCGCGCAGACGCCCTGAATGATTCCCGTGCCGTCACGGAAAATAGGAAATAGGAGCTTCCCCGACTCGCGAAGGTTATACAGCCAGCCTTTTAGTGCGACTTCCTGCCCGTCGTGGTTTCCCGCTTGCTCGATGGTGATCGTCGTCATGGTGCAGTTCTTTGCGCAATTTAGAAACGATGAGTTTAGCAGAGAAGCGTGCCCGCGAAGCACGTGGACCGCTCAAGATGCTCAACGGTTGGCCAACGTTTCTCGGGGTGCATGTTCCGGTGAGGGAGGGCTAGTTGGGGGAGAACACTTCGTAAGCCTAGGAAGACCAAGCCTTTTCAAAGCGGTTGAGCGACGCGCGAGCAGCGGCGAGTTGCTCGGCTACGGTTGGAGCTTCGTGCCCTGTTTTCTCTTTCAATTCGAGGACCAACGGCAAACTAGTTTGCGGCGCAGACTGGAGGGTCTTGACGGCACTAGGCCAATCGATAGAACCGTCGTAAGGAGGAAGGTGCTCATCCTTTTCGCCATGATTGTCGTGGAGGTGCACGGAGGAGACGAAATCGCGCAGAGGCGAAAAACTTTTTTCCAAGCGCTCGTCTTGCGGCAATTCGGCCAGATGTGCGTGGCCGATATCGAAATTGAAGCGTAGCCCGCTCAGGCGTGTTTCGTCGACGAAGGCGCGAAGGTAAGTCGGGTCGCCCATTTCACTCAAGGTGTTCTCCACGCAGACCGTCACGCCGGCGTGGCGCGCGTGCAGGATCAGGTGCTCCAGCGAGCTGAAGGCGGCGTCACGTTTGCGTGGATCGGCAGTCTCACGCGAGCCGCCCATGTGGAGAATGAGGCGCGCATAGGGTAGATCGTCGGCAACATCGATGACGCGCTTGAGTTCGTCCATGGCTTCGACGCGGCGGACGCGCTCGATTTCACAAATCGAAAGCGGCGTGCCGCTCTCGCGCATGGCGCTGAGGTCACGGCTGGTGGGAGCGTGGAGCGAAACGAGCTGCAAGCGCTGCGCTTCGAGAGCGCCAGCCATGGCGTGAATTTCCGGCTTCACGGTGTATTCGAAATGGCTTCGCGTGCAGAAGATCTCGATTCCCTGGAAGCCAGCTTCGGCGATTTGTCCGAGCATTTCTGGCGTCAATTTTTTGGAAATGAATAGGTAGGTCGAGAGTAGTCTCTGCATGGTTTTCCTGAGTTTTCACTGACGGCCATCGAGAAGTTTACCTTTGTTCTGTTCCAGTCTGCGAGCTCTGTGTGGTCCCTGTGTTGAATCCTTCCCCTCTCAATATCCGGCGGCAGAGCCCTGGTCGCGGGGATCGGCGGCGCCGAGGCGTTCGCCGGTCCGGGGATCAATACCAATGGCGTTCACCAGGCCGAAGTGTTTGCGCAGCTTACCTTCGTGGCCCAGGCTCGCGGTTTCGTACCAGCCGCGTTCGACTTCATGGCCGCGCGCTCGCAGAGCTTGCTCCATGCTGATGGGAAATTCGGCTTCCATCCGGATGCGATTGGGGTACCACTGGTGATGAAACCTGGGCGCGTTGACCGCCGCTTGTGCTTCCATTCCAAAACGCATCCAGTTGATCACATTGAGGAGCGTCGAGGAAATGATGGTGGGACCGCCGGGCGAGCCGGTGACGAAGCTGAGCTTGCCGTCACGGAGAAGAATCGTCGGGGTCATGGAACTCAGCGGGCGGTGACCCGGAGCGATGGCGTTGGCATCGGATTGCATCAGTTCATAGAGAGAGTTTGGCGCACCGGGCTGCGTGGTGAAGTCATCCATTTCGTCGTTCAGCAAAAAACCGGCCCCGCAGGTCACGTGCGAGCCATAGCTGTCGTTCAACGTGTACGTGCTGGCGACGGCGTTTCCCATAGCGTCGACAACAGAGAAATGGGTAGTGTGGCGGCCCTCGGCCTTGCCTGCGGCCATGTGGGGAGCAACTTCGGGACTAGCGGAAGCACCGCACACATGAGGAGTTCCCGCCGTAACGTTTTTACTGGAAGAGGCTTCGGCCGGATCGATCGTTGCGGCACGTTCCTTGGCGTAGCAGGGGTCCATGAGACCCGCCACCGGAATTTTGGAATAATCCGGATCGGCGAGGTAAGCGGCGCGGTCGGCGAAGACGCGACGCATCGTCTCCACGACCAGGTGAACGCTTTGTGGGTCGTCCCAGCCTTTCAGCGGCACATCCTTCAGCATGTTCAACGCTTCGATAACGGCAACGCCGCCTGAGCTCGGCGGAGGGGCGGTCAAGACCTCCCAGTTGTGGCCGCCGCTGTCATATTTCGCGTGCAGCACGTCTCGGACTTTGGGTTTGTAGCGGGCAAGGTCATCCAATGAAAGGATGCCGCCGTTTCTGTCCATTTCGTCGGCGAGAGTGCGCGCGGTCTCGCCGCGATAGAATTCTTCGGAGCCGTTTTTGGCAATGCGTTTCAATGTGGCGGCAAGCTCGGGCTGCTTGAGCGTGTCTCCCGCTTTGAAGTGTCGGCCGCGGTTCAGAAAAATTCGTTGGCTCAACGGGAAAGCTTGCAGACCAGAGCTTTCTTCTTCCAATTCAGCTGCCAGTTTTTCGCTGACCAGGAAACCTTCGTCCGCGAGGCGGACCGCGGGAGCCATGACGTCGGCCAGTTTCATGGTGCCGTAGGTTTTCAAAGCCAATTCCAGGCCGGCAACAGTTCCGGGGACGGCAACGGAGCGATAACCGATGACGGAAGCTTCTTCATCAAGCTTGCCATCCTTGCCGATGTACATGTCCCGCGTGGCTTTGCCGGGAGCCGTTTCGCGGTAATCGAGGAAGGTGGTCTTGCCGTCGGCGAGGCGGATGAGCATGAAGCCGCCGCCGCCGATGTTGCCTGCGGCCGGTTCGACCACCGCAAGAACAAATGCGGTCGCAACCGCCGCGTCCACAGCATTACCACCGCGCTTGAGAATTTCGATGCCCGCCTGTGAACCAAGCTCTTCGTCGGTAACGACCATGCCGTGCGCGCCACGAACTGCTTGTTTCGGCCAGCCATTCGCTGCTTCGTTATGACCAGTAGGTTTGGATGGAGATTGTCCCGCTGTGCGTGGCGCCGACAGTCCCATGGCTGCCAGCAATGCAAGGAACATCATCACGAATATTTCTTGGATTCGATTCATCAGCAAAAAACATTAAGTGATTCTCTGCAAAGCGTCAAGGCGAGGTATCGCGCTTCAGAATCAGGAGAGACGATCGGCGCCTGTGGGTTAGAAACTATTTTTGTGGATTATTCTTCGCTGAGGAATTCGACGGTGGGAGGCTCGGGGAGCAGACCGGCCTTCGTGCCGCGCTCAATCAACTCTTTTACTGCTTGCTGGCCCTTCTCGCCGTAACCGAGCGTCCACTTGTTCACGTACATGCCAACAAACTTGTCGGCCAGTTCCGTGTCCATCTCGCGCGCGAATTGCATGGCGTAGTTCAAGGCTTCTTCGCGGTGCTCGAGGCCGTAGGTAACGCTGTCGCGAATGGTTTTGGCGATCTGGCGGCCGATTTCCGGCCCCAGCGCACGTCGAACAGCATTTCCTCCAAGAGGAAGGGGCAAGCCTGTCTGCTCTTGCCACCAAATACCCAGGTCGATGACGCGGTGTAGACCTCTTTCCGGATAAAAAAGCTGTCCTTCGTGAATGACGAGCCCCGCATCAACCAGGTTGTTCTGAACGCCGTCGATAATTTTGTCAAAGGGCATGACTACGGGCTCGAAGTTGCTTTCGTAGAGCTTGAGCGCGAGGTACGCGGAGGTTTTCAGGCCAGGGACGGCGATGTGCCTGCCTGCGAGTTCCTGCGGTTTCAGGGATTTCATAGAAACGACGATGGGGCCGTACCCTTCGCCGAAGCTGGCGCCGCAATCGAGGAGGATGTACCTGTCGCGAACTGTAGGATAAGCCGCGAAACTGATGGCCGTGACGTCGTACGTTTCCGTTAGCGCCGCCTCGTTAAGTGACTGGATATCCGAGAGGATGTGCGTGTACTTATACCCGGGCGTGGAGAGCTTATGAGTAGCCAGCGCGTAAAACATGAAAGCATCATCGGAATCCGGAGAATGTGCCAGCTTGATTTCGACTGGCTCTTTCTCGGTCTTGGAGGCTGTTTGTTGGCCAGGCATGGCTCGGTAGTTCCTCTTGTTTTTGCGGCCCCGATTGGGTCAGGCTCCATTTCTAGAACCGACTCAAACAAGCGCGGGACGGTTCACCGACGACCCCTTTGTCACTGGCTCACCCAGGCCTTGATTCTACCAGAGGGACTCCCGTCTTTTGGAGAGGCTCTGTCAGGAGACAAACGGAAGAAAACGTGCGTATCGCGCAGGGGCTCGTGTGGCGCTTGGCCGGAGTAATCTTTAACCCAAAAGCCTAGCATATTGCAGGTTGCCGCGACAATGTCACGGAGCAAGACTCCCGCGGCGCTCTCTTTGCGAGTTGCTGTAACCCGAGTACACTGAGAATGCAGTGGAGGCCGACATGGATAAACCTCATCATCCCCTAGTCATCCGGCCGTGGAAAACCCAACAAACACAGCGAAACAAAGGGAAAGCACCGACTTTGAAAGCGGGAACAGCATCAGGGCGGCTCGATTCGAAAACGCCAAAAATGCCCTTTCCGACTAAGAGTCGTGGGAAGGGCGCGAAATCTTAACCTAGGTCAGGCGGGTTCCCTCAAGAGGGTGGAGGCGCCGCCTTCCAGCATGGCAAGACTATGGTTGGGCTAGCGTGTGGTAACCGTTGCGGAGAAACTGTCTTTAGCAGCATTCTCGTACAGATGGAGAATTTGCGAGGCGCGCTTTAGCAAATCCGAGGGTAGGTCGCCGGGCTGGTAGTCCACCCAGCCGGTGGTGCAGGCGAGTTCCACCTTGCGGCCGGAACAGTCCACCACCAGGGAACCCAGGCGGCTTAGGACCTTTTGAACTTCCCCCAAGCCACATTCGGGCAGCACCAGCAGAAAATCGTCGTTCGTCAGGCGCACCGCAAAGTCGGAACCACGACACGCTTTCTTGAGACGTCTGGCTAGCTCTTTAATTGCCTGATCCATCGCGGACAAGCCATAGCGCTCTGTGAGTCCCGCAAAGTCGTCCAGATGAATCGTGGCCACGCTCAGCGAGGTATTTTGCCGCCGCGCGCGGGCGATTTCTTTCCCAAGCTGTTGCTCGATGGAGGTTCGAGTGTATAAACCGGTGGCCGGATCCAATCCGGAGGGGCTTGCCGGCAGGTCGGGAAGCGATTGCGTCTCATCATTCTGCTGCGATAGTTGTTTTCGCTCGCGTCTGAAGATCCATTGCCGGTAGAGCAACCAGCCGTTGAATAGCAGAAGAAGGCACATCACTCCCCAGCGAGCCTGATCGGGGCGTATTTCGTAAAAATGAGTGCTGTAGCGAAACAGCGAGCGAAAGCAAGAGAGTAGGAAGGCGAACGCCGAAAGAAAGGTGACGAAGAAGGCCGAGAGCCAGAGCCACAGCTCCCGCCGCCCCAGCCGGCGAAGGTCGGCCTCCGCCTGTTGCGCGCGAAGAATCGCCAGCCCCTCAAGCGGTGAGGAACGGGGTTTATCGGAGCGAAGACCGAATAGGGATCGCATGTTTCTCGTACGAAGGCACCAATAGATACTTTATGCCGATGCTGAAAAATGAGGCAATCAAGAAATGGTACAGGTAGATTCAATTCAAGAACCTGACCGAAAGGCCAGCGTAACGAATTCGGAGAGTACCGTACCTGCGAAGACTCGAAAAGCCACGCGCAGCGTGGCCTACTTAAGTCAACGCAGAGCCCACCCTCGATGAAAGGCCCTATGAAAAACAAATGGATTGTCATTGGTGCAGTCGGAATCAGCGTTTTGCTTGGTGCTGCGGGAGCCGCTGGGCGTTCCTATAATCCCATGAAGTGGATCAAGAAGAGTCCGGGACCGACGGCCAGCGAGCAACTCGCTGTCAACAAGGAAGAAGAAAAGAAGTTAACGCTGCAATTGCAGGCGCTGCTGCCTCCACGAACCACTCTGAAGGATGCTTGCGCGACATTCAAGAGCTTGGACGATTGCGTTGCCGCGCTTCACGTGAGTCGCAATCTCAAGATTAAATTCAATTGCCTGAAGTGGGATCTGACCGCGGCGCGTCCCAACGGGGACGTCAAGTCGTGCGAAGCGCCCCCGCGAGACAGGGCTCTAACTTTGAACAAAGCCATCCGCATGCTGAAGCCGGATGCCGACGCCAAGGCGGAAGCCAAGAGCGCCGAGAGACGGGCGCGAGAGGACATCAAGGACGCCAGCTCCTAAGAGATAGCCCGAACCTGCGGCGCGATTTATTAGAAAGAAATATGCCCGCACGCCTTCGGCCGCGGCGGGGCAATCTCTTTCCTACCAACCAGACGCGTGCCACTCTGAGCTAGAGCGCCGAGACCATGCGCGCAATGGCGTCGTCGAAGGACGCTTTGCCGTCGAGGTAAGGCTGCCAAAATCGCTGCAAGAGGTCGAGATAGTTTTTCCAACCGCGCTGGTAGAGGCCCTCGCGAACGGCGTAAGCACTGTACCCATTTCCCGGAACGCTGCCACCCTTGTCTCCTTGAGTTGCGGAAGAAGAGGCCAGCACGGTGCGGATGACTTCGCCGGTAGTGTAGAAGACCAGGGCATGCCAGAGATCGCGAGGGATGGGTTTGTCGCGTTGGCGGCACTCGCGAATGATGGCGGTCTGCACCGCTTCCGCGATTCCGTGCGACCCTTCGTGGAATAACACCTCAAGCGCTTGTGGACCTTGATTGCGCTGGTCCAGGCTGGAGATGGTGACGCGCAGAGGATCGACGGTGGTGTATGCACCCGTCCAATTGGCATAAGCCACGACGTCAACACGGATTTTTTCATGCGGCCAGCGCGTCTGGTAAATATCGGCGAGGCGCTCCGAGAGGCCCACGCCTTGTTCGCGCACCAGTGGGGCAACGCGCAGAATCCAGCGGCGGTTGGCTTGATCGTGTTCCGGCCAGAAATGAGCGCGATAGACGGGTGCCACAGCTTCCAAGATCTGCGTGAGCCTGGGCGGCAACCCCGCGTCACAGAATTTGCGTTTCCGGCCCGAGAGCTCGTCGCAATCCTCGAAATAGCCGAGTTGATCTTTCAACTCAATCAGTTCCGTGGTGAAGAGCAGGTCTTTGTTTGCGTAATTGCCGGAGTAGTAGCCGACAGCTTCGTCCCAGGCTTTTTGTTCCGCGGCGGTGAGCGGGACTTTTGCGGCTGGAGCAGTCTTTGTCGTTGGTGCAGAAGCCCTATCGGCGGTTGCTTCGCGAGGGCCGGGAGCGGTTCGCTGTCTGGCTTCGTGGTACAGCGTGTGATGAAGATTGATCCAGAACCCGCTGTGCAGCTCGAAAACGGGGAGCGATGCCTCCGTGAAAATCGACTGTGGCTGAGCTGCGAGGCGATCAGGCGCAAGCAAACAGAGTGCTAGCAGAAAAAAACGAGGACTGTTTTGTGGCTGGCGCCGCATATCGAATCGCACGATAGTAGCGCCAAGTGCATGCGAGTACAAATGAAGGCCGGCGATGCCCAGTATTCACCGAAGGTTGCAGTGCTTATCCGGGACGCTGCGGGACCGCAAAAGAAAATGGCTAACAGTGAGTCCGTGAACTGCGCGGATAACACGAAGCGCGCTACTCAGCTCTGGGATCGGTCTCACTGCCGACCCCGCCTTGCCGGTCCGCAGCGTGCAGTCCGCCATTCGAATCACGGAAGAAGGACCGCCGGCCCGTCCGTCCGTAACGGAGTGGCGTCGCGGACAATTCGTATTTCGCGGGAGCGCCGAGATTGCTCGCGCCGGCGATCACATAGCGAAAGGCATAACCATTTTTGATGCCCTTCGCCAGGTCGGAATCCAACAGCCCCGCCGCTTCGTTGCTTGGCGCGCCGCGCAAGGGTTGCCCGAGATTCGCCAGCGATTCGGGAAGCCGCAAATATTTGTTGCGGTAGGATTCGATGGCGACCGCGATGTTTTTTACCGATTCGAGAGCATCTTTTTCCGTGGCTTCGATTTCGGCTTCGTCCCATTCGGCCTCGAGCGCCGGAAGATCCAGAAACAGCACGCCTAAGGAGAGCAACTTCCATTCTCCAGCCTCGCGAACCAGCCCCATGTTGATCTGACGGACGCTCGCGCCCGTGGAGTCCGTCACGTCACGGAGCTCCATCGGCAGAAGCGTGATGTTGTCTCGTATTTCGGCTCCGCCGATTTGCATCTCGGTGGTGACGCTTGGAGTTTCACAGCGCACGATCGGGCGGCCGGAAGCATTTAGAGACACCCTAGCTTTTCCAGGTTCATTGAGAAGCACGAATCGTTTCATCAGAGCAACGCGGGCGGAGGGCGTCATGCGCGAAAACGCTTCCTTGTTGCGCGCCGTAAGGTATCGCGTGAAATCATTTTGACTCTGGGAACAAGCGGCAGCGAGGATGTCTTTGAGCGTTCCTCCCGGTCCAGTCAGCATCGCAGCAGCACCAGGCGCGCTTGCGGGGCTCGCGCTTGGCTTCGAACTGGAATCCTGTGAGAAGCCGGTCCCAACACTCAGGAAGAGACCAAAGGCCAGTAAGAGAATGCGCTCTTGAAGTTTCATTCTGTCTGATATCCCGTCAATCTTTTGCCGCGCTCAGAATCGCCGCCAGATTTTCTGTGAAGCTCGAGCGCGGCAGCACTTCATCGCATCCCGCAGCCTGCGCTTGCGCCGCAAGCTCCCTCTGAACATGCGACAAGAATCCGACCACGCGAATATCGCCTCTTCTCTGTCGCACCTTTTTGATGGCCTGCAACGGCTGGCTGCGTGAATTCAAGTCCACAATCACGAGCTTTGGTGCGCTCTCCAGTAGGCCCAACAGCGCATCGCCATTCGTCGCCACTTTCACTTCCACGCCGAGCTGTTTGGCGGTTTCCGCCAGCTTCATCTGAAAAAACAGATCATCCATCAGTGCCACGACTCTTCCCATCTCGCCCCGCCTCTTCTCAACTGCCCCTCAACGACTGCCCTGTTATTATGCGCCCGTTCTTCCCAACGGAGTCCGCTTCCCGGTAAGATGCAGTTTCGCACTTAAGCGATGAGCGCTCATCCCGAAGACGCCCGCCTTGCCGCTGCCGGGCCCCGCGACGTCACGCTCTTCTCGCGTCCCGGATGCCATCTTTGCGAGGAAGCGAAAGCCGCCATCGCCCCGTTACTCCGCGAATTTGGCGCGGCCCTGCGCGAGATAAACATCGATGAAGATCCGGTGTTGAAGGAGCGCTACGGGTGGGATATTCCCGTGATTTTCATCGGCAAGCACAAAGCCGCAAAACATCGTGTGGATCTTGCGCAGTTCCGCCGACAATTGGAAGAGGTAGGATCGAAGTAAGAACCACCCCTGGGAAACGCGGCGGCAAATCGAAATCGTCAGTGGCTGCCGCCGGGGCTATGTGCACCGACAGTTTCATCCGGTACCGCGCCCTTCCGGCCTAGGACGCGGTCGTAGACGGTCAGCTGGCTCACGGAGCCCAGCGCTTCGTTGTAAAACGTCGGCACTCCGAGCGCCGTGCGCAGCTCTTCGTTAAATTTCCGTAAATTTTGCAGGTGCGCAGCGAGCGCTGGAATCTTTAAACCATCGTCCGTCAACAAGAACTTTTGGTAGCCCGCGTCCCAGAGTCGCGTGAACTGGCCCTTCAGCATAATCGTGGGCGCGATGGTCATTTGGTAGCGGTCGTCGGGGCCCTTGCGAAATTCCGCCCCGCAGCCGTATTTCTCCACGCGCACCACGCCACGCGTGCTGCCCACCGTAAACCCCAGCGCTGCCAGCCCTTCGATCGCTTTCGGTGAAAATCGTTCTTCGATGTTCCACATAATCCTTTTCAGCGTAATGAAAGCCCCCAGTCCTGTAAAGTGGCATGTCCCGTATCCGCACTCGGAATTTACAGGGCAGGCCCGCAAATTAGGTTGACAGCACCGCATCCACGGGAATAGCGTCTGCATACGAGGGTGAAACTCGATTCGGGCCATCTTGTAGGCATTTCCTAAGGGGAGCGAGAGTGCCTTAGGCCAGCTTTCCTTGACCTCTGTGCGCATTCGCTTCGCAAAGGGGAGGTTCCTCGTGCGCAAGCCACTGTACTCTCTCATTTTTTTAGCGGTCTCGCTTTGCATGTTTTCGCCCGCGCGGGTCGAGGCGCAGGGCAAGGGCACGATCACCGGTCAAGCCACCGATGTGAATCATGATCCGCTCGTCGGTGCGCGCATTGAACTTCAGCCGCTCGGACAAACTGCGGTTACGGACGCGCAAGGGCAATTCACGATCGCAAATCTCGACCCCGGCAAATACACGCTCACGGTTTCCTACGTAGGATTCAAGAAGTTTTCCAGGGAAGTCAATGTCACTTCCAGCGGCACGGAAAACGTTGCCGCCGAACTAGAGATCGAGACCGTCAGCGAACAGGTCATTGTTCGAGGGGAACGCGAACACGGCGAAATTGAAGCCCTCAATCGTGAGATTACCGCGGACAATATCGTGCAGGTGCTCCCCGGCGAAGTCATCACCAGCCTGCCGAATACTAATATTGCCGATGCCGTCGGCCGCATGCCCAGCGTTTCCCTCGAGCGCGACGAAGGCGAAGGCAAGTACGTCCAGATCCGCGGCACGGAGCCGCGCCTCAGCAATGTCACCATCGACGGCGTACATGTGCCTTCTCCAGAAGGCGTGCGCAACGTAAAGCTTGATGCGATTCCCGCCGACCTCATCGATTCGGTCGAAATCAACAAAACTCTTTCCGCCAACCAGGAAGGGGATGCCATCGGGGGCTCCGTGAATCTCGTGACCAGGAAACCCACCGAGCAGCCCTATATCAGCCTCTCCGCCATGGGCGGATTCACGCCCATCTCCGGCGGCCGCACCTTGGATCAGTTCGGCGGAACCTTCGGCAGGCGATTCGGAAATGAAAAGCGTTTTGGTTTCCTGCTGGGCGGCAGCTACGACCACAACAACCGCGGGATCAATGATGTTGAGCCGGTGCCTGGGGTTACCAGCACTGCCAACGGCGATTTCGCGGACAACGTTCCTGTTTTCTTCGGTGAAGACATTCGCCAGTATTGGTATGACCGAACGCGCTTTGGCTTCGCAGGCAGCGCCGATTATAAGTTGGGCACGGGATCGGTGGCCTACGTGCACGGCCTGTTTTCGCAATTCTTCGACTACGGGGAAAACTGGAACTATACCGTTAATCCCGGGCACTTCACTTCTCAAACGACAATGGATAACACCGGCAGCATGAGCATGAACGACTTTCACCGCACACCTCAACAGCAGATCTTCAGCATCACCGCGGGGGCCAACCATAGTTTTGGACCCACCCTCATCACTTACGAGTTTTCCGGTGGCCGTGCCAGATATGACGGCGGGTTCCAATTCGCCAATTGGTCGGGGCCCGGCGGAGTGCAGTTCGGTGTAGACACCAGTCAGTCCGTCGTGCCCAGGTTCCCTGTGCAGAACGGCGTGAACATCTATGACCCTACTCAGTATCAGCTCTCCTTCTTACTCTTCCCTTGGGATGATCATATCAACGAGCGCGATTTCACCGGATCGATTACTCTTTCCAGGCAATATCGAGTTTACTCGCGCTTCGGTGTCTTTGAGATGGGGTTCAAGGCCCGTGATGCCGACAAAGTGCGCACTGGCGGGAGAGAGTTCCGCCCTTATACTGGCGCTGCGCCATCTCTGATGAGTTCAGCCCTCAAAACCGTTCCCACCTACAGCTTCTATTTCGGGCTTTTCACCCCTGGCCCGCTCTCGGACTACAGCAAGACCTTGCAATTCGTGAATTCCAATCTCAGCTTGTTTCCGGATGATCCAGTCTCGGATAGCATTTCCAATGAGCCGAATCACTACGACACCAGCGAACGCGTCCTGGCCGGATATGTGATGAACACGATCACCCTGGGGCGGGTTCGTCTGCAGGGCGGTCTGCGCTTCGAGGGAACACAAGGATCCTTCCTTGGGCATCAGGTCATTTTCAATCCGGACGGCAGCTTGAATTCCATCGTTCCGGCGCCAGGAGAGGAGACCTATGTCGACGTCCTGCCGAGCGTGCAATTCCAGTACGCGCTTGAGGCCAACACCAAACTCCGCCTCTCTTACGGAAGGGGCATCGCTCGACCCAATTTCTCCGACCTTCCGCCCTTTGCTACGATCGATCCAAGCAGCACCCCCACTAGCGTCACAGCAGGCAATCCCAACCTGAAGCCGACGCACGCCAACAACTATGACATCTTGCTCGAACATTACCTGAAGACAGTTGGCATTATTCAAGCCGGTTGGTTCTACAAGTCGATGACGGATCCCATCTATCCGAATGTGATCACAAATCCCACTACTGGCCCGTTCGCGGGCGACCGCGTGACGGGGCCCATCAACGGTCCAAGCGCCCACCTCACCGGAGTCGAGATGGCCTGGGAACAACACTTAAGGTTTCTACCGGGCGCCCTGAATGGCATGGGAGTGGCGGCGAACTACAGCTACACAACCTCACAGGCCAGTTTTCCAGCGGGCTTCGGACGGACGGGACACGCAGCACTGCTGCGGCAGGCGCCCAACAACTGGAACTTTGACACGACCTACGACAAAGGTCCGATCTCCGCGCGAATGGGGCTGACGCACAACGATGCGAACATCTGGGCGTATCAATTCCAGGACAACGCACCGCTGGGCATAAAGGGTCCGCTCGGCGACCAGTATCTTTATCCTCATACGCAGGTGGACGCGCAGGCCAGCTACCGCATCCCCCGCGCGCATGGAACTCAAGCGGTAATTTCCCTGCTCAATTTGAACAACGAGGTTTTTGGATTTTATTTTGGTAGTGAAAAGTATCCAATCCAACGCGAGTACTACAGCCGGACGGTTTCGCTTGGCTTGCGCTGGACGTCCGCGAACGCAAAGTGAGCCAGCCATCGCACCACATTTCAGGAAAAATATTCGTAAAGCTATGGGCCCCCGGTTCAGAGGGTACCTTTGCTGGCACGGATAGCCCCCTCCCTTTAACTTGAAATCCTAATGTGGTCTTTCGGACGTGGATATCCGCCGCCGATTCATCTTCACGATGTATTGGGAGATGCCGTTCGCCAATTGGACGCAAAACGACACTATGAAGCGTGTCGTCCGCGGCTGGACGCTTTCGAGCATTTGGCGAGGAGCAAAGATCCGCTTTTAACGCTGAGTAGTATTGACAGCAAAGGCTGGGCATCCGGGGCCGCTTCGGCGGCCCCCAATGGTTTGACATGGCGTTCTGAGATTCTAGTTTCCCAACGTCCCAAGGCGATTCCTGTATTGCTTACACTTCGCGGGGATGCTTCTGTCGTTCGCTATCGCGCAGCAAACAAATAATCACTTATAACAATTACTTGACAATTAGTAACGATATGCTTTGATGGTTTTGTTACTTCGGCACGATTCTCTAGTGCCAGGCCACCCATGCGCCCACGCCGCGCGGTTCTCTCAAATTCCTCGAGAGGCCCCCAGTCATTTCAATGGTCATACCTCCATACAGGTATATTGCCTCGACTTAAGTCCTTTGTTTGCCACTCTTACAAAAACTGCCGGGGTGTACCCCCATTCTTCCCATTCTGGAACTCGTCACGAGCCGCTCACCATCGCTCGTTCCCCTTTGTTTTCAACCAATTACGAATTACAAGTCTTGTAACTCCTTTGTTTCTATATTCATACAAAATGCCCGGGGTGTGTACCCCCATTCTTCCCCTCCAGAACAATCAACCTTCCGACATTCAATGCAGGGAGGGGAGGGATCGACCCCGGATGGCTATTTTTTTGCCCATATCTCCGATGTAGGCGAACGCATCCAATCCGGAGTAAAATGGTCGTATATGCTTCGCGGCATGGCCGCGAGGCAAATCCCAGGTAACGAAGCATGGCTACTACGAGTCACGTCGCCGCATCGGCATCAGAATCCAAGGCTCAACTGCGCCGAATGGGGGAGTCTTTGCTGGAACGGATAGGCAACACCCCGTTGCTGCGGCTGGAACGTGTAGGCAGGGAATTTCCCAACGTCGAGTTCTGTGCCAAGGCGGAATGGTTCAATCCCGGTGGGTCTGTAAAAGATCGGCCCGCGCTGAGCATGATTCAGGCGGGAGTGGCCAGTGGAGCGCTGCGGCCGGGCAAGACCCTGATTGACGCGACCAGCGGCAATACCGGCATCGCTTACGCCATGATCGGCGCGGCATTGCGTTACCCCGTGAAGCTCTGTCTGCCCGACAGCGCATCGCCGGAACGCAAGCGCATCCTGACCGCGTTTGGCGCGGAATTGGTGATTACGCCGGGGGATGAAGGCACCGACGGCGCGATTCGCAAAGTACGCGAGATCGTGGCGGCGGACCCCGAAAAATATTTCTATCCGGACCAATACGGCAATCCGGCGAATTGGCAGGCCCACTACCGCACCACCGCCGCCGAGATTTGGGAGCAGACCTCAGGCCGCATCACGCATTTTGTCGCGGGGCTCGGCACGAGCGGCACGTTTGTCGGGACGACACGGCGGCTGAAAGAGCTAAATCCCGAAATTCGCTGCGTGAGCCTCCAACCCGATGCCTCCTTCCATGGGCTCGAGGGCTGGAAGCACATGCCGACAGCGATTCGCCCCGCGATTTACGATGATCGGCTCGCGGATGAGAATCTGGAAGTTTCCACGGAAGCGGCCTACCGCTTGGTGAAACGTCTGGCTCGCGAAGAGGGCCTGCTTGTCAGCCCAAGTTCCGCGGCGGCATTGCTGGGTTGCTTCGAGATTGCTTCGCGAATTCCGAAGCAGGAAAAGGCGGTAACGGTCACAGTTTTTGCAGATTCCGCTTCGAAGTATCTGAACGAGCGCTTCTGGGATGAAGAGTAGCGATGGCAGACGAACCCACACTCTGGATTAGCGGACACCTAGCGGAAAAAATCCGTTCGCATGGCTCGGAGACTTATCCGCATGAATGCTGCGGCGCGCTGCTGGGACGCGATTCGGAAATGGAAAGCCAGGATGCGGTGCGTGAAGTACTGGGCCTGTTTCCGCTGATAAACCGCCGCGACGACTCTCCGCGCAACCGCTTTTCCGTGACCGCGGAAGACGTACGCGAAGCGGAAAAGGCTGCGCGCGAACGCGGACTGGAAGTTATCGGCTGGTATCATTCGCATCCGGATCACCCCGCGCAGCCAAGCCAGTATGATCGGGATCATGCCTGGCCGTGGTATAGCTACATTATCGTCAGCGTGCAGAACGGCGCGCCGCAGGAGATGACCTCCTGGCGTTTGAATGATGATCGCCGGGAATTTTCACCGGAAGGGATTGAAATTCGGCATCGCGCTGCGGTGTAGCGCGAAGGCCCGAGAACAACGGAGATAGGGAATGCCCGTGAAAGTGATGATTCCGACGCCGCTTCGCCCTTATGCGGGGAGGCGCGCTTCCGCAGAGTTCCATGCCGGCACGGTTGGCGAGGCGCTCAGCAATCTCACCACGCAATTCGCCGATCTGCGCAAGCATCTCTTCACGGAGGATGGCAAGCTGCGCAGCTTCGTCAATGTTTATGTGAACGATGAGGACATTCGCTATCTCGCGAGAGAAAACACGCCAACAAAGGACGGCGATACGATCAGCATTATCCCGTCCATCGCGGGCGGTTGTCGCTGATTTCGATTTGTTGCCTGCCGTGGGGGACGGTTCCTCGCTGGCGATTTCGCGAAGATGTTTTCTTGATGATTGTTCATTGGAAGGAATTCTAAAAGGACAGGGAATCGCAATGGCCACAAGCACTCAGCCGCAGACCGGCGCAAAGCCCGCTGCAGGTCTTTCCAAAGAGGAGATTCTGCGCTATAGCCGCCATCTCATCATGCCGGAAGTCGGGATGGACGGGCAGCTCAAACTGAAAAACGCCAAGGTTTTGCTCATCGGCACGGGAGGGCTCGGTGCGCCGCTGGGCTTGTATCTTGCGGCCGCGGGCGTGGGCAAGCTCGGTCTGGTTGATTTCGATGTTGTGGATTTCACGAATCTCCAGCGCCAGGTCACGTTTGGCACCAGCGACGTTGGCAAGCCCAAGAGCGAGGCCGCCCGGGCGCGCCTCTCGAATCTCAATCCCGACATCCAGATCGAAGCGATCGAAGCACAACTGACCAGCGCCAACGCGCTCGAGCTGCTCAAGGACTTCGACATCATCGTGGATGGCACGGATAATTTCCCCACGCGGTATCTCGTCAACGACGCTTGCATCCTTCTCGGCAAGCCCAACGTCTACGGCTCCATCTTTCGTTTTGAGGGCCAAGTTACCGTTTTTGGCATGCCCGATGGCCCGTGCTACCGCTGCCTCTATCCCGAACCGCCTCCGCCGGGACTAGTGCCGTCCTGCGCCGAAGGCGGAGTGCTCGGTGTTCTGCCCGGAATCGTGGGTTCGATTCAGGCCATGGAAACGATCAAACTCATTCTCGGAAGCGGAGACCACCTCGTCGGGCGCTTGCTGTTATTTGATGCTCTCGGGATGAAGTTCCGCGAACTTAAGCTGCGCAAGAATCCCAACTGCCCGATGTGCGGCACGAATCGCACCATTACCAAGCTGATTGATTATTTTGAATTTTGCGGTGTGCGCGGCGAGGAAGCTCCTGCCCCTTCCGTGCAGGTGCCCGAGATCGCTCCCCGCGAGCTGAAAGCCAGGCTCGATCGTGGCGACGATCTCTTCATTCTCGACGTGCGCGAGCCCCACGAATTCCAGATCTGCAATCTCCGGGGGCATCTGATTCCGCTCGGCGAATTGCCGCGGCGCGTGCATGAGCTCGATTCCTCTCGAGAAATCATTGCGCACTGCCGCAGCGGTAAGCGCTCCGCCGAGGCTGTCGACTTCCTGCGTAAAGCAGGCTTTCGCAAAGTCCTGAACCTGAAGGGCGGCATCCTGGCATGGTCCGACGAAGTCGATCCGTCCGTTCCCAAATACTAACGCAAAGTAGAATTGGCCTTGGAGGTGGCAGCATGCGGGAAGCGCTTCAGGACTTCTTGTGGGCCTTCCTTGTTATTCTTTCTTACGCTGCATTGAAGCAGCTCCACGTCTTAGGTCAGGGAGTGCTTGAAACAGTGGTAGATTCATTTGGCATCGCCGCAATCTTTTCCTTTTTGATGTACGTAACGAAGAGAAAGCGCGCAAACTGAAACTGCATTTTCTTATCATCCGCGTCGGACATATTACCAATTGGTTAGGAGAGAAAATGGTTGCAACCAAGATCACCGTCAATAACAACGGCCCCATTCGGGTCGAAGGCGACTTCGAAATCGTTGACCCCGAAGGCAAGCCGTTCGGACTGGCGGGGCGTACGATCGTTTCGCTATGCCGTTGCGGCCACTCCGCGAACAAGCCATTCTGCGATGGGTCGCACAAGACGTCCGGATTCAATGACATGGTGGTTGCCCGGGAGCTCCCTCCACCCAAGCCAAAGATCTAGCAATCATCAAGACTCACTACCCAGGGGAAGTACGCTTTCAAGAACTGAGACTGTCTCACGATGAGACGCTGAAAAGATTTCCTTTGATACTGGCTTTGTGCACGGTAACTATAACGAAACAAAAGATGATAGCTCCCTAATCCGCAGATTTGCAGGTTCATCTCACTGTCTCGCCACCTCCAAGGGCCATCCCGCCTCTCTGCACTAAACATATAAGTACCTTATTTTCAGTAGGTTTGGAACCATGAATTCAGTGGCAAAAAAGGGCATCAACTTGCATTCGTTGCCAGTTGGCCGTTTTTCTTTGGTATTTGGGGGATTTCGTGGGGAGTTGGGCATCTATCAGCGGGTTTCTCGGGGGAAGCCGCTCAGCGGTTTCTGGGCAGAATCTTCGCTCGCGTCTGCTGCTTTCTACAGGGCTGACCCTGGCCACTCTCCTCTTTGCGGGTATTTTCTACCTGCGCCAGACCACCCTTGCTGCTTCGCCACAGACCTATTTGTATCTGGAAGTTGGTGGAACGCTCCTCTGCTTCTGTTACGCCGCCAACGCACTGGTCCGTTTCCGCGGTACGCATGACCGCACCGCCCTAATCCTTGCTTTCGGTTTTGTGCTCTCGGGAATTATCGAGACCGTCGGCTATTTTGGCCTAAACGATTCGCTCGCCTCGGGAACCCTGACGCTTTCGCAGGTCCCTGCAGGTTGGATGGTAAGCCGCACGTTGCTCGCGGTCCTGCTACTGGCCGCGCTCGCGGTGGAGCGCTATATGCCCACGGCGCGACGGCCCAGCAAGGAAACCGCCGCGGCGCTGCTCGTGGTGGCGCTGGCAGCTTACCTGACGAGCGCCGCTTTTTTTGCCGCGCCCGCTGCGCCGGTGGCACATGTGAGAAATATACTTTCTCGTCCTTGGGATCTGCTTCCCGCAGCTCTCTACTTGATCGCTGCGGCGTGCTTCCGTCAGCGCATCAAGAATGAAAAGGACAAGAAGGACAGCGCAAGCCTCTTTGATTATTCGCTGTTCTTCGTGGCTTCGCTGAATGTCATCTGCCACTTCTCAGCGGCATTCTCCCGGCAACTGTTCGACGGACCGTTTTTCCTGGCAGAGCTGAGCAAAACCCTAAGCTACGTGGTCATGCTTTCCGGCGCTTTGCTGGATCAAGCGCGTCTCTTCGAGCAGGTACGCTCGATGGCGGTAAGCGATCCGCTCACAGGACTGGCAAATTATCGTCGTCTCATCAGCGTGTTGGAAGCGGAGCTGGACCGGTCGCGCCGCACACAGCGGCCCTTCAGCGTGGTGTTGCTGGACATGGATGGGTTGAAGATCATCAACGATCACTATGGACATCTGACCGGCAGCCGGGCGCTGGTGCGCATCGGAAAAATACTTCGGAATCATTCCCGGGCAATTGATACGCCGGCGCGTTATGGCGGAGATGAATTTGCCGTCGTCCTGCCTGAAGCCGGCAAAGACATTGCCGCGCGTGTCGTCTCTCGCATCCGTGAACGTTTGACAGCGGAAACGGAAGTTCCGGCTCTATCTGTCAGCGCGGGAGTCGCCGCTTTTCCCGAGGATGGCGACACACCCGAAAAACTTCTTGGTGCGGCTGACCGCGCTCTCTACGTCATGAAGCACGGCGGCAGAAGCAGCGTTCAAAATCTCGCGCGCATTGCCGCGTGCCTGTGAGGATGAACAGAAGACATGCCTCCCAGGACCAAATTTTTGTTTCACCGGGCCGAAAAACGCATCCCGATGGAAATCCCCGTCCTGATCGACGGTCACCGGCGGGCGCCGGGCTCGGAATCGACATTTACAGAAAACGTAAGTGCGCGTGGCGCGCGGGTAGTGAGTGTGCGGCGCTGGGACCAAGGCGAACATTTGACGTTCGCCTCGCGCACCGGAGAGTTTCGCTCCTCGGCTCGAGTGGCTTACTGCCAATCATTGCAAGGCGACGGCTTTGCCATTGGCGTGGAGTTCCTGGAGCCCAAAGGACGATGGGTTGTTCAATCCCCAAGATAGCTTGACGTAAAACGGCGAGCGGATAGGAGGGAAACGCCTGGAACAAGAGAAGACAGATACTTGCGCAAATATTGCACGAAAGGCTGAAGCGCTTGGCGGGTCGACGGAAACTCGCCAGGCGCTTTTTCCTTTCTGAGAAGCCATTTCCCGCCCGGCTCGTCACTGCACTTTTTTTGCAATGAGCATCAGGCACTCTCCGAAAAGCACCGAGCGAGAGAGCAGAGTCGCGAGAATTTCCCTGTTTCTTACTCTTTGCGCAGAATCTTTCTCCTTACGAAAGGCCACGCGAGTGTACAACCAGACCCATGGCGCAAAGATCGCATAAAGGTAGCTTATCGGCTTGATGTGGGTGTGCCGTACTTCGATGAGCCGAAAGCCCGAGACGTGCAGTTCGTAGCGCAGCTCGGAAAACGTTGCGAGGCCAATGTGATGAAGCGGATGGCGAGCGGTTTCATTCAGAGGCCGCGCGTCGCGGCCGAAGAAACCGCTGCCAAAAAATCGCACGCGCGAGCGCAGCGCGGTGATATTCGGTGTGGTGAGCAGCAAAACGCCGCCAGGCTTGAGGATGCGGTTGATCTCACGCAGAAACAAAAAATGATTTTCCAGGTGTTCGATTCCTTCGGTTGAAAATACCGCGTCGAAGCTCTGGTCAGGCCAGGGAAGAGCAGCGTCGAGATTCACTTTTGCGAATGCCTTCCCAAGGTCAGTTCCCGCCTCAGGATCGATATCTCCGCCAACGGCATCGAATCCCCGTTCCCTAAGCGCGTGAGTCAGCGCAGCCGTGCCGCCGCAGGGAGCGTCGAAGACCCGCGCGTCGGATGACAACCCAAGTGCCGGAAGGTGTTCGAGCACCGCGCGCTGAATCACTGTGAGTTCCGGCGGCTTCATGCTGCTCGCCGCTTCTTGAGGACGTCCTCGTACACCTGGATGGTGCCCTCCACCATACGTCCCGCCGAAAATCGAGCTTCCACTTCCCGCCGGCCGGCCGCGCCGAGCCTTTTTCGAAGGCAATCGTCTATGACGAGTCGCAGCATCGCGGCTGCAAATTCCTTTCCGTTTGGCTCAACCACCAGCGCGGTTCGTTGGTCGTCCACGACTTCTACCAATGCGCCGCGCCTGGTGGAAACGCAAGGGAGGCCCACTGCCATCGCCGCTTGCAGCGCCGTTCCGAGGCCTTCGAACTCCGAGGGAAACGCAAAGGCATCCAGGGCGGAATAAACTTGCGCGACGTTTCGAACGAAACCTGGGAAAAGAACCGCTGCGGATTGTCCAAGCTGTTTTGCGAGTGCCTCCAGTTCCCCGCGACACTCGCCATCGCCGGCCAGAAGGAGGCGCACCTCCGGGTGCAGCATCCTCACGGCGGGGAGCGCTTCGATCAAGTGGCACTGACCCTTTTCTGGAACAAAGACGCTGGCGCAACCGAACAAAAACTCGTGATCCTTCACCCCCCAAAAGTTTCGTGCAGTATGTCTTTGATCTGGGGAAGGCAGGTCCGGGATTTCGACTCCCTCATTCACGATCGATATTCTTCCCACAGCGATTCCCGAATCGATCAAGCTCTGCGCAACATTCTTGCTATTGGCCACAAATCGCTCAACCGCTCCATACCGAGACCGTGAAACCCAGCTTCTCCGCAGTGGAAATCCGATTCTGCGCGACAGGAGGAGCGGCAGTGCTTTGTGCGCACGGGCCAACCATGCGGCCGTCAGCGCATGGGGCTCGTTCAGGTGCACAAGCTCGTAGCCACTCTGAGCGATCAATTCGCGGATCGCCCAGGCCGCCCAGGCTCGCAATCCCACGCGTGCAACCTGGTGCACCGGAATCCCTGCTTCGGCTGAGCGAATCGCCAAAGGCGAATCACATGCAGCCACCAGTGCAACGTCATGGTCGCGCTCGCGCAGACCGCGCAACGTCAGCAGCGCCTGGCTCTGGCCGCCGCGCCACTCGCGTTCCAGGTCCACATAAAGCGCTTTCATTCCCATACGTGTTTTCCCGATTCCCTTATGGGTCGGCCTAATTTTTTGCATTTTGGGCGGACGGATCGGGGTGTCATCTGCGCCCAGGCGGAGAGTCGGTTCATCAAACTCCGGGCAATTTTCAAATCGGCGCTAGTATCTCACATTGGCAATGCCGCAGAATCGAATCGCGAAGCTAGGGAACATAAGTGCGGATACGGACGGGACTACTTCGCTTGGAAGTTCACGCGAATCAGGCTTTCCCCGACCCGAAATTCGGTCCCATCCTGAAGCATGGCCGCGCGCACGCGTTCCTCTTCGTAGAACGTCCCGTTTGTCGAATCCATGTCTTTCAGATTGATGTACGTGTCCCGCACTTCGAGCAAGCAATGATGCCGGGAAACTTCCGGATCGTTCAGCGCGATGTCCGCTCCTTGGCGGCCCACGACGATCCGCGGCTTGGTGAGGGTGTGTGTCTCGCCGCTCGAAGGGCCGGAGATGATGCTCAGAACAACCTTCTTTTTCGCGGGCAGCCGCAATCCAGGATCGGGCGGGGGCAAATTCAAGTTCGAACTCGTGGCGTTTGCGCGAGCGAAGGAGGGAAGCGGAGTCATCACCACCGTGGAATCGACGCGCCGCTTAATTTCCACAATTGTGATTTTCCCGCATTTCGAGCACTTGAACTGCACTTTCGGATGGCCGCCAAATTCGGCATCCTTCAGCAAATGCTCGGTGCCGCAATGAATACATGCCGTCTGCATGGTTTCAAATTAGCATCTTTCGAATTGCGCAGCAGTGCGCCGGGCAGTTCTCTGCCGCAAAGGTAAATGCGCGTCCATCTTCCGGCGGATGCTTGCCGAAACGGCCTGCGGGTTGCGTCTTGTGTTAAGATTTGAGATTCCACAACAGACAGGAGAGCACGCGTGCCGGAGCATATTTCGCGTAAAGAACTGAAGCAAGACAAGATTAAGGAAACCATCGAGCATGGCGCCGAAGCCGTCTTCTCGCACGGCCAATTTGCCGGCATCCTTGTGGTCCTTGTCCTGGCTATCGCCCTCGGCTATGGGGGCTGGCGGTTCTACATCGATCGCCAGACGGTGCAAGCTTCGAGCGCATTCGATGTTGCAATGAAGGCCTACCAGAGCCGTATCGGCACTGCGCCTGACCCTGCGGAACCCAATGAGCAGGTTTACCCGGATGAAAAGTCGCGTGTCCAGGATGCCTTGAACAAATTTAACAGCACTGCCGACAAATATCCTTCCACAAATCCCGGCAAACTCGCGCGGTATTATGCGGCACTCTGCCTGGAAGATCTCGACCGCCAGAATCAGGCGCTTGAAGAGCTGAAGAAGATCAGCAGCGGCAGCGACAAGGAGCTCGCGACGATGGCGCAGTATCAGATGGGCGTCATTTATTCGCGCACCGGTAAGACTGACGATGCCGTCAAAATCTTTCGCGCGCTCGCGGATAAGCCGAGTGTGATCGTGCCCCGGCCTCTCGTGCTGTTGGAGCTTGCACGCGTTCTGGCCCCTTCCAATCCAAAGGAGGCGGCGAGCATCTACCAGCAAATCAAGAAAGAGTTTCCGGATACCGCGCTTGCCGAGCAGGCCGACCGCGGGCTGGATTCCCTTTCACCAAAGTCCTGAGCTCCGCCGCGGGTGGACCTTCGTGCAGATCTCGCGGAATGGATTGGAGCGGACCATCGAAACTCTTCCCACTCCAGCTCCCTGGGCCATGCGTGCCGAGGATTCCCGTGGCCGCCGCTACCCGGAGCCGGCGCATCCCTATCGCAGTGTGTATGCCCGCGACCGCGACCGCATCATTCATTCACGAGCCTTTCGCCGCCTCGAAGCCAAGACGCAAGTTTTCACTACCCGCTATTCGGATCACTTCCGCAATCGCCTGACGCACACGCTGGAAGTCGCGCAGATTGCGCGCACCGTGGCTGCCGCTCTGCGTTTGAACACGGAGCTCGCTGAAGCCCTGGCGCTGGTCCACGACATTGGCCATCCTCCGTTCGGGCACGCCGGGGAACGCAAACTGGACGAACTGATCCGCGCGCACGGCGGTTATTTCAATCACAATCTGCACGCGCTTCGCATCGTCGAACAATTCGAACAGCGCTATCTGGATTTCCCCGGCCTCAATCTCACCTTTGAGGTCCGCGAAGGCATCATCAAACATTCCCGGGATTATTCGGAGAAGGAATTCCCGCAACTCCGCGAATACCTCTTCGATTTGCGCCCGCCGCTGGAAGCCCAGCTCATCGATTGGGTGGATGAAATTGCGTACAACACGGCGGATATCGACGATGCGCTGGAAGCAGAACTTCTCGATCTTGGCGCCTTGCGCCGGGAAGTTCCTTTCTTTGGCGAAGCCTACGCCCGTGTGAATGCGGCGCATCCCGGAGTCCGCGAAAAATTGAAATTCAACGAAGCGCTCAAGGGGGTCCTCGATTCGCTGGCCACCGATCTCATCGAGTCTACCGAGCAGCGCGTGCAGGCGTCGCATGCATCATCTACAGAGGACATCCGGCGGGCCCCAAAACGGCTCGCCGGCTTCAGCGCAGCCGCGGCAGCGCACAACGCGGAACTCAAGCACTTTCTGTTCACTCACATTTACAATCATCCGGCTATCACCGAGGACCGCGACCGTTCGGTGAAATGCCTCGAAGAGCTTTTCACTTATTACCTGGCAACGCGCGGCTCCATGCCGCCTTCGCATGAAGAGCTTGCACAGACGGAAGCGCGGCACGTTATCGTTTGCGATTACATCGCCGGGATGACCGATCAGTTCCTTTTGCGCCAGCACCATGAGCATTTCGGACAGTGATAGGCGTGTTCGAATCGGCCGGTCCAATTGACCGAGTCGAACGTTGCAAGTAGGATTTCGTTGCAAATATCGTTTGATCCTGCAATGGGTTGGAAAAAGACAAGGAGACCCCGTGTATTGTTCTAAGTGTGGTGCCCCGATGGCGGATGGCGTGGCATTTTGCTCGGCGTGTGGCCAAGCGTTTTCCAGCGCCGTCGCCCTGCCCCGAGCACCGACGATGAACGGGCCAGCGATCGCGGCTGCTGCCCCTCGTGTGGAATATGGCGGGTTTTGGCTGCGTTTTGTTGCCTATCTCATTGACGGCGTGGTGATGAGTCTTGGCGTGATTTTGGTCCTGATTCCGTTGATCTTTCTAACGGGCCTGGGCGCGCTTTTGAGCGAGATCCATCCGCAGGAAGAATTGAGCGACGCGGGAATTTTTTTGATCATCGGAGTGATTTTCTTGTTTGCGACCGTCAGCCTGGCGGTCACGTGGCTCTATCACGCGCTGATGGAGAGTTCGGAGTGGCAAGCAACTGTGGGCAAGAAGGCGCTGGGCCTGGTGGTGACGGACATGGCAGGCCGGCGCGTTAGTTTTGGGCGCGCCACGGGAAGGCACTTTGCCAAGATCGTGACAAACATGGTCCCCGCATTCATCGGGTACATCATGGCGGGATTCACGGAGAAAAAGCAGGCCTTGCACGACATGATCGCGGGTTGCCTGATCTTGCGCCGCAGCAACGGATTCTGAAAAACTGCAAATGAGGAGAGATTGTCGTCCTCTCAGACGGAATCTCCCCTCGGACCGCACAGCAAGACCTTGCAGAATTCTCCGTTCTTAGAAGCGCAGGAACGGTCCGAACGCTACGCGCGGGTTGTGGTGCGTGGAACCAGCGAAGTACATCTCATCTCCCGCTTCCAGACGGAGACCGATGGGGCCAAGATGCCCCTCCGCACCCAAGGCCGGATAAAGCACCGCGCTCACATTATTCGAGCGCAGATTGTCAACGGAACTCACGAACCCGGAGAAGCTTGCCGGCCGAGGATTCAGTTGGAAATTAATGAAGCCCCCTTTAACTGCTAGAAACGGGCGAATCGCATGGCGGCCCCCTATGAACTTCGGACCTACCAGCCCGTGCAGAACTTTCAGATTGCTGTTTGCCACCGTGACTGTGCAGCCCGAACTAAGGCACCGCTCGGTGAAGGCCTGCTCGAAGTCATAGCTCATCTCACCTTCCACCATTACGTGCGAGAAAAGTTTGACGGCGGCGCGCCCTCCGAGTCCTGCCATATCCGTGTTCGTTTGGGTGATGCGGAAATAATCGCCATAAGCGCCAACCTGAAAGTGATCCTGCGCCGAAGCCAGCGGCACAAGCCAGCCTGTCAAGAACAAGAGTAGGACGACACGCTTCATTCGTAGTCTCCTCGTACAAAGAAGTTGGAACTGCAAAAAGCAGGGCCTGACTTGCGGCTGGGGAAGGTTTCTGCTTTTGGGGTTAGATGAGGGCTGCAAGCCCGGAGTTGCCAGTGCGTAGGACTTTCCGTTACTGGCCCCGGGTGAGCATCAGAAAGAGGGCCAGATAGCGCTTCAATTTTTGCGTAATGAGAAAGTTCTCCTTGACATGCTCGTGACCATGTTCTCCCAGCTTTGCGGCAATTTCCGGATGCGACAGCAAAAAGCGCATCTGATAGGCGGTGCCCTCCACGGAGTGGGTCAGCAGGCCGGTGTGCTTGTGAATGATTTGCGTTGGAATGCCCCCGACAGCGGAAGCGACGACCGGCTTTTTTTTCCAGAGCGCTTCCGATACGGTGAGGCCGAAACCTTCGCGCAGACTTTTCTGGATGACGATCGTCGAAGCGCGCTGGAGCGCATTCACTTCGAGCGGCGCCCAAGCCGGGAGTTCGAGGATCTTGATGTCAGGATCGTGGCCCGCTTCGCGCCGGACTTCTTTGAGAACGATGGAGCCCTCGGGATCGTCTGCGGCGCTGCCGCCTGCAAGGACCAACTGGCAATCGAAGTAGCGCTTCACGATGCGGTAGGCACGGATTACGCCGACAGGATCCTTCAAGCGGTCGAAGCGGGAAATCTGAGTCAATATGGGACGTTGCGCGTCAATCTGGTAGCGATGCAGCGTTTGTTCGATAAATTCCTGATCAAGCGGGCAGTTCTTTTCGGAAAGCGGGTCAATGGCAGGATAAAAAAGATATTGCGGGATGGGGAGTTGCCGCGAAAATTCGGGAGAAGAAAACATGGCCCCGTCATAGCGCGAGACAAACTTCTCCAGAAACTCCCAGACTGCGCGATTCGGATGCGAGAGATCGATATGGCAGCGCCACACCCAATGATTGGAGCCGGGCTGCCTCGCGTCAATCAGGGCGGCTGGTTGCGGGTCATGGATGACTACGATTTCTGCATCGAGCGGCAGGGTTGTGCGATTATGTTCGTTGTAAGCGAGAAAGATCTCGAAATCCCGGGGGCTGGCGTGATAGGGCTCACCATGCAAGGCGTTATGGAAGGACTTGGTGACGTCGAAAAAATCTTCGGCGCCGCTCATCACGTCCCATTTGATATTGAGGTCCAATTCTTCCGCGAGAGGAACGAGGCGGTTGAGAATTTCCGCAACGCCTCCGCCCACGGCGGTTGAGTTGATCATCTCGATGCTGCGCCCTTGTAAGGGTTTAGCCAGGGCGCGCAATTCCTCAATTTCACCGGCGCCAATCAATTCAGCGTAGTGGTCCAGGGGAATGCGGCTCACAACCAGAGTTTCCCTCACGCCTTTCTCCTCTCCCGATCAATCAAGCGAAGCATCTTCACTCTGGCACTATCCAAGGTGTTCGTATAGATATCGATGTGATCGACACTGTCGGCGAGAGTGCGAAGACCTAAACTGCCGGAAAGCCAATGAGAAAAATCGTTCGTCCGGAGCTGGAGCCGCAATCGGGAAGAGATGAAGTGAAAGTGGAAACCGGCGTGACTCAGGTGCTCCAAGCCCTCGCGGAACTCCTCAAGGGTACGCGCGCTCCGTCCGAGGGGCACGTTCACTTCGACGCTCTCGCAGAAGTAGAATGGCTCGAGGGCCGACTGAGCCGCAAGTTGCGGCTGGGCTGCGCAAAAATCCTGAACCACGCGGCAAAGATCGCTGCGCAGCGCCGCAATCGACGTGTAATCGCGAATGTCGAGGGCCGCTAGTTGCTCGGCGAGATCATTCCGGTTCGTGGCGGAGAGCACCCACTGGGCGAAGTCGTTCGAAAAACCCTCCGTCAAGAAGTGATGGGTGCCCAGGGTTTGAAAGGTGTGGTGGAAAATCGAAGTATCGCTGCAATGTTCGAGCCCGGTCAGTAATTCCGCCAGTGTGCCTGCAGACTGATTGCTGATGCGCGTCAGATAGGACGCCGTTACGAAATCGAAAGGCGTTTCTGCGATGTTCAAGTGAGCAATCCTTCCCTCTCCAAAATACTCCAACGCCACCCCATCGTTGCAAGAGAAGAACCGCGGCTCCGGTCAACCGGCTCACGGCGCGTGCTGCGCCTCCGCGCGCTCCGGCAATTCGATACGGATCTCGGTTAGATCAGAGAGAAGATGCGCGGCCCAACGGTAGACATTGTGTTCCCGCACGGTGTGCCGCATCCGCTGCATCCGCGTGGTTTGCTCGTGTTCAGGCATTTCCAGCGCGCGGTGAATGGCTCGGGCGAGCTGCGAGACGTCATACGGATTGACCAGCAGCGCGTCGGAAAGCTCGTGCGCCGCCCCGGCAAATGTGCTGAGGATCAGCACTCCGCGCTCGTCCTCGCGCGAGGCAACGAATTCCTTGGCCACCAAATTCATCCCGTCGTGCAGCGAGGTGACCATGCAGAAGGAGGCGGCCCGGTAGAAACAAGAAATTTCCTCATGAGAGTGGTGTTTTTTCCGGAACACGATGGGTTTCCAGCGAGGTGTCTGGAAACGCGTGTTGATGCGTTCGGCTTCGGTGCTGACTTCTTCGAGAAAATTCTTGTAGCGCTCGATGTCGGTACGGCTGGGCGCGCCGATCTGAACGAAACTGAACCGCTGCTGGTAATTCGGATACAGCTCGAAAAAGCGCTCCAGTGCGCGGAAGCGCTCGAGGATGCCTTTGGTATAGTCGACGCGATCCACGCCAACGCCAAGAAGCGAAGCCTCAATTCCCATCTCTTCGCACAAAGCAGCGCGCAGTGCGCCCGCATTAGCAAAATCGCCGGCCGTCGCCCGAGGGTTTTCAGCAAACGCCACGCTGATGGGATACGGACGCACGCGCGTGACGTGACCTTGACGATTGACGGCGAAACGATCCCATTCGGTCAGCGCTTCAAGCGCGCGGTCCACAGTTTCCAGAAAATTGTTGCAGTGCGATTGAATGTGGAAGCCGATTAGGTCGGCACCGAGAAGGCCGTCAATCAGCTCTCGTTGCCACGGGCAAATGCCGAAGACTTCCGGATTTGGCCAGGGAATGTGCCAGAAAGTAGCAATCCGCGCGTCAGGTCGGGCCTCTTTCACCATCCTCGGGAGCAGAGCGAGGTGATAATCCTGCGCGAGGAGAATCGGTGATTCAGCATCCTCCATTTCCTGTAAAACCACATCGGTAAAGCGTTGGTTGATTTTCTGATACTGGAGCCAGTCTTCCGGGCGAAAGATCGGGCGTGTGTGTGCGATGTGGCAGAGTGGCCAGAGCCCCTCGTTCGAAAATCCTTCGTAATATCCCTTATCCTCTTCGTCAGTAAGCCAGACTCGGCGTAGGGTATAACTCGGATGGTCGGGAGGAACGCGAAGCCGGTCGTGCGCATCAACAACTTCGCGGTCGGCGTTGCCGGAGCCATTGGCGATCCATGTGCCATTGCACGCCAGCAGAACCGGCTCGAGCGCGGTCACCACGCCGCTGGCAGGTACGATCGTTTTAATCGATTTTCCACCGTTGAAGACGTGCATGTAAGGCTCGCGATTCGAAACGACAAACAGTGGTTTCTCCTGAAGCTTGTTGCGCACGCTGATGCGCAGCCGCTCGGCAGTCCACAGAGAGGCATGGGAATCGCGGAGCCGGGCTTCTTCTTCCGCTGCGGCACGCGCGGTATGCAAATCCTTCGCCAAGTGTGTCACTTCATGGTGTAACTGTTCCATGATTTCGCCCTGCGGCAGCGCTGATGGCGAATTTGGCTGCCCGGTCCGCACTGTACGCAGCCAGTTTGCAGTCCGCGTCAGCGGCCCCGTAAACGTCCAGCGAACAAGGATCAGCGCAAGGCCCGTAATCAGCAAAGTTTGTACGCCTGCATTAAGGAGGGAATCCCGCAGCGTGTGCCCGACCTGCGTATCGATGTAACTGGTATCGTGCACCAGGACGAGCGAGCCCACAACTTCGCCACCGCGGTGAAGCGGCAAGGCGTAGACATGCAATGGAACTCTATCCGATTCACGCAGCGCTAAGGTTAGCTCGGCACTTTGGAATTCGCCTGTTCCCCTGTCTTCTTTTGTGGCTCGCGAGGCGGCTGAGGGACGCAATAGGAAGGACGGCCGTAGGCCCGGGGTAATCGCCAGAACCATGCCGCTGGCATCATAAACAACAATTCCTTTCAAGTGCTCGCGCTGGCCATATCGCTCGACGAGTCGCTGCAGGCCTTTCTCCTGCCCGCGATCCAGCAGCCGTTCCACGCTATCCTGAAGACTTTCGGCGAGGATTTCCGCGCGGCGCGAGAGGTCATTGCGCAAGATGCGCTTTTCGCTGCGCACCTGGTATGCGGCGAAGAGCAGGGACACGCTGGCGACGCTCACGATCAGGGGCAGGACGATTTTCAGAGTCGTGCGCATCGGGACTCCTCAATCCAAATACGAAGATGGACCGCGAGGGCTGGGTGCGGGCGGCCGCGTTGATATTACGATTGCCTTAGATCGGCTCGTGAATCGCGCCTTCGTCCTTTCAGCGAGCGCCCATTCCCGAAGTTGGGGTCACGATAACGTGAACGGCCACATTTCTATCCGCGAAACGGTACCCCACCTTCGCCGGAGAGCCCCCTTCGAGCTTGCCTTTGACCTTGCTGTCGCCGTCAATCATGAATTCCAATACTTTTCGTTCTTGACCCTTCGTGAATTCCAGTGAGAAAGCTGCATCTGCAATTTTTGAAATTTTCCCTAAGCATAGCCGGTCATCGGTGGATAGTCTGGCTGACGCGGATCTACCTGTGATCGGCGTAGCCCAAGCTGCTATGCTGCAGCAAAGCACCAGAATTGTGGCTAGGCAAAGGGCAGTCCGCAATCGCATTGAGTTACCTCCAATTCGATTTGGACCCGATGAAGAAAAGTGGGCACGATGGCAACCAAATCTTGCTGAGACCCTACTTTACATTAAATCCTTTCAGAATCAAGCAGATACATCCAACTCTTGCACGGCATTCGAACCCCCAGAGTACTAGTCCCATGAAAATTTTGCCCAAACCCTGCTATTCCCCCCTAGTTCTCCCGCCGCGAATGGGCGAAGCAGCGGAGTATGCCCGCGTGTGTGGACTTCGGGAATCGTCCAAGAATTGAAAGGGCTCCGGGGGTATGTTTCAGCAGAGAATTCGTGTTACGGCATTGACGATTAGAAAGATCGCATCTAAGCAATCCATATTTCCGTAACGCTTACAAATTGTCAGAGCCACGCGCCCATTGTCAGGAAATTGTCTGCTCGACACGCCGCTAAGTGCTTATTCCTGTTCAGATTGGACACAAGGCCAAAAAGATTTTCTGGCCATCGTCTTGCTGTCGATTCAACATTGGTTCTCTTAAGGCGAAGTGCTGGTGTCAGCGGACCTTGGGGGCAACAGCAAAAGGTAAGGGATATCAGCCTGCGGATTCTTACTTTTACATCGCTTGCAAACTGGCAACGCTGTTCTGAGGCAACTAGTTGGGCTTGGCGAAGTACCCAAAGCACTTGTGGAAAGGGGTGGTTCAAAGCATGCGTAAACTCCTATTTGGTTCCTTCTTCACTCTTCTGATTCTTGCAACGCTCCACGGGCAGGAATTCTCAGGCTTAGCTGGCGTGGTCTTGGACAAATCCGGTGCTGCGATTGCGGACGTGGAGGTCGCCCTCGACAACGATCAGATCAACATTCATCTCAAGACGACTACCAACGACGCAGGTGACTATCAGTTTCCTCGCGTAACGCCTGGGCCGGGGTACAAACTCACGTTCTCGAAGACGGGATTCAAGAAGCTTGAGATTAGTGATGTTTCACTCGGTGTTGCTTTGACGACCACCCGTAATGCCACACTCGAGGTCGGAGAGGTCACGCAATTCATCGAAGTCAAGGCTTCCGCTGCGGAAACGTTGAATACTAAAGATGCCAGCATCGGAAACGTGCTGGATACCCGGGCGTTGGAGAATTTGCCATCCATCTTTCGCGAGAATCCCTCTACTTTGCTGGGTCTGCAGGCTGGTGTTACGCCAGACGCCGGAGGCGGTGCGAATCGGGATGGAGCTGTCACTGGGGCCCGGACCGATCAGAGCAACCTTACGATTGATGGAATCGACGTGAACGACCAAGCGGGCGGCTTTGCCTTTACGACTGTGGGAAACGCGCCCATCGAATCGATTGAGGAATTCCGGGTGACTACGGCAAACGGCATAGCCACTGACGGGCGAAGCGCCGGCGGTCAGATCCAGTTGGTTACGAAGAGCGGCACGAATGATTTCCATGGTTCGGCCTACGAGTTCAATCGCACAGCAGCGACGGCGGCGAACGATTTCTTCAATAATAGCGCTAAGATTGCGCGCCCCGCCCTGACCCGTAACCAGTTTGGTGGCTCAGTGGGCGGCCCGGTAAGGAAAGATAGGTTATTCTTTTTCTTCAATTATGAAGGGCGGCGGGACACAAGCCAGAGCGCACAGGCGCGAACTGTCCCACTGGATCATGTCCGCACGGGCGGACTTGCTTATGTGAACAACCGCAATGATGCGCAGGGCAGCCCCTGCAATGAATTTGCGCGTTTGAACGACCCCGTTACGGCTCAGTGCATCACCATTCTGACGGCCGCCCAAGTGGCGGCGCTGGACCCCTGCTCCATGTCCGGGAACCCCTGCGCAGGCACGCCCGGTTTCACGACCGTGGGCGCCGATCCGGCCCTGATGACCGTGATCACCAGCCGCTATCCTAGAGCGAACGACCTCGCAGGAGGCGACGGGATTAATACCGGTTTCTTCCGGTTCAATGCCCCCTTCCGGGTGGACCACAACACTTACGTTACTCGTATGGATTACAAGTTGAACTCGAAGCAATCGCTTTTCGGAAAGTTCAACATCGTCCGTGAGAGCGACACCCAGGTCGTTCAGCAATTCCCTGGCGATCCTCCCGCGCAACTGTTTCAAGACCGGACCTATACGTACGTCATCGGACATACCTGGACGATTAACGCCAATAACATTAATACGGCTACTTTTGGAGTGACGCACCAATTCAATAATTTTCCGGCTGGCCCGAACGCTTTCCCGACGTTTCCGAATGAGTTTACGTATGGGCCGTACAGCGGTGCCTTTTTCGATAGCTTCAACATTCAGAGCCGTACCGTTCCGGCTCCAACGATTCGCGATGATTACGCGATGATCCACGGCAAGCACACCTTTGAGCTCGGAATGAATCTGAGGCCGATCCGCCAGAAGTCCTCTCTTACAAACGATTTCAACTTCATCAATATAGGAATCGGCGGAAATCTGAGCAGCCTTGGACCGGATGGGTCCTCGCTGAGGCCCGCAGACTTTGTCGCCTTGGGAAATAACGACCCAACGGCACGAGATGAGTGGGACAGTGCTTTCACTTTCTTGCTCGGGCGGTTCGCCTTCCAGCAAACCAACTTCAATTACAATGTGTCCTTGCAATTCCAGCCCCCCGGCACGGGTAAGCGCCGTAACTTCCACTACAACGAATACGAGTTCTATGGGCAAGACTCCTGGAAAATGCGCAATGACCTCACGCTTACTTACGGGCTTCGCTGGTCGTATTATGGAGTGCCCTTTGAGGCCAACGGCTTCGAAACCGTTCCAAACGTCGGGCTGGACCAGCTTTTCTCGGCCCGAGTCCGGAACGGCGCGAACGGAGACTCCAGCAACCCGCCATTGCTCACTTATGACCTGGGAGGCCCGGCAAATCATGCCAAGGGTTACTACAGCCCGACGTGGACCAACTTCGGTCCGCGCCTGGGCCTAGCCTGGAACCCCTCCTTCAAGAGCGGATTGCTCAACAGCGTGTTCGGAGATCGTAAAACAACTGTCCGTGTGGGTGGCTCGATTGTCTACGACCGCGTGGCGGGCACGGTTTCGTTTGTTGCGGATCAGCTCAGCTTTCTCTTCCAAAACAATGCATCAAAGCTCTTTGGCCAAACCGATCCAACAGCCTCCTTGCAAACCGACCCACGATTCACGAGTCTTACAACGCCGCCTGTGGCAGTTGTGCCGCCGGTGATCACTCGC
>Ga0209160_1000265_pt1 | contig 41167 bp, 34 predicted proteins | sample GraSoiAngelo_153_FD_186167 | JGI IMG/M metagenome (GOLD analysis project Ga0209160, IMG submission 186167) | Grasslands soil microbial communities from the Angelo Coastal Reserve, California, USA - 14_1009_12_40cm (SPAdes) (version 2) | ecosystem: Environmental > Terrestrial > Soil > Grasslands ...
CGTCCATTCGTAGCGCGCGTCGAGACCACCACCACCGTAAAAACCGACCTTGTGATGATCAAGTTCGTAGAAATCATGAAGGACGCGGCTGACGCAATAACCCTTGTAGTCGTTAAGCGGATGCTCGTACACACCGGTGACCGAGCTGTAAGTGTTGAACATCAGGTTTTTGCCGACCACGCCGCTGGAATTGGCTAGGCCGTTAGGGAATTGTTTGTTCTTGGAAAGCAATAAGAGCCGCGGCGTTTCGGCGCCGTTCGCGCAGACAACGACCGCCTTGGCTTTTTGGAGATGCGTGTTGCGTTTTTCGTCGAAGTAGACGGCCCCGACGGCGCGGCCATTGGCGTCGGTTTCGATGCGATGCACGTAAGAGTTGGGGCGAATCTCGCAGCGGCCGGTGCGCTCCGCCACGCGGATCGCCGCAACCAGCGAACTGGATTTCGCACCCACCTCGCAGCCGAAGCCGAGACAATAGCCACACTGAACGCAGGCGCTCCGGCCTGGGCGCGCCTGCGAGAGAATCGCCATGGGCGCGGGGAAGGGATGCCAACCGAGCTTGCGAGCGGCACGTTCAAAGAGTACTCCGGATGATTTCACCGGAAGCGGCGGCATGGGATACGGCTTCGAGCGAGGAGGATCGAACGGACTCGAACCGGCAAGGCCAGAGACGCCAATCTCCCACTCCACCTTGGTGTAATAGGGTTCCAGATCGGCGTAGGTGACGGGCCAATCCACCAAATTTGCGCCGGGAATCGGTCCGACCTTGCTGCGCTCGATGAAATCAATTTCGTGAAAGCGCCAAAAATTCGCGGTGAAGTGCACGCTGGTACCGCCGACGCACCGCCCGTACATAAGCGCGCGCTGCGCCTTGGCCCTTTCGTCCGGAGTTTTGCGAAAACTTGTTGGTTGAAGCTTTGGATGATTGGTGAGCTTGTCCTGGGCAAAAATCTCGATTTCGTTGTGAGTGAAATCAGCTTCCGTAAGATAGGGGCCCTGCTCCAAAACCACAACGCGGAATCCGTTGGTCGAGAGTTCTTTGGCCAGAATACCGCCGGCCGCGCCGGAGCCAACAATGACGAAGTCCACTTCGTCCGAAGTTTTGTATTTGGGCTGATCGACAGTCATTTCTTCTCCGCTTCCTTGGCGGCTGATTCCCAACCTGGATAGTCCTTATCGTAATAGCCAAAGGGTGGCTGAAACGTGTGTTCGCGGTCCCTGCCAACGACCTTCCACCCCGCGCCATCGCGATTGCCGCCGTAGTCGGGATCGATTAGGAAGCCGACTATGGTGTGCTGGCGGAGAGTTTCAAAGAAATTCTGAGCCCCAGGTCGGCGCCGCAAATTCCTTGCGGCTGGCCTAGCCGCTTTTCCAGGTTCGGCGGGCTCGTCGAAGGAATGCAAGACTTGGTCTTGCTGCTCGGGTGTCAGGGCAGAGAACTTGGCGAAGCCCGAGAACATCTCGGTCACTCTGGCCTGTAGTTCCGGCAGGCCCTCGCGGTAGGTCTTTTGATCGTCCACGCCAAACGTGGCCAGGCCGCGGTCGATGAAGAAAACAACGCCGGCTTCACGCGCCCCTGGAGTATCGTCGCTAGGAATGATGCGGGCACAGATGGCTTCAATCTCCTTGGCTTCCTCGGCGGTGAAGAATTCGAACTTAGGAGGCGCAGCCGATTGCGCGGCATGGTGCGCGTGGGTAGCAGCGGCAAGGAGACCAGGCCAGTGCGCGGAAACCCAGACGGCGGAAAGTCCTCCGGCCCCTTGGGCTAAGAAACGGCGACGGCTAAGAGACGGGTCCATTTCGGCAAGCCTCAAATGTATCTTTGGGACTGTAAGCCGTGGAATACACAGCGTCAAGGATTTCTTGGCTAACCAATTTGACGCGCCGTGGGCCAAAATGGTTCTGCAAACCGACTGCCATATTAGATACGCACCGAGCCAGCGAAATTTCTCTTCATGAAATCAGTCAACTGGATACTTGGGATTCATTCAGAAGCGATCGATTGCAGGGCCTCCGAAGAAGCAAATTGCGGGGCGGAGTGCGGCTGGTGTACGATGCCGCCAAACTTGAGTAGTTAGTTGAATTGCGAAAAAGTGCAGTCCATTTGAGAGACTAGTGGATTGATATGGCTACATTCACGGGGACCATCGGATCCGCAAGTAAGTGGCTGCTCGACAAGATTGTCGGGGGCATTGCCGCGACGGGAATCAACCCCAACATTCTCACTTTCCTGGGCCTGGTGGTGAACTTCGGCGCCGCCGCCTTTTTTGCCGTGGGGGCGTTCCGGAAGGGAGCCATTATCATTTTCTGCGCGGGTTTTCTGGATATCCTGGACGGCCAAGTAGCGCGGCGACAGAACCGTGTCACAGCTTTCGGCGCGTTTTATGATTCGACGCTCGACCGCTACGCGGACATGGCGCTCTACATGGGCTTGCTGGTGTATTACTCGGTGAGCGGCCGCACTCCCTATGTGGTGCTGGCGGCAGTAGCCACCGCTGGCTCAGTCATGGTCAGTTATGCCCGGGCCAGGGCCGAATCGCTCATTCCTCTGTGCAAAGTCGGATTCATGGAGCGGCCAGAGCGGCTCGTGCTGCTGATCATCGGTGGGCTGTTCAATCGCATTGGGCCGGTCTTGTGGGTGATCGCCGTCGTTTCGACCGTCACCGTCATTCACCGTATCATTTTCACCTGGCAGGAGACGAGGGCCGGCCGGGTCCTTCCGGGAATTAAACTCTCGCTTTAGAACTTGAGGCATCCGAACTGCCAAAACAGTCAGTCATCTAAGTAAGTGCGGTTTGATGAACTGCGGTTAGCTTAGGACTGCGATTCTTGCTGGATGTTCATTGCTGGCGCTGTATTTGCGCGCTTCGCGTTGAGCGCTGCTTCCACGGGCGCGGAGATAATCGCTCGGACGCGTTCTCGCAGCGCCGGCACATCTTGCTTACTCAGTCCCATGGTTTCCATCGTGTCGTGCAGATGAATAGTGATTTTGCCCGGCCATAACATCCAGTGACCGGTCCGGTGATGTTGGAACGATCCAACCAGGCTGACCGGAACGATGGGAATCCCAAGTTGTTGTGCGACGCGGAAACCGCCGTCCTGGAATTCGTTGACGTGGCCGTCGCGCGTCCGCTTGGCCTCAGGAAAAATGATGAGGCTGGTGCCGGAATCTATCGCTTCCTGGGTCAGGCGCCACATGCGCTTCAAATCCGAAGGGCGCCGCACATCCGGGACCGGGACATTCCCGAAGCGCTTCATCAGCCGGCCGTACGCGGGGATTTTGAAATGCGATTCCAGCTCCCAGCCACGGACAAACTGCGGAATGGCGCAGTACAACATAAAAGGGTCAAAGACATTGACGTGATTGGAGACAAAGAAGCAAGTTCGGCTGGCGTCGAATCGGGGAGAACGGCAAACCTCGATCTTCGCTCCTGAAAGAAATGCGATGCGTGTGCAAAAACCGCGCTGAAGCCAGTCATGTTTGTGCGCATCGAGAAAAATGCCCAGAAGCACAAGAAGGGGCGCGACGACAAAGAAATGCAAACCACTGACAACCCACAGAGCCGCGCTGCGAAGGACAGGCCAGGCGTTTTTCATATGAATACGTCCAGCGCAGCAGGAAGAACATCGAGGGAACGGCATTCGAGCGTGGCGACTTCGCCGTCAATCATGATGTCGACGGGAGCCGGCACTTTGAATTCCACGTGGCGCACCGCCCTCCGCGAAGCAAGTGGATGTTCGATGTGCGATCCGTCATAGAGCCGGGGCAAATTGCGTAACAGGCCGAGCCGGCCGATCGGCCCCCAGCGGACAAATTCGATGAGACCATCGGCGGGATCGGCTTGCGGGGCTATCAGCATCGTGCCGCCGGTATACTTGCTGTTGCTGAATGTGAGGAAAAGAGAGCGCCGCTCGTCCCACTCCGGATCCCCATCGCATCGCAAGGCAAAAGAGCGCCGACGCAGTTGCACGACGCGAACGAAAACGCCGAGCAGGTAACCAAGGTGTCCAAAGGGCTTGAACACACGATTGGTCAGAGCCGCAACATCCGCAGTGAAGCCAACGCTTAAGAGATTGAAGGAAAAGACTTCGCCGGCGGCATGGGTCAGACGGAGAAGGTCCACTGCGCGCGTCCGGTTCTCGAGGATCGCCTGGAGGGAAGCTTCTGCGCCATCCTTGGCGAAATCCCGCAAAAAGGAATTGCCGGTTCCCAAGGGAAGAAATCCAAGAGCGATGCGGTTTACGGATTCGCGGCCCGCGAAGACGCCGTTGAGAATTTCATGAGCCGTGCCGTCTCCGCCGACAGCGAGAAAGCGCCGGTAACCTTGATCGTAGGCCTCGCGAGCAAGCTGGATTGCGTGACCAGGGCCAGTCGAGGCGATCATGTCCACTTGCAATTTCTTTTCGCCCAAACTGGCAAGCGCAGGTCCGGCGAGTTTCGCGGCGCGGCCGCCACCGGCGGCAGGGTTGACGATGGCGAAGAATCGTTGCATTTGGGGCGCGCACCTAGAAATGCTCACTCCTGAGCAACAGCGTGTTTCTCGAACTCGTTTTACAACGGTTGAATCGCAGTGGCACTGTCCAGCCTTGCCAGGCGCGCCGTCAGTTCGGTCCTCTTGATCTTGAGAGAAGCTGTCCGGGGAAAATCCTCATCGAGCAGGACGACCCCGTGGACCCGCTTGTAGTTTAGCAGGCGATGGTTGCGCGCGTTGATATCGCGCCGAAGTTCGTCGCTATATTGGTGGCCCGGTTCCAGATGAAGCACGAGCACAAGCCGCTCCCCGGTCATCGATCGCTTGGGCCAGATGTAGTTAGCGGCAAAAACGCAGAATTCCTTGACCGGCAAGCTTTCGAAGGCCTTCTCAATGTCTTCCGGATAAATATTTTTTCCTTCTTCCGTGACAATCATGTTTTTCTTGCGGCCGCTTAAGATCAAGTGGCCGGCCTCATCCAACTTTCCCAGGTCGCCGGTCATCAGCCAACCATCGACAATCGTTTCCGTCGTCAGCTCCGGATCGTTGAGATAGCCGGACATGACTGTTTTGCTGCGCACTGCGACTTCACCGACGCCGTCGCCGGCGGGATTCACGATGCGCACCTCCATTCCCGGCAGCGGCTTGCCAACGGTGTCGGCACGGAACGGATTCAGGTCGTTGACGGTGATGGCCGTGCCTGCTTCCGTGAGGCCGTAACCGTTGGCGACGGGAATTCCTAGGTTGTAGAAAAATTGCAGTGTCTGCGGTTCCGTAAAAGCCCCACCCACAATGATTGTGCGAAGCTCTCCGCCAAACGCCGCGTGCACTTGCTTCAGCAGCAGGCGGCTGATGCGCGGGCGCGGCTGCCTATTCGTCAGAGCTTTATTGATGGCAACCAACGTGTTGAATAATTTGCGCTTGCCGGGAGGCAGAGCATCGAAACGTGCCTGCAAGCCTTTCTGCAAATTTTTCAGAACCAAGGGTACAAGGCTTACGTAGGTGATTTTATACTTGGGAAAAGCTTCCCGTACATATTCCGGGCGCAGCGTGCGCAGGTGCACGACGGCAGCGCCACACGTAAAGGGTCCGAAGAAGCCGACCATGAAATCGATGGCGTGGTTGGTTGGCAAAATGCTGAGATAACGCACGCCTGGCCAGAACGGATAGATGGAAGTCAGCGCAATGCATTGCTCCAAGTAATTCTCGTGAGTCATCATGCAGCCTTTGGGACGTCCGCCGGTTCCCGAGGAATACACGATGCTGGCGGTATCGCTGCGTTTGCGCGGCACGAACACAGGTTCTCCTGTGCTATGGAATTCCTCCCAGCGCTGCGCACCGGCTAGATCGACGCCTACCGGTGCTTCCGTCACCAAAACCGTGGCTATGTTTGTGGCCGCCGTTCGTCCCGCGGAGGCGCTAAGCTGCCGCCAGATGGGATACTCGGTGATCAAGATGCTGCTGCCGGAATGTTTGAGCAATTGCCACTGCTCGTCAGACGTCAGTTTGTAATCGAGCGGCACAAGCACGCCGCCGGCAAAGAAGACGGCGTATGCCGAGATCAGCCATTTGGACTGATTCGTCATGATGATACTGGCGCGGTCACCGGAGGCGAAGCCGGCCTCTTGCAAAGCTCTCGCCAACGGGAGCGCGCGCCTCTTGAACTCGCGATAAGTCAAACGTTCTTTCTCGCGCTCGCGGTCGGCCTCAATCAAGCACACTTCTTCCGAAAACCGGTCCAGCGCATCTCTCAGCGCTTCGCCGATGGATTGGTATTTGGAAAGGTCCAGCATTACAGGCGGGACTGGATCCGCTCAGCCAGGGTCTTGAAGTCGCTGACGCCCTGGACCTCGTAATCGGGAAGTTCGATGCCGAAATGATTTTCGAGGCGCGAGAGCATTTCCAGCGTCTGGAGGCTGTCAATGCCGAGTTTCTTGAAGAAGTCATCCTCTGGAGCAAGGGAGCGGGCAGGCAGGTTGAAATGCCTCGCTGCAAGTTCGAGGACTTCCTGGGTTGTCTGTTCCAGCGTGCGCATAGAACCTCAAATTTATCATCCCAACGCAGGGAAAGAAAATTCAGCGGGCCGAGAAATCACTTAAGTATGAGGGACGAGTTTACCTGCACTGGCCGAATCGCTCGTCTGACTCACGGTAGATACGGCATCGGCCCGGAGTCCTCGAGGAATTTCTTCAGTGCAGCCATGACGTCGGGGCGCGTGAATAGCTCGCAAAAAAGATCGATTTCGCGGCGTAGTTCCTCGTCAGGGATGGGCTTGATGAATTTCTTCGCCGCTGCTTGTGTTACTGCGTCAAACTTTGTGATTTGACTCGCGGTCGAGCGCGCAATGCGCAGGGCCTGGCCTTCGCCAGCAAGCTGCGCGACAAGGCCAACGGCATGCGCGCGAGTGGCGTTCACCGTGCGGCCCGTGAACAGCATATCCCGGACAACCGCATTCCCCAGGTCACGATTCAGGCGCGGAATACCCCCGAAGCCCGGAATGAATCCCAACCGCAACTCGGGAAACGCGAACCTCGCCATTTTATCGGCAACGATTATGTCGCAAGCGAGCGCGAGCTCGAGGCCCCCGCCGAAGCAAAGACCTTGGACAGCAGCAATAGTGACAAACGGTGCGGCATCGATGCAGTTCAGAACCGTGTGAATGCGTTCGAGAAACTCACGTACACCTGCACCGCGTTCTTTTTCGGGAGCGGCCGTCGCGCGGTGATACAGTTCGCGCAGATCGCCGCCCGCAGAAAATATGGACTTTCTTGCGCTGGTAATGATGCAAACAGAAGTTTCTGGAACGAGCGCGCCAAACGAGGCGACAAACTTTTCCAACTCTGCAACCATGGCCGTACCAATTTCATTGGCGGGCTCATGATCCAGCGTCAGCTCGACGACTCTCTCTCTCCATTCCCAGCGCAATGTTTTGCCGGTGAAGCTCTTCATGCATGCTGCCTGTTAGCCACTTTTGCTTCGCTGTCGACCCTTACCGCGTCGCCATGGGCCCTCGCATCGTATATGGAATCGATTTCAGCAGAATAGCGCGCGTTGATAGCATCGCGGCGAACCTTGCCGTTCGCGGTGAGCAGCCCGCTTTCCGGCGTGAAGGACCCGAATATAATTTTAAAATTTCTGATCTGCTGATAATGCGGGAGTTCTGGATTCACCGTGTCGAGGACTGCCTGAACGGCAGCCGCTTCCACTGTTCCCGTCACCAGCGCGCAAAGATAACTGCGACCATTCCCGACCACCACGACTTGTTGCGCGGCGGGTAGGAGCCGTGCGATTCTTTCCTCCAACGGCTCGGGCGCTACTTTATGCCCCGAATTCAAGATGATCACGTTTTTGATGCGGCCGCTGATGCGCCAATTCCCGCGGACATTCACTTGGCCTTGATCGCCGGTGTGGAACCAGCCATCTTGCAACGCGCGCGCCGTCTCTTCCGGGCGTTTCCAATAGCCTGGAAAAATATGCGGCCCACGCACGAGGATCTCCTCGTTTTCATCCAACTTCATCTCGATTCCCGGAATCGCTGCGCCGACGTAATCGGGTTCAGCGGGAACACGCGGGTCATCCATCGTGCAAATGCCGGTGGTTTCTGTGAGGCCGTATGCCTGCAGTACCGGGATTCCCAGCATCTGGAAAAATTGTTGCGTCTCTGGGGAGAGCGGCGCCGAACCGCAGATCAACGCGCGCAGGTCGCGGCCAAAGCGCTCCCTGATTTTGCTGAAAATCAGGTTCCTTCCCAACGCGCGACAAAGTTTGCCCCATGCGCCGACGCGCTCGGCGTTTTGGCGCCGCCAGACTTCCCGCGATTCGTGGAATAACGACCGGATGAGGGCAGGGCGCTTCGAGACGGCCTCTTCAACGCCGCACCGCACTCTTTCGAGCAGCGTGGGGACATTCAGGAAGTAGTTTGGCGATGCGAGGCGGATTTCCTCCGCAAGCTGATGGAGATCGGTCGAAAGCGTCAGGATGGTTTCGCGAGTGAGGCAGGAAAGCAGGAGGAGCCAGGACGCCGCAAAATTGAAAGGCAAATAATGAAAAACGCGGTCGGGCCCTGCGGCCCGCCTTTGCGACATGAGTTGGCCCAGCCTCTCTGTCGTGCGCCCCAGCATGAAGTTCAGGTTGCCAACATTGAGACACACGCCCTTGGGTTCACCCGACGTACCGGAGGTATAGATAATGGTGACGAGGTCAGAATCCAGTCGAGAAATCGGCGGATCGGGAAGTGAGATTTTTGGCGCAGTCCCTTGGAGTGGTTCATCTAAGAGAACCCTCGGCGGAGCCTCGTGCCATGCCGTGGCAACACCTTCGCCAAGCGCGGGGTCGCTCACAAACAGCAAGCGCGGCTGGCAATCCTTCATCATGGCGGCAAGCTCACCGGGGGCCTGCCGCGAATAGAGCGGCACGACGATAGCGCTCTCGGCCATCAGCGCCAGGTCAAACACGACCCAGCGAATCGAATTGGGTGCGAGGAGAGCGCAGCGATCGCCGAACTGAATGCCGGAATGCCGCAGGAATGCCCGCACCCGCTGAACCTCCTCGAGCAATTCTCTCCCGGTCACGCTCACAAACTCCTGGCCGTGGATTTCCCGAAGAACGACGCGGTCGTGCGCACGTTTTAGTTGGCCGAAAATATCTTCAAGAAAATTTGGCATGAAGAATCAGCGAGCCGCTGCAAGCATGGCCGGTGAAGAGCCGTAGTGCTCCAAAAGCTGGAACAGATTCTTGCTCAGAGGCGGCAGGTAATCTTCCCAGGAGAAGACACCACTGCGAATCGGAAAATCCGGATAGGTGCGTTGGACCGCGTCTTCCAAAAACGTGCCCATGCGAGCCATGGCTTTCATGTTGCGGACAACCGTGCGGCCGATTCCCTCGCGAACGGAATCCGCCTCTGCAACCAGCGTGTCCATCATCTTGATGAGCTTGGGCTCGAGATCGGGGTCGTCGACGGTCAGCAGGAGGTGCTCGTGGCCGCGCTCGCGCATCAGATTGCGGATGCGCTCGTCCATCGTTACACCCGCCGAGGCCACCAGGCTCGGCATGCAGGCAACGATGCCGTGGTAGCGTGACGACACCATGTAAGCGCAGGCTCGCAGAATAGAAACGAGCTGGAACATGTCGTAATCGTCGGAAGTAAAAATCGGCGTGTCGGAAATCTGCGCTGCAATATCACGGCAAGCGACGGCATCGAGCCGCTCCATAGCCACCAGAATCGGAAACACACGATGCCGCTGAATGAATCGCTGCGTTGCCTTGGTGAATCCAGAGATGTAATGCCGGTATTTCCGGTCCACTTCGGCTCCGGATTGAAAAAAGTACACCGTGCGGTACTGGCTGACCTTAAAGGCTCCCGCCGTTGCTCGCGCGACATATTTCGCAATGGAGGCTTTCACGGGCCACACGAAGGGATGGATCGGACAGAGGACCAGGATTGGCGTCTTTTCATCCCAGCCTGCTTCACGCAATGCCTTTCGGGCGTATTCCGGCGGATGCGGTTCAAAGGTCCAGGCCGTGTCCGTTCCCAGTTCCGTGGGGATACCGAGCGAGTTTAGCAGCCTTTGCGATTCCACATTTCGGGTGACGACCAGGGAATCCTTGACGTAGCGCGCGCACATGGATTCAAGGAGCCTATCCATCTGGCCTGCCTCGCCGCCATACCCCACAGAAAGTTTATCTTCTGCTGAAGCCAGCCCCAGCGAGCCAATCATCATGGTTGTCAAAGCGTTCGCGAATTTGCTCTTAAACATCGAGCCTTCGCACGCAATTACACCGTGATTCTGCCGCACCTCGCGAAAGAGAAAGGGTGGGTAAACATCTGGCAAATGGACTTGCCGCGTGCCTTCAAAATACCTTTTCGTGCGCCCGAAGTCCTGCGTCATCACGCTGAAATCGACGTTGTCCGCTCCGAGCACATGGCGGACCTGCCTCAGCATCTCCTGAACGCGTACATCGCTACCCGTGTTGCGCGTCCCGTTGTAGCCGGCAAAGAGCAGCTTCAGTTTTTCGCCCGCGGTCCATCGCTTGCCGAAACCCAGCATCCAGCCAAAGCGCCGGATCTCGATCAGCGCGCTGACCCAGGCAACAAGGAGGAAGTCGGTCATGCGCTTGCCCCTCCTGCTACGGCAATCTTCTCGGAATATGCGTTGCGTGGCCAGGGCCTGGCCGGATATCGAAATTGATTGTCCCGGCTGAATTTGAGGAGCGGCGCGGCATACGTCGAGAATTTTGCTGGCGCTTCACCCAGTTCCGCGATGACTCGCGAATTATCAAAGACCGTGTTCCAATCAAGATAGGGCCAGAAGACCTTGAGCAGTGAGGCGACGTGCCCCAGCGTGCCTCCGCGGTCCGCGGCCCAACTGACCGTGCTCGAAAACGGCTTGCCTAGCCACGGCCAAAATAGAGGCCGTCGCATTCCGCCCACCTGCGCGATGGCTTCCGTCAGCTCCGCGTAGGTCTGCGATCCCGTGCCGGAGGACAAGTGATAGATGCCATGGTCAGGCGCATCTTTTTGATGAATGGTCACAATCGCCCTGCCGACATAATTCGCCGGCACGATATCGATTCTATCGTGAGGGCGCAGCGGAAGGACAGGCAAGCGTGCCAGCACGTGAAACGCCCTCACCATGTCGAACTGCGAAGTCTCCGCACGCTGGCTGTCTCCTAGTACGATGGCGGGCCGGAAAATCGTCTTAGGGACGTCCGGGAGCAAGCGATTCGCCATATGTTCGCAAAATTTCTTTGTGCGCGCGTAAGGATCGTAGTCAGAGCGCTCCCAGTCGATTGCGTTGTCTTCACCGACGACTTCGTTTTTTCTCTTTCCCGCGACGGCCACCGTGGAGACATGCGAATACCGCCGCAACCCATGACGGTCCTGCGCCCGCCGTGCCAATTGAATCACCTCGAGCGTGCCCCGCAAGTTTACATTCAAGCATTGCTTCTCCGATTTGCGGTTCAGCGAGGCAGCGCAGTGGATCAGCGAATCGGTGGTATCAACCAGCTTGTGGTAATCGTCATCGGATAAGCCGAATCGTTCGCCGGTTAAATCGCCGCGAAAAATGCACACACGCGTGTCCAAATGTTCGCGGAATTCCGGAAATTCAAAATGCAATTGAAGGGAAGTCCAAAGCCGCTCGCGCGCTTCTCGTTCCGTCTTTGCCCGCACCAGCAGATTCAGTTGGTCGCGATGGCCTGTCAGGAGCCCTGCCACCACGTAGCTGCCCAGATACCCGGTCGAGCCGGTTATGAAGATGGCCATAACGAGTCGGACGGCGCGGCTGCTTTGGAGAGCGCCGCTGGTTGCGCCGGCTCCTCGGTCCAATCGAGCGCGCGCGGCTCGCGCGATTCCAGCGGCCGGCCTTCCATCAACGGATAACACCAGCGGCGCAAGGCCGGAATGTGGACGTTGATCCAGTAATCCCACCAGTCCACATGTTCCGGCGTAAAGTCAAAGAGCGGCCGCTCCTCGGGCACCAATGCCGACGAAAGCAAGCGCGCGTTCTCACATTCGAAGACATGCTCATTGTGAAGTATGAAAGGCTCGTAGAGTTCGATAAGTTTTTCGACGCGGATGAGGTCGCGCTCAGCCTTGGCAAACGGTGGCTTCTTCATGCGCAAGGTCGTGGCCGCTCGATTGAGTCCGGATACTACCGCCTTCTGCATGGGAATCGAGAGCCGCTCGTAGCGCTGCTTCGACACCGGAATGGTCTCGAACTTAACCTTCAGCCAGCTGTCGATGCTCTGTGTGCTCCGGTAGTGCTTGCGGTGCGCGAGTCCGGTCAACTCGATACTGCGGCCCATATTCACGGGATTGACCGCCGAGGTTGCCAGCTGATACAGCCGCGCGTGGCGCCGGGACACCACCGCGGAAGCGACCAGGGTCATCCCGCGGCACACCATGTCCACGGGGATCACGTCCAGGCATTTCCGCTCGTTGGATGGAAGCTGGCGGAAATTCGTGCCCAGCAGATAAGAAAGGGGGCCCGAGGTATTGATTCCCTCATTCCAGCCGGCAAAAGGGGAACGCTCCGAGCTTTCCACGATCGACGGACGCACAATGGCAATCGGGAGATCGCGGCCTCGCCGCACAAGCAGAGATTCGCCCAAGCTCTTTGTGAACGTGTAGGTGTTGGGCCAGCCCAAGTGTTGCGCTCGGCGCATGCCCACACGCGTCAACCGGTTGCGGGCCCAGCGCGCACGATTGCGCTTCAGGACACCCTCGAGTGCCCCCGCGGGCGCCGAGGCTTCGTCGCCGCCGCGGCCCAGTGCCTGGCGGCGAAGCGCTTTGTCCAGCTCCGGACTCTCGGCGCGCGCTTCGATGCACCGAATGGTCTCGCGCAGCGAAGCGACCTCGCTTTGGGCATCAAATCGGGGATCGTTCTTGGGATTGTAATTGTCTTGCAAACTTTCGGTAACACGCCCGTCGCGCATGCCCGCAACGTAGCAGGTCGAAAGATGCATCAAGCCGGCGTGCTGGCACTTGCGCAGAAAGTCCAGCAAATGAAGTGCGGAATCAACGTTCGAGGAAATGGCGTCGCGCAAATCCGGATTGAAGTCCGTCAGCCCTGCGCTATTCACTATCAGGTCGAGCGATTTCTGCAGCCGTGCCTGGGTAGGATCATCTAGCCCCAAACCCGGCACGCTCACGTCCCCTTCCAGAACCTCTACTTTTTCTTTCAGGAATGCGCCGAGCTTCCGGCCGTGGCGCTCGTGCAGCCTATCAAAGGCCGGTGATTCCTCGACAATTTTCTCGAATCGCCGCTGCGCCGAGGTCGTGCGATTGCGCCGAATTAACAGTGTCACCTTGCCGATCTTTGGAAGTTTCTCGAGGAGATCAACGAGCCAGACTTTGCCAATGAAGCCCGTTACTCCGATCAGCAAAATATGCCGGTTCGCCAATGTTTCGCGGACCGAGAAGCGTTCGACGCGCGGCGCGTCCCCAAAGACTGCCACCGGCTTCTTTATCGATAATCCCTTTCGAGCCGTGGAGTGGATGGCTTTTTCCAGCAGCTCGGGCCTCGCAGACCAGCCAAGCTGTCTCAGAAGTTTTTCCTTGGAAATGGGTCCATCCGCAAAGCCGCTGGCCAGCCACGCGAGAGGTCCGCGCGGGCGGACTACCGGATCAAGCAACCGGCCGATCGCTCTACCATTGCGGTATTCCAGCCGATTCGCCAGGAATGAGTCCACTCCGAGATGATGGGCCAGCGGGCGAAGGATGTTTTCGAGCAGTTGCCCCACCAATACGACGCGTTCTCCTTCGCGGACCGCTGCGACAATTTTTTCCACGGCTTCACGGCGCAGTTGCGGCTTCAAAACATAATGGAAATACTCTTCGCCCAGCAGATCAAGCCGATCGCGGCTGACGCCTCGGAGCAGCATGTGCAGAAATCGCGTCGCGAAGGTACGGTTCGCCGCATAAGCAAACGGTCGAGTCAGTGCCATGCCCGCCATTCCGGCACGTCGGGCCCAGCGCTCAGAAAAGCTTTGAGAATTCCAGGTGAAAAAGCCCACGGGGCGCATTGCGCCCAGTTCAAGGAGGAATCCTTCCACTCGCCAATAGGAAATCTTTCCTTCTCCTCTGGCGGGTGTCTGAGCCGAATTGGAAGCAGGATGTGGCATCGCGGGCCGATGATTAACGGAGGCCGGTCCGTTCCGCGCAAGATTTCTTGAAAACGTGATCCTTAAGGATGCATCTCATTTTCTGGTCAAACTGTACTGGGACGGAATCTCAGCCTGCGCCAATTCTACACGACCGCGTGGCCCGGCTTTCACCGGCTGCAGGCAGCTTGGGAAAGAGTAAAGGTAGCATTCTCAACGCCTTCCCGCAAGGCAGCTTGCGGATAGGACACTATTCTTTAGGGCCCTCCGCCCGGCAAGTAGGCCTAATGGTTCGAGATAGGGAGTTTCTCTTCCGAAATAAGCGAAAATTCGATTCAGCCTGAGCCTCTATACGCCCCAGCCATAGCGTTCCGCGTGTTCAAACGTCCGCTGCATCTCTTCCCGCAGGATCTCCGTGAACACCGATCCGCCCACGGCTCGCGCGCCCGGCTCCGTAATGTCGGGCGTCCGGAAACCTCCGGACAGCACCCGCGATAGCGACTGCTCGATCCAATCAGCCTCCAGCGAGAGCCCAAAGGCGTCCCTCAGCATCATCGTTGCGCTGAGAATCGACCCAATGGGATTGGCCGAATCGGTGCCGGCCAGAGAGGGTGCGGAACCATGAATTGGTTCGAAGAGCGGCACCGAGTTCCCAAAGCTCCCCGAGGGAACCAGCCCGATTGAGCCGACCAAAGCTGCCGCCGCGTCGCTCAAGATGTCCCCGAACATGTTGCTGCAGAGCAGGACGTCGAACTGTGACGGACGCAGCGTCAACTGCATCGCGGCATTGTCCACGTACATGTGCTCAAGCTTCACGGAGGGGTAAACCGCGCTCATCGCTGTTACGGTCCGCCGCCAGAGCTGTGAGCTCGTTAAGACGTTCGCTTTGTCCACGGAACAAAGTCGCCGTGAGCGATTCTCCGCTCGAGCATAAGCAAACGCTGCGATCCGTTCGATCTCCGGCGTCGAATAGGACTCTGTGTCCCATGCGCGCTCCACACCGTTTTCCGTGCGGTTTCCGCGTTCTCCGAAGTACATTCCGCCCGCGAGTTCGCGCACGATTTCCAGGTCCAAATCGCCCAGGCGCTCCTGTTTCAGCGGAGAAAGAGCCCGTAGCGGTTCAATCAGTTTCACCGGGCGAACGTTGACGAAAAGCCCCATGCCCTTGCGCAAATCGAGCAATCCGCTCTCAGGGCGCTTCCCGACAGGCAGCGTATCCCATTTCGGTCCGCCAACGGCTCCCAGGAATACGGCGTCGGCTTTCCGGCAAGCCTCCAGCGTTTCCTTGGGAAGCGGTGTACCGGAGGCATCGATAGCCGCGCCGCCGATGGGAAGTTCCACGAACGCAAACTCATGATTAAACTCGTGCGCCGTCTCTCGCAGGATGGCAGCCGCGGCTCGTGTAACTTCCGGACCGATGCCGTCTCCCGGTAGCAGCACTATGGTCTTCTTCATGGTGGTCCCCGAAACGATACAAACCTCCTGCCGGCCGCAAGCGCTTCAAAAACACTTACAAGAATGCCCGCTTGCAACTCATCGATCTCTTGAGCAGCGAGAAAATCAGGCCGCGGAGGGCGATTCCGTTGCCATGACCGCCGGGCGCCGGCGGATTACTTCATGCGCGATGCCGACGATATCGCGGGCGCGCACTTGCTTGGCCTGGTCGGCCAGCGCGGTCACCCGCCGGTAGACTTCCGCGAGTTCCCCATCACTGGCTTCGTAACCCAGATCTTTCAGCGTCATGCGCAGCGCATTGCGGCCCGAATGTTTGCCCAGCACCAGAGAGCGATTGGGCACTCCCACGGTCTGCGGCGAAATGATTTCGTAGGTCAGCGGATTCTTGATGATGCCGTCCTGATGAATCCCCGCTTCGTGCGCAAAGGCATTGGCGCCCACCACCGCCTTGTTCGGCGCCACTTGCGCTCCGGTAATTTCCGTGAGCATTCGACTCGTGCGAAAAAGCTCTTCCAGACGAATCTGCGTGGACACTCCAAAGCTCTCTTTGCGCACCGCCAGAGCTACCACCACCTCTTCCAGCGAAGCATTTCCCGCGCGCTCGCCGATGCCGTTGATGGTGCACTCGATTTGCCGCACCCCGGCGCGAATCGCCGCCAGCGAGTTCGCCACCGCCAGACCTAGGTCGTCGTGGCAATGGGCGCTCAACGTGATACCGTCCGGATCGCCTAAGTGTTCGCGCACCCGCGTAAACATCGCGCCATACTCTTCCGGCACCGCATATCCCACGGTATCCGGCAGATTCAATACCGTCGCGCCAGAATCCACCGCTACGCGGCATACCTGGCACAAGAAGTCGATATCGGTCCGTCCGGCATCTTCGGCGGAAAACTCCACCTCTCCCACATGCTGCCGGCCGTGCCGGATCATCGCGGCGATTGCTTCCAGCGCCTGCTCGTGCGTCATGTTCAGCTTTACGCGAAGGTGTAAATCGGATGTCGCCAGGAAAACATGCAGTCTTGGCGCGGCCGCCGGTTTCAGCGCCTCGATGGCTGCGCTCACATCCTCTTTCTTCGCCCGCGCCAGCGCGGCAATCGGCACATTGCGGACTTCCTTCGCTACCATTTGCACTGCTTCAAGGTCGCCTCGTGACGCGATCGGGAACCCGGCTTCGATTACGTCCACATTCAGCGCGGCAAGCTGCCGTGCCATACGCAGCTTCTCTTCCGTATTCATCGAGAAACCCGGCGACTGCTCGCCGTCACGGAGCGTGGTGTCAAAAATGCGTACAGCGTCCATAGAGTCTCCCAGCCTCTAGTAACGCATGCCCCGCCCCTTGCGGTCCAATTTATCTTTGTTCTACTTTTGATAATTCTGCCTTATACTGGCCGCCGGGGGGAGACTCGTGGATCTTGGTGAACTGCAAGTATTTTTGATGGTCGCCAAGGAGGGCAGCTTCTCTCGCGCCGCCGAGCGTCTCTTCCGCACCCAGCCCGCCATCAGCCTGGCCATCCGCAAGCTGGAGGATTCTCTCGGCCAGCCCCTCTTCGTCCGCGGCGCCCGGCCCGTCCGTCTCACGGATGCCGGTACGCTTCTGAAAGATTACGCCGAGCGGCTGATCAACCTCCGCGATGAGGTCAAAAAGGGGCTTTCGGAGCTGGAAGGCCTCAAGCGCGGGGAGCTTTCCCTGGGCGTGAACGAAAGCTCCATTCATGCTCTTCTCCCGGCGCTCGCGCAATTTCGGGAAATGCACCCGGGTGTCCAGGTGCGCGTTCACCGCATGTTTTCCCGCGACATTCCTCACGAAGTCCTGAATTACCGGCTGGATCTCGGCGCCATTTCCTATGTGCCTCGCGACCCTCAGCTTCAGGCAACCGAAATTCTCAAGGATGAGCTGACGCTGGTTGTGCCTCCGAAACACGTCCTCGCCAGGAAGCGTGAAGTTGATGTGGGCGACCTCGGGGAAGAAACCTTTATCGCGCATATTGTCGAATCGCCCTTCCGCCGCCGGGTGATCGAACTGTTTGCGCGCCACCGCACCGCTCTCAACATGCCCATCGAAATGCCCACTATTGAGAGCATCAAGCGTTTTGTGCAAATGGGCATGGGCGTGGCCATTGTGCCGCGCATGTGTGTTCGGTGGGAAATCGAGCACGGCTGGATGAAAGAAGTAAAGGTCCGGCAGCTCAGCATGCCGCGCCACGTCTACCTCGTTTCGCGCCGCGGCGCCCGTCTTCCGCACGCCGCCGCCGAGTTGATGCGCATCCTCCACGTGTAGGGGCGCGCTTCAGCGCGTCCCCCCGCCCCGCCACTTGTAGGGGCGCAGCATCGCTGTGCCCTTGCCTCTGCGCGTGCGCATCCTTTTCTCCTGAGGTATGCTTCTCCTCGGCAACTCGCAGCTATCGAATCATTAGGTGCGCGCCATTGACAAGCGGACTGGCCATTCTGGTGATCGGTTTCTTTCTCGGGATGCGGCATGCCACCGATCCCGACCACGTGATTGCCGTTTCTACCATCGTCAGCCGCGAGCGCTCCATCCCTAAAGCCGGTTTAATCGGCGTCCTCTGGGGCTGTGGTCACACTCTGACGATTGCCATTGTGGGGACCGCCATCATTCTTTTCGGCGCGGTGATTCCGCCGCACGCCGGCCTGACCATGGAATTTTCCGTGGGCTTGATGCTCATTCTCCTCGGCATTCTCAACCTCACGGGAGCCATGAAGTGGCTCAGCGAGAAGTTCTCTCCCACCCATCCCCCGGTGACCGGAGCGCATGCCCATGTCCATGAGCATGGAAGCCGGCTGCATTTCCATTGGCATTCCCACTCGTTCACCGGAGATCATCACGCCGAGAGCCTCACCCCGCCTCGCTGGTTGCGCGGACCGTTCGAGCGGCTGGGGCTCTTTCATGCGCTGCGCCCTTTGCTCGTCGGCGTTGTGCACGGCTTGGCAGGCTCCGCCGCCGTCGCTCTGCTTGTATTGAGCACGATTCACCAGCCTCGGTGGGCCGTCCTCTATTTGCTCATTTTCGGGATCGGTACGATCGCGGGCATGATGCTGATTACTGCCGTTCTGGCGCTGCCCTTTTCCTTCGTTGGCCATAGGTTCGCCTGGCTCAACCGGAGCCTTGTCGTTGGCTCGGGTCTCCTCAGTCTCTGTTTCGGGAGTTTTATCTGTTACCAAATCGGTTTTGTCGACGGCCTTTTCACCAGCCGGCCTAGCTGGACGCCCAGCTAGCCTCGCCCCTCAATGCAAGCCCTCGGCAGGAACCGCTTTCAGTGATTTCCGCTGGCCAGCGCTTCCTCGGAGGAAGCGTATGTCGGGAAAAGTTTCCTCAGCCCGGCAACTTGGATGATGGCGCTGCCTTGATGGGTGAGTCCCGCAAGCGCAAACGTTTGTCCCTTGTTTCTCCGATGCACAAACAGCTGCACCAACGCACCCACGCCCGCGGAGTCGAGAAACGATACCCCGCTCATTTCCAGGATGAGGTGGGCCGCGCGTTCCGGCCTGACGGTTTGGATGAAATTGGGAACGGTCTCAACACTCAGCGGGCCCTTCAGCCCCAGAATCAGCCGGTCGCCATCGGACCCGGCTAGTTTTTCCAATTCGAGTCGTGGCTGTGCCATAAGAATGCGAACAATAGCCTAAAATCGGGTGCCAGGACATCAACTTTTCTAACCTTCAGACCTTATCCCCTCATTCCACCGGCCGTCCAGCGCGTCCCCCTCAGGATCATACTAATTTCGGTCTTGACAAACCCATGACTAGCCTGTAGAATGCTTTTCATAGAGCAGTGCGCCCCGAACTGGTCGGGGCTTTTTCTTTTGGTAGCACAGGCTTCAGCCTGTGCCAACCAAAGCGTCTTGGCATTGCGTCACCCGTTGGTCACGGTTTCACTCGCTCGCCCGGGTCCGTGCATGTTGTGACCCTGAAGGCCGCGCCTTCTGCGGCCTGAAGGATCTCAACTTAGCCTTTACGTCAAAGCAATCTGTTTGGGATCCGCCGGCATCCTTGCCGGCTTTTTCATCTAGCAATCCAATTCCAACTCTTTAGGAGAACTTCCATGTCTACGATGTACGCCAAGGACCGCGCGTCCTTGTGTACCTTCACCTTCGTCGATGGCCGCCGCTGCCGCACTCCGCGCCAGTCCGGCCACCCGCAATTCTGTTGCTTCCACGCCCGCAAGCAGGCGCAAGTCGAGGCCGCCGAACAACTTGGCCGCGACTTCGCCTATTTCTTCTCCGGCGATTATTTCTCCGCCTGTGATCTGGCCGCCGCCCTGGGCCGCCTCTTTGCCGCCGTTGCCCGCGGCGAGGTCAAACCTCGAACCGCCGCCACCCTTGCCTATCTCGCCCAGACGCTCCTGCAAACCATCCATCTCGCCGAACACGAGTATTCAAACGCCTTCGGCTCCGACGACTGGCGCAAGATCATATATTCCCATGTCAAGGAAAATGCGAACTACCTGGCTCGGGGCCCGGCCCAAAACACTCCTCAACCCGCGCCACAGCCTGCGCCAAAACTTACCGACCAAGCTTCCAAACCCGCCGCGGACAGCGCCTCGCAACCCACCACCGCCTCCGCCGCGGAGCCCGCCACTCCCGAGGCCTCTTAGGATGATCCCCAGGATATCTTTGAGGCTACGGATCAAAAGGAAACGCATTTAATGTCTTGGGTTGCGATAAGATGGTCTCAGCCCGATTTTCAAGCAGGTCGTACTCCTGAAAGGGCGGAGCTGCCGATGCAAGAATCATCGAGACAAAGTGATCTCATCAATTTTTACAGACTCCTCCGACGCGAATCACAGAGTTGTGAAAATTCAGGACTATCGACACACTACGAACACGTTCTTCTGGGCTTAGAAAAGATCATCGAATCTTTAGGCCCAACACCGGAGTATTACGAGTGGCTAGTTCAATTTGGTCCACGTAATACTGCCAACCAATGCACCTTCACGATTGATTTGTAACTGCGCGAGCCAAGCTTCTTTTTGATTTCTGTTGGCCCGAGCAACGATCGATCTCTTTTCTTCTCCGCTCAGGCTCGCGGGGAAGTTTGGCCAGATTGCCGTTTTGACTTGCACCAGCAATGACCGCGTGCCAGCGGCAGCCTCAATATCAGTTGCACCGGGAAGCTGGGTATTGCGATAACACCTCCACCCGTTCGCTCTTAGCCAAGCAGTTGCATGCACTTCACCGTAGGTTCCAATCACCGCTGCGGTTAACATAATAACTATTCTCCTTTGGCCCAACTTGGGCGTGATGTAAACGTCGGTCAACACAACGGTTGGACTTTTTTGTTACGATTTGACCCACTTATTCGCATGAAGAACCAGTACCATGTAACTTCCTGCGTTCAAATTCAATCAATTACATGATGCCAAGGATGGCATCATAAATGCAAGCATATTGTGCGTCAGAAATGACGCAACCTTTTGCGCTTGACAAACGTATATATAACTGTCAGAAAAAGAGCAAAAAAAGTGCCTAGAGGTCGTCATCGCTATAACCAGAAAGGAGGAACTATGCCTGCAGTGAGCTCATCTGCAAAGAGGGTACGCACGACTGTTCGTCTCCCTCGTCCGCTGTACGATGAGGCACGGAAGTTCGTTGATTGCAGCCCAGCCGAAAACATCAACGACTTTTTCGTAACCGCGATCTGCAACTACGTGAAAATGCTGCGGCGAAAACAGATTGATGCTGCTTTTGCCGGAATGGCGGAGGACGCAGACTATCTCAAAGAAAGCAAGCTGATCGAAGAGGAATTCAGTCCAAGCGACTGGGAAGCATTTGAAATTAGCGAGAAGGATCCGGTCGAGGCTTATAGATGAGGAAGGGGGACGTGTATCAAGCCAACCTCAATCCAACGGAAGGCTCCGAACAATCTGGTATACGTCCCGTCATCATCGTTAGTCGCGACGCGATCAATGTCAGCAGCCCTGTGGTCATCATCGTTCCTGTCACCAGCCGCACGAACAAGCAAAAAATCTATCCCAGCCACGTCGAACTCAGGATGCATGAGGGTGGGTTGACCGCTGATTCAGTTGCATTGTGCGAACAAGTCAGGGCGATCGCAAAAAGCCGCCTGACAAAGGCGCTAGGTCATCTCCCACCGCAGAAAATTTCCCATATAAACGCTGCCTTAAAGATTGCCCTCGACCTGCCTTGACCGATCGCAAGCGCGTTTTTTCTAGCTTCAGCCGAGTTGCCTGTTCTTCACTGACGCTCTGCCGCTGACCTATTACCGGTTCCACAACAAAGCATTTTTGTCCATCATCAAGCGGTTTATTATAATTTCTTTAGAATCAACACTTGCAAAAGTGTATGAAAACAAAAGACTTTATCTACCTTTAGAATCAACACTTACGAAAAAACCGGGGGGAGGGGGCTGCCGGAGTGAGCCGGCAAGTCAAGCCGCCCCAAGCTTTCAACTTTCCATTTTCTATTTTCCAATTTCCATTTTCACTTTGCCGTGGAAATCCGGTACACGACCCCCGCCCCGTCATCCGATACCAGCAGCGAGCAATCCGTGCTTATTCTGGAACTAGCAGCTAATGTGGGATACGTGGTTAGATACTTCGCATTGACATTCGACAATTCTGGACTTACCTTTTCAGTTAGAAGCGCTTCCTTCTCAAGTCCAGTATGAGCCGCTCGACCCACGGCCAAGGAAGACCTATGGCCACGCGAATAGAGACCTTTCCGCTTGCACACTTTCCCTTTCCGCCTCGAATCCTGCACCCCTCCGCCATCGTGCGCCTTCTTCTTTTGTTAAGCATTTGCCTCAGTGTCGCATCGCTGGCTTCTGCCCAGACTTCTGGTCAGCAGTACGTGTATGGTTCGGCATCTGCTGCTGCCAACTCGCCTACCTCTGTTGTGGCTGCCTTTAGCAAGACCAGCCAAACCGGGGCTCTCACTCCGGTCCCGGGCTCACCCTTCAGTGATCGGCTTGAAGGCGGCCTCATGGCCATCGACGGCCAGGGCAAATTTCTTTTTGTCTTGAACCCCGTGAGCGACGACATCTCCATGTTCCAGATCGACCAGACCTCCGGTGTTCTTTCCGAAGTTCCTGCCTCTCCGTTTGCCGTTCCCCCCGCCTTCAGCTCCGGTTCGCCGCCCTCGAACCCTCTTTCCATTGCCGCCGAGCGGTCGGGAAAATTTCTCTTCGTCGGCTACCTATTTGAGTCGGGCAGCCAGGGACCGAGTTCCGTTGCCTCATTGGCGATCGACACTTCGGGTCCCAGCCCTGTGCTCGTTACGGTCGAAAGCATTTTGACCAACACGGGTGGCTCCCCGAGAAAGTTACTGACCGATTCCAAGGGCCTTCACCTCTATGTCGGTTTGGGCGTCAGTTCCAGTGGAATGTTAGTAGGTGGGGCGGAAGTGTATTCCATCGACGCCTCAACCGGCAATTTGTCCTATCAGGGTATGGCCGGGAGTTCTCTCTCCTTTGGAATAGACTATGCGATTGATCCGCAGGATCGTTTTTTCTTTGCGACTGGCGGTACCGCGGACTTTCTACAAAGTTGCATTATTTCACCGGTGGATGGGACCGCGAATACATGCCCATCATTCTTCGACTTATTCTTTTCGAATACCGGCATGCTCGTCGAGAACTCCGGGCACTTTCTCTACATTGGGGACGGGGACACCAGCGGGAGCGTCGCTGTCTATTCGGTGGATCAAACCACGGGTACTCCAACGCAGGTTGGTTCCGCAACGGGCATTACCTTGGCCCAGGGGCGTTCCGTTGCTGATCCTATGGGGCCGTATATTTACTCCGCAGACCAGACGACTCCACCAGTCGTCCACGCCTTTCAGGTCGACCCCCAAACCGGCAACCTGACCGAAATGTCTGGATCACCATTCGGTATCGGAATAACTTCAGTCGGATGCTGCCAGGGCCTTGCTATCTCCGGCAATCCCGTTCAAGCCATCAGCGGTCCGGCCGCCACGATGTTCCCTTCCTCAGCCGCTACCTTCACTGCCACCGCTGGCACCATTAGCTCCACGCAGATCTTTTCTATCGTCAATCAGGGCAATCAACTGCTTGCCATCAATTCCATTTTGCTTGCCGGAACCGACGCCTCCAGTTTTTCTCAATCCAATACCTGCCTTGCAACTCTTGCTCCTAATGCCCATTGCTCTGTCAGCATCACCTTCAACCCGGCGAGCGTTGGCACATTCGCCGCCAATCTTCAGGTGGCCGATAACGCTCCAGGCAGTCCACAGACTCTCTTGCTGAACGGCACTGGCACCGCCCCTGTACCCACTGTCACTTTCTCTCCGACAGCGCCAGCGTTTCCCGCCAGCACGCAGGGAACATCCAGCGCGCCGCAAACGCTGACCCTCATCAACTCTGGATCTGGACCGCTGCACGTTTCCGGAGTGTCTCTTGCTGGGCCGAACCCCTCGGATTTCAGTTTCACCAATAATTGCACGGCCCCGGTTGCTCCGGCATCCAACTGCACAATCGCCATAGTCTTCAGTCCGCTTGCCCCGGGCCAACGCACCGCAAACCTGCTGGTTTCCGACGATGCTTCGGGCTCACCGCAAGCCGCTTCCCTCAGTGCCACCGCCAATCCCGCTTTCGCCGTTGCAGCGGTCGCGGGGAGTTCCACAACTGCTTCTGTCACCGCAGGCCAGACGGCTCAATACCAGATGCAGTTGACGCCGGGGCCTGGTTACAGCGGCACGGTCTCGCTCACCTGCAGCGGAGCGCCTCTCGGCGCCATGTGTCACGTACCCGCGAGTGTGTCTCTCGCGAACGGAACCGCTACGCCTTTTACCGTCACCGTGACCACCAGCGGACCGGCCACATTGCCGCCATCAACTCCCATGCGCTTTCCGCCCTTTTCGCAAGTGCCCTTGGTTCCGCTCCTGGCGCTCGCGCTGCTTTCGCTGATTGCTTTCCGGGCTTTCCAGACCGCCGCTGGCAGGAACCGCTTCGCGATGTCTGGGATCCTCGCCGCCGCCATTTTTTCAGCAACTCTCGGCATCGCGGGCTGCGGAGGCGGCAGCGCTGCTGTTGCCCCTCCTCCGCCGCTCATCACTCCCCCGGGCACTTCGACGATCACCGTCACGATGAGCGCAATGTCTCCCTCGGGCCAGCCGCTCCAATTGCAGCCCCTTCAGCTCACGCTGACCGTGAAGTAGCGCTGCTTTGCCAGCCCTGCCAGGTATCGGTTCATGCTGGAGTGATTTGTCTGTTTTCTCTTTCTATTTTCCAATCTCACTTCACCACCGAAACCCGGTACACCACTCCCGCTCCGTCATCCGATACCAGCAGCGAGCCATCCGGCGCCACCGTCACTCCCACCGGCCGTCCATAAACATCGGGTTTGCTGGGGTCCGGCACCAGCCCGGTCATGAACGGCACGGGGTCCGCCGAGGGCTTGCCGTCCTGGAACGCCACAAACGCGATTTGGTATCCCGAGCGCGTTGCGCGGTTCCAAGACCCGTGCTCCGCGATAAACGCCCCGCCCCAATAGCTCTTCGGAAATTGTTTCCCGGTATAAAACGCAAACTGTAACGGCGCCACGTGCGCTCCCAGCAGCACGTCCGGAATAATCGCCCGCGCCACCAGCTCCGGTCGCTGCGGCTTTACGCGCGGATCCACGTTGTCCCCAATGTAGCTGTACGGCCAGCCATAAAATCCTCCATCTCTCAACGAAGTGAAATAATCCGGCGGCAGGTTGTCGCCCAACTCGTCTCGCTCATTGACGCTGGTCCAGACCTTCCCGCTCACGGGCTCGATGGCCAGGCCCACGGGGTTCCTCAGGCCCGTCGCGTACAGCCGCGCATTCTTTCCATCAGGATCGCAGATTGTCACTGCCGCGCGGCGCGGATCTTCCCCTGTGTCAATGTTCGATGCCGAACCCACGGCAACAAACAAGTGCTTTCCATCCGGAGAAAAGGCCAGTGAGCGCGTATCGTGTCCGCCTGATGGCAAATACATTAAATGTTCTTCTTCGCCCAGCCTTTTGGAAGTCTTGGGATCGTAGCGAAAGCGCACCAGTTCGTTCATGTTCCCCACATACGCGTAATCTTCATGAAACGCGATCCCAAACGGCCGCCTCATCCTGCTGACAAAGACTTCTCGTACTTGTGCCGCGCCCGTATCCCGCGCATCGCGCAGCACGATAATTTCGCCTGCTCCCGTATCGGCCAGAAAGATATCTCCGTTCGGCGCCACCGTCAGCCAGCGTGGCCTCTTGAAACTCCTCGCATACTCATTCACACGAAATCCGGCCGGTACCGTCGGCAGAAATCCCTCCGGCGGCTTCTCGCGGTCCGGCCCATTGCCCGCCGATTTCGTTTCAAACGGCGCGGGCAATTTTGGCTTTTGTCCGTGCGTTACCTGTGCTACCAGATTCCCGCCCGGAATTATGCTGACCGCTAAAAGAAAAAAGCTTCGCCTCCACATAGTGGTAGCCCCTCTCAATGTAAAGAATGGACAGTCTGTATCCTAAGATGCTCCGTTCGATCGCCCGGTTCCATCGCTGCCATCTTGCCGTGGCGCAGACGAGCCGCTCGCTTGCCGCGCCGGCCCCGCCCTGTCCGCGATTCGGCGGCCACGGCGAGACGCTGCGCATGCTCAGTAATGGGTCAGTTTGACGATCACCCATTCGCGCCGACTTGGCCCGTGCGATGAGTGGAGCAAGCCGCCTGCGCGGCAGTTAGTTCGCAAGCATGTGCAGGACGACAATCACTAGGATGCCTGCGGCTGTCAGGGTCGTCGCGGCGACCAAGAGCTTCGCCGGGTGCTCGCGGAGCACGGCAAGCGATTGCCGCGCAGTGTTGGGGAGTCCAACATCACGGTCCCTGTCGCGTAGCAGCGTCACGGCGCCGGTGATCAACACCGCAAACGGCAGAGCCAGCAGCAGCACCCACAGGGTCCACATCCGTCCCGAGTACCAGACGATGATTCGTTGAGCGATGTGCGCCGGCTCGTATTGTAGCGGCAGCATGTTGCGCACCGCCAACGCCATCATGAAGAGCGCGGCAGGGAAGATGAGCGCCAGTTCCAAGGCGGCGACGATGCGTGTCCGGGTGCGCATGAAGAACTTTGTATCAAAAAGTGAAAGCAGACGCAAGCAGCAGCGTTATGTCTACGAAGGGGTGGTATCCAATTCAAACTGACCCACTCTGTCGCGGGAAATAAGGACAAAAGGACAAACTGCTATCATTCCCCGCCAAAGGCGTAAACCATTCATCTGGAGCACACACACCATGAGTCCTTCCAATCGCCGTCAGTTCCTCACCCGCGCGGCCGCACTCAGCTGTGGCGCACTTTGCAACAACATGCTCACCGCTCAACCTCATCCGGCGCCTGCCGCACCGCCACTCGCGGACTCGCAACTCTCCGGCAAATCCCTTCTCGCCAAAATGAAGTGCTTCAACGCGCCTGCCTCCGCGAAACAATCCGGCGATCAACTCGTTGGCACCACCAAGCCCAAAACCGATTTCTGGCGCAAAATGTTCTACGACTATGTGACCAACAACGGTCATTTCTTTTTTCTGCCCTTCACCGGCGATTTCACCTTGGAAAGCCGCGTCGCCGGAAAATATTCCGCGCTCTACGACCAGGCCGGCTTGATGGTCCGCATTGACGATAGCAATTGGCTGAAATGCGGTCTCGAATTGGTGGATGGCATCGGCCATGCCAGTGTCGTCGTCACACGCGATTTTTCCGACTGGTCCACGATTCGCGGCATCACCGCCAAGGAACCGCTCTGGTGGCGCATCGTCCGCAAAGGCTCTTCGCTGGAAGTTCTCTACTCTCTCGAGGGCAAAAACTTCATCTCCACGCGCCTCGGCTATTTGCCTCTCCAGGCCGTCGTGGACGCGGGCATCATGTGCTGTTCGCCCGAGGGCACCGGGTTCGACTCCACGTTCGACGAAATTCGCCTTACTCAATAGTCATATCGCACCCATGAACGAGCGAACTTGTTGAGTGTGCTTGTCGTATATCTCTGTGTATCACCTTACCGCAGGAGGAGTTGATGAGGTGGACGCTCCTATGTTTGGCAATGACGCTGGCTCTGAGTGGGTCGCTGGCCGTAGGCGAGCAATCAATTGTCACAAGGCTTGACGGCAGCACCATCACCTCATCGGAACTCGATGGCACAGTGACGCGGTTGATGAAGGCCGCGGAGGTCACAGGCGTGGGAATTGCGATCTTCAATAACGGGAAGATCGCTCATTTGAAAGCCTATGGCCTTCGGGACAAAGAGAAGAATCTGCCGCTGACGGTGGACTCGGTGATGTCCGCAGCTTCGTTTTCCAAGGTGGCGTTCGCGTACCTGGCGATGGAACTGGTAGGCGAAGGAATCCTGGATCTGGACAAGCCGGTCTATCAGTACTTGCCAAAGCCGTTGCCGGAATACCCGAATTATGCAGATCTGACCAACGACTCGCGCTACAAGCGCATTACCGCACGAATGCTGCTCAGCCACACCAGCGGGTTTGCGAATTGGCGCGCGTTTGAGGAAGACCGCAAGCTGAAGATTCATTTTGAGCCGGGATCAAAGTATGCGTATTCCGGCGAAGGAATCGATCTGCTGCAACTGGTTGTGGAGAGCATCGCGAAAAAACCGCTGGAACAACTGATGCAGGAACGTGTCTTCCAGCGTTTGGGGATGACCCGAACCAGCATGGTCTGGCAGGACCGCTTCGAAAGCGACTACGCGAATGGCTATGACGAGTACGGGCGGTCGCTCGGTCCGCAGAAGCGCGAGAAGGCGGATGCGGCGGGCTCGATGCAAACGACTATCGCCGATTTTGCGCGGTTCACACAGGCCGTGATGGAAAGCAGATTGCTCCGCAGCAAAACGCGAGAGCAGATGCTCAGCCCGCAAGTTCAAATCATCTCTAAGCACCAGTTCCCGACGTTCAGCGAGGAGACCACGGACGAAAACAAAACCATCCGCCCGAGCTACGGACTGGCGTAGGGCCTTTACTGGACCCCTTATGGCAGGGCATTTTTCAAGGAGGGGCATGACGACGGTTGGCGGAACTACGCCGTCTGTTTCGACAAGCAGAAAACCGGCATCGTCATCATGACCAACAGCGGCAATGGCGAGGGCATCTTCAAAGATCTGTTGGAGGTTCTGCTGAAAAACACCTACACGCCTATTGAATGGGAAGGCTACACGCCGTATGACAAACTTCCTCCGCGGCCCCCGCTCAAACAGCGCATTCAAGTTGCCGTCGATCCGACAGTGTTGCAACGGTACGCTGGACGGTACTGCATACCGCCGGACATCATGCCAAACATTATTCTGACAGTGCGATGGGAAGGCGACCACCTTTCCGTGCAGGAGAATGACGAGCCCAAACAAGAGCTGGTCCCTGAAAGTGCAACGCAGTTCTTTACCATAGCTGATGACGTTTATACGTTCGAAACTGACGCTCAGGGCCGGGTCATCCAGATGATTTTGCACGCCGATGGGAAGGACATCCCCATCAAGCGCATCGAGTAGAGCGAAACCTCCCAGGCGACCAACATTACAGTACTAACCGAGCGTAGCCAGTTGACACCAACCATCTCTTGGGGTATCAACGCCTCTACGCGCACGCTCGCAGATCTCCCCTCCCGTTTCCCGTGGGCGCGCGTCCAAAGCCACTAGGAGGCAACCATGTCAAATCCTGTCCGTGCAGTCCCCGAGGGGTATCACACCGTTACGCCTTATCTGACCTGCAAGAACTCAGCGCAGGCCATTGAATTTTACAAATCTGTTTTTGGCGCCAACGAAGTCATGCGGATGACCGGTCCCGATGGCAAAATCGGGCACGCCGAACTCAAGATTGGCGATTCTCACATCTTTCTCGCCGACGAGTTCCCCGGCATGAACAACGCGCCCACGCCGGGAGTCAAGAACGCGTGCGGTCTTTTCCTCTATTTGGAAAATGTGGATGCCACCTTCAATCGTGCCGTCGCCGCAGGCGCTAAGGTGGACATGCCCCTCGAGAATCAGTTTTGGGGCGATCGCTACGGCAAAATCACCGATCCGTTCGGCCATAACTGGGGTCTCTCCCAGCATGTCGAAGACGTCGCCCCGGAGGAAATGAAGCGCCGTTCCGCGGAGTGGAGCGCCAAGATGGCCAAGGCCGCCGCTGCGGGCCAAAGCTAAATCCTTCGCCAAAAGACCCACGACACGGCCTCGCTCTTTCCATTGGGGAAGTGCGAGGCCGCGTTTTGCAAGGCTTTTAACCTCGTTCTTTTGCCTCTAAGCTTGTGCCGGGTGCTTGATCTCTCTGGAAATTCTTTCAATTCACCAATCTCAGGAATAGTTTTAGCGAATTCGGGGTCTAGTGTGTTGGCGCGGGGTGTCCAGGGCGCAAGTCTCGCGCGCTCGTCACGTAGATAAGGAAAGGACAGATTCTTATGAAGCGATCGCTGTACTTTGCCGTGACGTGCCTCTTGATGGCGTCAGCCTCGGTCGCGCAGGAATTTAGTTTTCCTGAGGCTGCCGTCACGGACCCCGCAGCCCTTTCCAAAGCCATGCCGGAGCTGGCCAAGCAGGTCATGGCGGTTTACAAAGACAGTGATCGCGCGAAATTCCTCGACAATTTATTTCGCCTTCAGATAGAGGCGGGCCAGTACTCCGACGCACTCACTTCCTCGGCGTCGCTCCGCGAGCTGCCGCGCGCGAGCCAGCCCCCGCTCGGCGCCTGGGTGAACGTTCAGTACGATATCTATGCTCGCGCCAAGGCCAAACAGGATGCGCAGAAGCTGGCGTTCAACGATGCCTACACGCAATCGTTCCAGGATGTTTTCGGGAAGCTCGACGACCGCACCTCTGTTCTGGTAATCCGCGCGCTCACCATGATTGATGCTTCCGATGCGCAGCAGGACTTGCAAAGTGACCTGCAGAAACAGAAAGGCAAAGCCTCCATCTCGCTCGCGGACGCTCTAAAGCTGGCCTCCGACTATCAAGTTGCGGAAGCCTACCGCGCTTTCGCGCCGCTGAACCCAGTCCTGGTCGCTGAAGACGACCGTCGGCGCTATATCACCGAGAAAGACATTTCCGTGAAAACTCCCGACGGCGCAACCATCTGCGCGCTGCTCATGCGGCCCCGCGGAGCGTCCGCACGCCTTCCGGCCCTGCTCAATTTCACGATCTACGTGGACCCCAACGACAACATGAACAGCGCTCGCCAGACGGCCTCCAACGGATATGCCGGCGTCGTAGGTTTTACGCGAGGCAAGGCCTGCAGTCCCGACAAGCCGGTTCCGTATTTGCACGACGGCTCCGACGCGTCTGATTTGATCGATTGGATTGCCGCACAACCATGGAGCGACGGCCGTGTAGGCATGTTCGGCGGCAGCTACGAAGGATTCACCCAATGGGCCACGGCAAAGCGGATGCCGAAGGGGTTAAAGGCGCTGATGATGGGCGCACCTGCGGCCCCCGGCGCCGACGTGCCCATGGAAGGCAACGTGTTCTGGAATTTCATCTACCCCTGGCCCTTCTATACCACGAATGCAAAAGGTTCCGATGACACGACGTACAGCGACCGTACCCGCTGGCGCCGTCTGAATCATGACTGGTACGTGAGCGGGCGCGCGTATCGTGACCTGGACAAAATCGATGGAACGCCGAATCCCATTTTCGATGAATGGATCGCCCATCCCGGCTACGACGCCTACTGGCAGAGCATGATCCCATACCAGAAGGAGTTCGCACGCATCAACATTCCCGTGCTGATTACCGCCGGCTACTACTACGGTGGACCGGGCGCCGCCCTCTACTACTTCAGCCAGCACCATAAATATGATCCGAAGGCCGAAGATTATCTTTTGATTGGTCCCTACCACCACATCGGCGCGCAATTCGGCGTGGTCGGCTTGCTTGGCAATATCTACGATTCCCTGGGGGGACTGGACCTGGACCCCGTCGCGAAAATCGACTTAGTTGACCTTCGCTACGAGTGGTTCGACTCCATCTTCAAGGGCACTCCCAAGCCCGCCATTCTGAAGGACAAGGTGAACTATCAGGTCACCGGCGCGAACGTGTGGAAGCACGCGCCCACACTTGCTGCGATGGCCGACCACATGCTGCGATTTCACCTCAGCTCACAGCACTCCGGCAATGGCTACCGGTTGAGCGAGTCGAATCCTTCCGCTGACGCCTCTATCGATTTGAAAGTCGATCTTGCCGACCGCAAGGACGTCGATCGCGCTGCACCGGGCGGCGGCGTCCTCGACAAGGCCGTGGACACCTGGAACGGCCTCGAGTTCATCAGCGATCCACTGTCAAAGCCCACGGAGCTAAGCGGTCTCTTCTCCGGGCGCCTCGATTTTGTCTGCAACAAAAAGGACTTCGATTTCGAGATTGATCTCTACGAGCAGACCTCCAAAGGCGAGTGGGTGCGTGCCAGCTATATCGGGGACCTCAGCAACCGGCACTTATTGACGCCGGGCAAGCGTCAGCGGCTGAATTTCGAGAGCATACGCCTGATGAGCCGCCAGCTCCAGACTGGCAGCCGGGTGGTCATGGTGCTCAGCGTCATTAAGGAAAAGGGGAGGCAGATCAACTACGGAACGGGCAAAGACGTCAGCGACGAAACCATCGCGGATGCGAAAGAGCCGTTGCAGATCAAGTGGTTTAGCGACAGCTACGTCGACTTCCCTGTGGGGGAATGAGAATTTCCATAACGAGTCGATGCCCCGTTGCAAAGTTTGCCGCCGTTCGTTTTTTCTGATCAGTCCATGGTTTCGGCCGCGGCGGTTTTTTTTTGCTTCAGAACAGCAATTTTTGATGGATTTCGAGCGTTTCCGACTACGCACGGGAATCCTTCACGCGCCAGCCAGCAATTCCTCACTTCTTCAGACCATTGCCTCGTCTCTTGAGCAGGCAGACACCGGACCACGGCCGATTTCCCGCCGGCCCTTTCTTTTCCGGAAGGTGCCCGAACAATCGCAGGAAAAACGGAGGCCGCTTAAATTGCGTCGCGGTTTTCAGGATTCCCTTCACTTCCATCTGCTCCCATCCCTGCGCGGAAAAGAAAGCCGGGCCTTCCGCGGGAGCAAACTTGAAGGGAGCGCCCACCTCGCTAAGATGTTTTCCCGTGGTGCGCTGCATCATCCGCAGGAGTCCTGGCGACGCCAAATCGATAATCCACCGCTGAAAATTGGCGGCGCTCGCCAGATCTCTCGCTAGCGCTGCTGCTTCCTCCGCGCTCAGATAAATCAACAACCCTTCCGTGAGAACAAGAATTTTCTTCGCGCGCTGGTCAAGTTTTGCGACCAGCGCTCGCCGCGCGTCGCCATCCGCCAAATCCAGCCGGACGCGCTCCAGCGCGCACGTCGATTTTTCGTTCGCCAGAATTCCTTCCTTGTACGTAAGGATTTCCGGCAGATCGACTTCGATCCATTGCAGCGACGCCGGTAGTTTCATGCGGTACGGGCGCGCGTCCAATCCGGCTGCGAGATTCAAAACCAAGTCCACCCCGTGCTCCAGCTCCTGGGTGATGAGCTGATCGAACAAATACGTCCGCGTGACCCATGCCCACGCGTGTTTGTTGCCTTCCGGGAGTGTGTGGGCGATGTCTACGCCTTGCTGCCCGGCCAGGCGCTCGGCGTACGGATCGCGAAACAGCGCGTCTGGCCGCGCGCTTTCTTGCGCGCGAAAATACGCCGCCCATCGCGCCGTGTCCGAAATATTTCGAACGACCGCTTGTGCTTTTCCTGTCTGCGCTCCCGCCATTGCTCTATTCCTTCCCAGAAGAACAACTAACGCTTTCTCTTACGCTGGTGTCTTCTGGCAAGAAGATGTTTCATTCGATTTCTCCGCTCTCGACAGGTGGCCATCGAGTGTGGACTTCTTCTCACCTCTGACTTGTTCTTCGACACTTCGCTCTGGCATGCGAGTCTACTCCAGCGGCCAGAGCCACGCCGCCCCGCGCACGCCGCTCGCATCCCCGTGCTTTGCCGGCACCACCGGCGTGTCCGCCTCATTGCCAAAAACATATTCCTTCAGCCGCGCGGGAACATTCTTATAGAGCCGCGGGATTTGCGAAGCCCCTCCGCCGAGAACGATTACATCCGGATCGAGCAAATTGATGACCCCCGCCAGCGCTCGCGTCAGCCGGTCTTCGAATCGATCCAGCGCCGCCAGCGCAGCGGCTTCTCCGGCAACACTTCGCGCGATGATTTCCGGCCCGCGAAGAGAAAGTTTTGTCGCCCGCTCGTAATCCTTTTCCAGGCCGGTTCCGGAGATCCATGTTTCGATGCAGCCATTTTTTTCGCAATAGCAGGGCGGCCCGGGAAATTCTTCCGCGCGCGTCCAGGGCAGCGTATTGTGTCCCCATTCGCCCGCCACGCCATTCGAACCGCTGTGTACGCGCCCATTGACTGCGATTCCGCCGCCGCAGCCCGTTCCCAGGATTACCGCGAACACCATGTGCTTGCCTGCACCCGCGCCGTCAGTCGCTTCGGAAACCGCCAGGCAGTTTGCGTCGTTCGCACAACGCACTTCCCGTCCGAGCGCGTGGCTGAGGTCCTTATCGAACGGCTTTCCATTCAGCCAGGTTGAATTCGCATTTTTCACGAATCCGGTTTTTTTCGAAACCGTGCCCGGAATTCCCACGCCCACGCTGGCACTCTTGCCAAGTTTTTTCTCGATGTCCTTCACTCCGTCGGCGATAGCGCGCACCGTTGCGTCATAATCGAATCGCGGCGTGGCGATGCGATGCCGGTGCAATTCCGTGCCGTCTCGTTGCAGCGCCACGAACTCAATTTTTGTGCCGCCCAGATCCACGCCGATTCGAATGGAATTGTCTTTACGAGCAGTCATCTGCAGAGTCCCCTTCGAACGAAACAGCATTCTATCCTGCTTGGGAGCTTCGCAGGTCTCTTTAGCTCTGGTGTCCTTGGGATGTTTCCGTATAGCAGAGGCTGGTCAGGTGTGAGCTATTCGTCGCCGCGGACTTGCCACCATTCGAGCCGTTCGAACTCGGTCATTTTCTCCGCGCCGTGCTCGGCGTACCAACGGCTCCACGCCCCTGCATCTGTAGGTAGATTCTCATCCGTAATTTCTTGCAATGCCATGAAGCACCAGTTGCGCATCTGTGGCGAGGTGCTCTGCTGCGCCGCCAAGTTGACAAGTTTCGGGACCATGCGCATGCGCTGTTTGCGCGTGAAAATGCCGCAATCAGAAATATTGCACCCCGCGCGGTCGCGCACGTTCATCGAGGGATCTTCCGTGAACGCGACATACAACTCGTCGAGAACTTCATCCTTGCCGAGAAACCGCAAGCCCTCGACGGCCCATTGGCGCACGCCAGGGTCCTTGTCGTTACGGGCGTAGTCGAGGACCACCTTGTGAATGCGGTCGTAATCGACACCGCGGCCGGCAAGCATTCCCAGGAAATACACCGCGGCGGATCTGTAGTGCGAGTCCGTGCGCGCGCGTTCAATTAGAAGATCGGCGGCAGTTTCGTTTTTCTGCCAGCCATCGAGCGCAAGAGAAATGTCCGCATGCGCCAGCCGCACGCGCAAATCCTTCGAATACTGCGAACGCTGCTCCAACTGCCTCATGCGATCGCTCAAATGAACCTTACTCGTCCAACCATCGACCTGCTGGTTGAAAAGCTCCAGCGCGCGCATGTCATGACCAATCGCGCGCTCGAGCAGCTCTTCCGCCTGCGCCTGCGCCGGCAAAGCCAGCACGCGCTCGACGTCCGCATCGGTCAGAGGCCCGGAGAACACTCGCCGCGCAACCGGATTGGCATGCGGCGCCGCTACAGCCGCGCTCGTCCTGCGCACGCGGGGGACACCTGCAAAAATCCATTTGCCGTGCCATGCAAAAAGGGCAAGCACCATGGCGCCAGAAATCGCGAACGACACGAATGAAGCTAGCGAGGAAGCGCTTGCCTGCACTCGCACTGTTTGTCCCGCGCTTCGCATTTGCACAGGCTGAGCCGGCACGCCGAGGGGCAAATCCACTTCCACGTGCGTATCCAGCTTCAGTCCCGCCAGGGTTTCGATCTGCGAAACAACCCAGCGCGCTTCTTCCCGGCTGCTGATTTCATCCGCCAAAGTAAACTTCTTGCCGCCTTTCGTGAGCATTCGAATCGCATAGACGGAATTATCCGCGCTGCCGGCTTGCTGCATACTCCCGACCGGGATGATCGAGGCCACTTCGGAAAAGGGAGTGCGGCGAGTCGTGCCGGTTCCCAGCACGCCCCTGCGCGAGAGAATTTCTCCGTTCCCCACGCCAATCCGCGCGCTGCCGAAGGCCACGTGGAAAAATCCGCAAATCACAAACAGGTCCGACAGGACAAAGAAAATCGTGAACAAGAAAGGAACGCGCGAGGAAACTAGCGCATAGACCGCGCCACTGAAAATCACGGAAACGAGAAGAAGCACGAGAGCGCGGCCGGGCGTTCGAAACGCGGGAAAATAAAATTCGATGCCACCGTCGTGCATTGAAACGACAACCTTCATGCGTACCGGCTGCGGCACCGCGCCTTCGTCCGCATAGCTACTCCGCGCGATCGCAAAACCGAATCCAGTCACTGCGGTGCCGGCATCCGATTGCGACTCGCCCGTCGGTTGTGGTGACGCCGCCGTTCGAAATATCGGCAATTCGAAATCATCGGAGTAGTCCACGCCGGGAACGTCTGCCTGGGCGTGCAGCAGCCACAAAATCTGATCATTCAAATTGTTGTGGTCCGTCACCAAATTTTCTGCGGGCAGCGTAAAGTCCACGGGGATGGCGCGGCCGAGCGGCCCGGGACCGACGGCCCCGGAAGGAATATTTTTGTCCGCCTGCCAGAGAACGATCTTATTCGTCGTGCTGTTTTTTCCGGATCCGATGACTACCCTGCGCACACAACTGAGCCGCAAATCGATGCCATGGGCGGCTTGCGTTTCAAATCGCAGATGAATTCTCCCGCTCACGCGCTCCCCGGGAGAAAACGGGAGGGAGTCGAACTCGAAGTAGGTATTGCCGAAGCGCTCATGCCGGATGGTTGCGCGCAGCGCATAGACAAACAGAATTACGCCAAATGAATTGAAACCCAGGAGGATGAGTGCGCGCGGGTCGCTGGCCTGCAACAACTTCGGCAGCGCTCCGAAAAGAACCGGAAGCGTGATCAGATTGCAGAATGCCGCGGCTATCCAAGCGGTGATATAGCTTTTCTTGTTCTGGCTTTCCGCGCGGCGGGAAGCCCAGTCCGCCCGCCACAGCCAGGGTGAAAGCGGATTGGCTTCTTGGAGCGCAGCCAGCTTTTTCAGGAGCCCGTAACCCTTGGAAGAAGCGAAAATCAAACCGCCACCCATAAGAACAAAGAACGAAGCCATCGCCGCGCCGGCGACGAGATCTGTGGTTTTGAAGTTCTGCCTGGAAACGACTTGTGCATAAAGAAAAAGGAGACCTCCTCCCAAGAATGGCAGGGCGAAGAGGGTCAGAATGACGGGACCGGCCTTGGACGGCTGAGTCATGTCTTCATTCTAGTATCGAGCAGAACTGTGGCGGCGTTCTAGTTGCAGGATGGTCCGCGGGAATCACACCTGACCGAGAGAACAGGTGCGAAGGCGGCAAGCTGCTTGCGGCAGTTAGCGCGAAATCAATCATCCATTGCCACATTTTCGTCAGCGGAGTTGGGAGCGGTAGAGGCTATCCGGCAGGGTCGTTGACGTTCCCGTCATGGCGTCCTACCATTTCCGGCCAATGGCAACCCCGGAACTCGTTGGTCATACCATTTCTCATTACCGCGTCATGGAGAAACTGGGCGGCGGGGGAATGGGTGTGGTCTACAAGGCGGAGGATACCCGTCTGCACCGCTTTGTGGCGCTGAAATTCCTGCCGGACGAGGTCGCCAAAGACCCGCAGGTGCTGGCGCGGTTCGAACGTGAGGCGCAGGCGGCCTCGGCGTTGAATCATCCCAACATCTGCACGATTTACGATATTGGCGAAGACGCCGGGCGCGCGTTCATCGCCATGGAATTCCTGGACGGCACAACGCTGAAGCACATCATCACCGGCCAGCCGATGGAATTCGATCGTCTCCTCCATATCGCCATTCAGGTCGCGGATGCGCTGGAGGCCGCGCACGCCGAGGGCATCATTCATCGGGACATCAAGCCACCGAACATTTTTGTTACCAAGCGAGGCCACGCCAAGATTCTGGATTTTGGCCTGGCAAAAGTGGCGCCTGCGACGGGCAACCCTACGGAACAGAACGCCATGGCGGCGACGATCGATGATCGATATTTGACCCGTCCGGGTACCACGCTCGGCACCGTCGCTTACATGTCGCCGGAGCAGGCGCGCGCGAAAGAACTGGATGGGAGAAGTGACCTGTTTTCGTTCGGAGTAGTGCTGTACGAGATGGCCACAGGCACGCAGCCGTTCCGGGGAGAGAGCGCTGCGGTGGTCTTCAAGGAGATTCTGGACGGTGCGCCGACACCTGCAGCCCGGTTGAATCCCGCTCTACCGGTCGAACTGGGACAGATCATCAGCAAGGCGCTGGAGAAGGATCGTAGCCTGCGCTACCAGAGCGCTGCGGACATGCGTGCGGAATTGCGGCGGCTGAAACGCGACACAGATTCAGGGCTAGCGAGAACAAGTGCGGAGAGCTGTAAGACCCCGATGCAAGATACTACTTCCAGCAGTCCGGGGCGGATTGAATCTCTGCTTGTGCTCCCTCTGGAAAATCTCTCCCGCGACCCCGAGCAGGAGTACTTCGCCGAAGGTCTAACCGAGGCCCTCATCAACACGCTGGCGAAGATCGGAGCGCTGCGCATCATCTCGCGGACCACGGCCATGCACTACAAAGGCGTCCACCGACCTGTCCGGGAGATCGCGCGGGAGCTACAGGTTGACGCTGTCGTTGAAGGAACCGTGGTTCGCTCCGGTGATCGCGTACGCATATCCACCCAATTGGTCGATGCTCGTGCGGACACCCATCTGTGGGCCGAGAGTTACGACCGCGACCTGCGCGATGTCTTGGCCATCCAGGCAGAACTCGCCCAGGCCATCGCGCGGCAAGTCCAGGTCAAACTCACTCCCCAGGACCAGGCTCAGTTCGCTCAAGTGCATCCCGTCCAACCGGAAGCCTACGAAGCCTATCTGAAAGGCCGTTACCACTGGAACAGGCGCAGCGGTGAGGGATTTGGAAAGGCTGTCCAGTGCTTCCAGGAAGCGATTGCCAAAGACTCCACCTATGCAGTTGCGTACGCGGGCCTTGCGGATTGTTTCTCCACACTCGGTGTAGTGTGTCTTGTGTCGCCGGATGATGGTTGTCGTAAAGCCAAGGAAGTGGCTCTGCGTGCGCTTGAGCTAGACCCTGGCCTGGCGGAAGCCCACGCCTCCCTTGCCTGGGCAACAATGTGGTATGACTGCGATTTCGCTCTTGCCGAGAGAGAATTTGAGCGGTCCATTGAACTGAACTCACGTTACGCTACCGCACGGGCGTGGTTCGGCATAAGTCTTGCCATGATCGGACATTACGAGGAGGCCTACACGGAGCTTCAACGAGCCATCCGCCTGGATCCGCACTCCAGTGCCATACATTTCGCTTCGGGATTTGGTCATTTTTTTACGCGCCGCCACGACCAGTCCATCAAGCACTATGAGAAAGCGATCGACCTGGATCCCAGCATTGCCCAGGCGCACGCGGGGCTTGGATACGCATATCTTTGCAAGTCTATGCATGAACTTGCCATCGCCGCGCTGCGAAAGGCGCTTGAGCTCTCCCAAGGCGCTTCGTTCTACCTCGCATGCCTCGGAGAGGCTTATGCGGCGGCCGGGTATCGGGATGAAGCGCAGAAGATCTTGGAACAGTTGAGTGAACTCTCGAAGCAGCGATATGTAACGCCCTACGTTGTGGGCCGAATCTGTGCCGCCCTGGGTAACAAAGAAGAAGCCCTTCGTTGGCTGGAAACTGCTTCCCGGGAGCGCGCGGCGTGGATTGCAAGCCTGAAGACTGATCCCAGGCTCGATGACCTGCGCCCCGAGCCCCGCTTTCAGGACTTGCTCCGCCGCATGAACTTCCCGGCCTAGTGCCCCGCTTCCCGAACGTTTGCGAACCGTCGTTCAGCTCGTTGCGGCCGTTACCGCGCTTCCAGGCTTTGCTGCGCAAGCAGGGCCTGCCCTAATGGCGATTGGCTCGTCTTGCAGACTATTCTTCGGACGATTCTATTGCGGGAGGGACAAGCGATTGGCGTTGACGAGTGCGGTCAAATTGGCGGCAATTTGCGTGGCGATTTCCTGGAGTTCCTCGCCGGAGGGATCTCTGCCCAACTCGAAGCGAGCCGCTGGGGCGTAGGAGGTTACGGTGATGACGGGGCCGTGGCGAGGGTCATTGGCGGGTGGATTGGCGAGTTCGTAGAGCGATTGCTCGGGTCGCGTGAGATTGTTGACGCCGACGAAGAGCAGCATCTTCGGAGCCACGGGTTCGCCTCCCACGAGAAGGCGGCGGGCGCGATTTCTTTCATCCGCTTCGGCAAAAACGCCGAGGATGCGCAGGCCCAGCTTAGGAAGCGCCGCGCCACCCAGGAGGCGGCGAGCGTCGTAGCCAGCCTGACGGAGAGCTCTGATGAGATTTTCGGACATAGCGTTCACCAGAGCATTGGCGCGATCGGCGGGAGTTTCTTTCGAGAGAGAGTCCGGTGCAACGGGAGTTTGTGAAGCAGGCGGCGTAGATGCGCCCGGGGTGCTTTTCGGAGCGGTTCCTGGAGAGCCTGACGAGTTGCTCGAATTGACTGGTGGACGTCGCCGGGGAACTGGTCTCTGCGTCGGCTTGGCGTAGACCACGTCCAAATCGAAATCGCTGACATAGACGATCATGGAGCCAGCAGGTGGCGTGGCTACAAATTGAGGTTGAGGTGGGTTCTGTATGGCCTGCGCCTGCGGTCGGCTCGGATGGACGAACGCGGGAGAAGCGATCAGCAAAGAGAGCAGCGTTGAGCGGGAAAGCTTCATGCCAATCCTCGAAGCGGAAAGGATAGCAAGGTTCTGACAGAGCCGATAGTAGCCGTTCGTGTGCATCTCGGACATACGTGGTGAACTGGCGGGTACACGCGTAAAGCTTAGGAGGAGGAGAAAATCTGGCGAGTGGCGGGGTAGATGCGGCGGAAGGCGGAATAGCTGGCGTTGAGCGTAGCGACGGCAGCGGGTTGGGGATCGATGTGCGATGCGACGCGGACTGCGGCGGTGCAGGCGGCATCCACGGAAGGCCAGACGCCAGCACCAACGGCGGCGAGAAGGGCCGCACCGTAAGCAGCACCTTCCTCGGCTGCGACGAGTTCGACGGAATGGCCGTAGACGTCGGCTTGAATCTGACGCCAAAGGGGAGCGCGCGCGCCACCGCCGCCGAGGCGGATGGTGTCAATGGGGACATTCATCTCCTGGAAGAGAGTGAAGGTATCGCGGAGACTGAAGGCCACGCCTTCGAGAATGGCGCGAACAATGTGCCCGCGCGTGTGCGAAGCAGTGAGGCCGACAAGCGCGGCGCGAGCGCTGCCGTCGAGATGAGGAGTACGCTCGCCCATGAGATACGGAGTCCACAGAAGGCCGTCGGAGCCGGGAGGAATTTTGGTGGCTTCAGCAGTGAGGCGATCGTAGGATTCGGGCGCGCCGCTGGAATTGACGGTGAAGGTGTCGCGGAACCAGCGCAACGAAAGGCCAG
>Ga0209160_1000267_pt1 | contig 41127 bp, 31 predicted proteins | sample GraSoiAngelo_153_FD_186167 | JGI IMG/M metagenome (GOLD analysis project Ga0209160, IMG submission 186167) | Grasslands soil microbial communities from the Angelo Coastal Reserve, California, USA - 14_1009_12_40cm (SPAdes) (version 2) | ecosystem: Environmental > Terrestrial > Soil > Grasslands ...
CGTCGCAACAAAAGTAGACTCACGCACTATTCTCGATGCCAACGGTGCCGAAGCCCTGTTGGGACGTGGCGACATGCTGTATCTGCCATCGGGGTCAGCGCGTGTGCACCGGTTACACGCACCGTTCGTCACGGAGAAGGAAATCGCCGGCGTGGTTGAATTCTGGCGCTCTCAGGGCACCGCAGAATACCAGCAAGCTTTCCTGGAGGCGCCGATAGAAGAACGAGGGGGCGGTGAATCGGGTGAGGATGGCGGAGAGGAAGGCGAACATGATCCGCTTTATCAGGATGCCGTCAGGCTAGTGGTGGAGTTTGGCAAGGCGTCCACTTCCCTGCTGCAACGCCGTCTGCGTATCGGATACGGGCGCGCCGCGCATCTTATCGACCTTATGGAGCACGACGGTATCGTGGGGGCAGCCGACGGTCCGAAGCCACGCGAGGTACTGAAGCGTCCAGGGTGGCTCTCCGAAGTGGAGCAGTCGATGCGTTAAGTGCTCCCGACAAGTCGCAGTCAAAAAAAGAGGCGACCTTTCGGTCGCCTTTAATTGTTGTTATCCACGGCTGCCGTTAGAAGCGGAACAGAACTCCCGTCGAAAGACGAGCGTTATTGTTGTCGCTAAAACCGTTGAAGCGCGTAATCATCCAGTCGAACTGGACGAGACGCAGGGCGACTTGCTTGTGTCCCATATCGACGCCGCCGCCGAAGAGCATCGCGATTCCGTTCGTGCTCACGCTGCTAACAGAGGCATGCGCGCCGCCGAAGAGGGCATGAGCGAACGGGGAAAAGTTACCTTTGTGAGTCGAGACCACTGGTCCCGCCGTATAGGTCATAAAGTGAAGACCCGAGGTATACGCACCGCTGAAATCGCCGGTAACGCCGAGCCAGCGAGTAACGTACATGCTGGCCGCGCCGTTCCAACCATTCGCGTTGGGTGTATGGTCCAGAGTCGTGAACTGATAGCCGCCAAAGACCTCCGGTTTGGGAGTTTCTTGGGCAACACCAGCTAACGCAACCAGGCAAATAAACAGGGCAACAACTACGAATTTTCTCATTTCATCCTACTCCTTGATTAAAGTTGACACCTTCAATCGCGTGTGGGACGGAACGTCGCCCCTACCTGGGGAGGTCTCCGACCGGCCTTGCGTGGAGGACGACTCGGCACATTGAGGTGCGGGTATATTGAAACCCGAAACGAATTTATCGAAAAGGTAACCGAAGACCAGAGTAGATTTTGTCACTTTAGTAACGGGAGTGGGGCCATACTGGGAATTGTGTAGTAATGGGATTAGTAGCGGTTATACAAGGAAAAGACTTCAGGCGTCGCCCGCTTCTCTGCCAGCGCGTTTTGCGCCACCAAGCTGTAACCAGTCACGCTGATAGACAAAAGATATGGCCAGCAGCAAGACACCCAGCACAATGAAACTCAGGATGCGATAACCTCGGTCGAGTTGGGACACGTCATAAACGAAGACTTTAACTATAGTGGCGGCAATCAGCAGCAGCCCCTGCCAGCGAACGAACGCTGATCGGCGCCAGAAACCCATGACCATAAGAATTGCGCCGTAGCCCATCCACAGCGCCGAGTAAGTAAAGTCTCGTTCGATCTCCATCTCGCGGAAGCTTGGCCGATCCGAGCGGTTCCATTGCCCCAGCCGCGGTCTCACCGCGGACATCTTTTGCGCGTAATAGTCCGAGACCTCCCGGCTTAGAGCCACCAAAGCCAAGACATTCAAAGCTACGATCGCTGACGCGGCAGCGATTTGTCCGCGCTCGTCGTTGCGCTTCGACCCGTACCGCGCCACCACTGCCAGAACCGCGATTGCCACGGCATGGGTCGCCATTCTGGAATTGAAGATGAGACGAGTCGAATAAAAATTATCGAATAACAGCAAGCGTGCAATGCCTAGCACCAGCACCCCGGCCGCAAAGCCATTGAGAAACTCGGATCTAATTCGATTGGCGACCCAGAGTAGCATTCCTGCTTCTACAAACCATCCGATGGTGATCCAGTGCGCAGCCAGGCGGATAGGAATTGCGATGGTGATGAATCCAATCGCCAATGCGAGATGAAGGAGCTGTAAGCCGGCTACGCCACCGCCCGGGGACTGGCGCCTCATTTGTCTACTGAGAAAGATGTAGACCGCAGCCAGAGCCAGTGCGAACCAGGCAGTCACATTTTTATCAATCTCCTCATACATCGCATAAATCTGGAGGAAGTACACGCCCGCGTTAACCAAGGCAAGGAAAAGAGGCACCGCCGAAAAGGCTGCAATTTCGTTTTCCGGTTGGCCCGCGATGAGGGGAGCGATGGCAAAGATCGCAAAGAACAAGGTGGCGAAGCCCAGGGTCAGACGAAGTTGGCCGCGATCATAAAAACTGGAATACCAGCCGATGTACAGCAGTACCGTCGCGACATAGCTGAGCATCAGTAAACGTCGCCAGGGCTTGATCGCGACCAGCACCAGCATGGCAAAGTTAAGTATCACCAGATACGAAAAAAGCTGTACCTCTCTATTTTGGCCGGTTGAAAGCAGCAGCGGCGTGCTGAAACCTCCACCTAGCGCGAAGAAGGCAAGAATTTCGGCATCCTGGCTCAGCGCCATGATCGCCGTAGCCGAAGTTACCGCGAACATGGCCACAAAGGCGACCCCGCTCGGGATCAAACCGTAAACATGAAACGCGGCCCATAACGAAAGGTAGAGAACACCGATGCCCACCGCTTTTAGCGAATAAGAAAAGGCCCTGTAGCCGCGGCGGCGGAATCGCTCGCTCCAGATCACGACCGCAATTCCGGCCAGCAGCCCAATGCTGACCCGGCCTGCCGGTCCGATCCAGTCATTGTCGAAGGCGAATTTCAGGAAGTAAGAGACGCCGATCAGCACCGCCGCAATGCCAATGCGATTCAGCCAATGCGAGCCTATGCGAGATTCCAGACCGGTTTCGGGGATTGCTTCCACCAAACCCTTGGACGGAGGCGGAATATGCGGGATCGGCTTCACTTCCGACAACCGTTGCGGCTGTCCTTGATCTGGTGCGGGCGGTGGAGGTTGAACTGAAGATTGCGGCTGGACATCTGCCGGCGCAGGTTCGAGGCCCATGGCGCGTTCAATCCGGTAGATGCGACTGGTCAGCTCGCGGACCAGTTGTTGGAGTTCCTGCAGTTGGCTGCGGTCAGTATCCAAAAGCACCCCAAAGCTGATTTCTAGGGCATTATCTGCGAAACTGGTCTCTCGTTCACGACAATTCCCACATTAATTCCAGGGAGGACTCATGAAGTGCCATACCGAATATCTCAAGTTTCACACCAAGACGCACCGCGACTATATTCATATCACTCCGCAGGTGGAAGCGATTGTGAAGAAAAGCGGAGTGAAAGAAGGGATAGTGCTGGTTTCAGCCATGCATATCACGGCCGGAGTATATGTGAACGATGATGAGTCCGGTTTGATCGAAGATATCGACGAGTGGATGGACAAACTTGCGCCATTTCGCAAGAATTACAAGCACCACCATACTGGAGAAGACAATGGCGACTCCCATCTCAAGGCGCTGCTTATCAACCACGAAGTAATTGCACCGATCACCGCAGGCAGACTCGACTTTGGAACATGGCAACGAATCTTCTACGCGGAGTTCGATGGCCAACGCGACAAGCGAGTGATTGTGAAGGTCATGGGAGAGTAAAGAAATTCGCTGTCAGTTACCGGTTCTAAGGTGACGGCGATCAAGGAGCCCGAAGTCCTGTCCCCCATGCCTCTAAGGGCAAGAACTACTGCACGGCATGGGCGCACTACTCCCTCTGCTATGCTATGACGAAATGCTCTGACACGACGATGTCAGGCGGCCGCGCGCCCGCCCTGTGCATGGCCCGGCAAGACCACAGCAAACGGGCACGGCGGTTTACGACAAAGCATGTTTCTCAGCTCACTAAATTGGCCACAGAATTTCTCTTGCTTGTTTTCACTGAAGAATCTCTTGAGCTCGCTGAGTTCGGTTTCCGTCAGGACTATGCCTAGCAGCTGAGCCGCTTTCACTGGATCTTCGAACAACAGATTACAAATTGTTGCGCTCCCAACCGCGGCCCCTAACAAGGTAATCAGGTTCATGTTATCCTCCACTCGTTGAAGTAAACTCCATATCTTCAGTCGTTTGTTTTGTGCAGCAAAACTTGTTTCTTTGATTGCTCTATCGCCATTTTCAGCTCACTCTTGGCTTGACGTTTTTCGCGAAGATCGTCGCTCTGCTGCCAGAGCTGCAAAAATTCGACAAACTGCTCGCGGGCAGCAGAAATATCTCCCATCCGGACATAATTACGTGCCAAGTACAAGTGTGCCAAGACCAGATCAGCAGGAAATGCTTGCTCCAAAATCTCTCCCCGTCCACTTAGCACGTGTTGCCATTCCTCGATCGCACTTCGCCACTCGCGCTGCGCCTCGTAGGCACGGGCCAACCCTATATGATTAGCAGCCTCGGGGTACACGTCATCGGCGGCGCGGAATGCTGTGGCCGCCTGCGCTGCCTGCTGTTCGGCGATGGCAATTTCCCCTTGTAAGCTCAGTAGAAAGCTCTTATTTGAAGCGGTCGGGGTCTCGTGGCTCGCGCGTTCCAAACGATGCAATATTCGGAGGGATGGCGCCAAGTCCCCAGAACGAGCATAGAGAATGCCTGCCGATACCAGATCAAACAGTTGCAGATCCGGTTCTGGAGCAGCCAAGATCTGTTCCGCCTGGTGACGAGCGAGGATAGGCTGTCCCTCCGCTATGTAAATCCGACCCAGGAGGTTGTGACTTTCCGGTTGCAAACCCTTTGTGTGAGTCGATTCGTCCCTTTGTAAGATGGCTGCCAGATGCGCGCGAGCAGCGGATAGTTTACCTTCGTATATGTCGGTCCTGGCAAGATAGAACTGACCCAAGTCTTGATAAGGTTGCCCACTCCGCTCTACTTTCCGGAACTCATCTCGAGCTTCTCCCAACCTACCCAGTCCGAGGTACGCCAAACCTAAACCCCGGTGCAATTGCGGCGAATCAAGGCCCCGCTGCCGCGCTTCGTTGTACACCCCGATAGCTTGATCATTAGCATTACTACGCGCTAGGTAAACAACGAGAAAACCGCTAGCCGCGAGGGCTTGGGGATTAAGTCGCAAAACTTCGCGGAGTTCTGCAATCGTCTTGTCCGGCCGCGCAACATTGTCATACGCATTTGCCAAGGTCAAGTGAGAATCGAGATCGTCGGGGTAAAGGCTTACCAGTACGGCTAGGGACTGCACCGCATCCTCGTATCGCTCCTGCAGCGAAAAGTAATTAGCCTCAATCCACAGGCGTTCTCGATCAGTGACGCCCTGACGTAAGTCGTAAGCACGCTGGAACTCGGCAACGGCTTTCTCGTTCTTGCCAACAATGGCCGCATAATAATTCCCGAGTTCGACGTGGGCCATGGCAAAATTCGGGTCTAGTCGGAGAGCACCCTGCAAAGGCGTTAGCGCTTCTTCCCATCTTCCATGGTCCTTGGCATCCTTGGCCTGCGAATAGAGTTGTAAAGCCTCCAGCGAGCTAGTGGTTACTTTCGCCAGAGAACGGCTAGTGTCCTCGATTTTGGCCAGCGACTCGCCCAGATCTTTGCGCACTTTTTTCGCCAAATCGTCCGCCTTCTCGAAGAACTGTTCCTTGCGATCGAAGCGCTCCCGTTCGGCAAACAACATATTGCCGTTCGTCGGCTCGATGGCTTGCACCGTGATCTGAAAAACTTGTCCAATATGCTCGATGCTTCCGCTGAGCAGCACCTGCAGGTTTTCGCGCTGACAAATTTCACGGCCAAGGTTTTCATCAATTCGCGCCACATCTCCTTTCTTCATACGTTGCAGCACATCGTACGCCCGGGTTCGTGGGAAGACATTTACATATCGCGATTGCTGCAAGGCAATTGTCAGTCCTTCGCGAACTCCCATGTCGGGGAAAGGATCGTCTCCCCGAGTGCCAAAATCGCTGATTAGCACCCACCCGCGCTCATGTAGGATCGGCTCGCTATGCGCCTTGCGGTAAACAGCAAAAATTCCGGCAAGCACTAACAGCGACACGATTGCAGCGACCGCGAGACGGCTCGATTTTCGCGCCTGCAAATGTGGGAGGATTTGCAGCTTCGCGGCTGTCAGGTTGCTCTGCACCAGCCGCAGGTCTTGCAACAAATCGCGAGCATTCGGGTAGCGTTGGGATGGATCTTTTGCGACCGCCTTGCCGACCACGGCTTCGAGTTGCTCCGGCACTTTGGAATTGAAGATTCGCATCGGCGCCGGCGTTTCATGACGGATGCGGTCGATCGTACCTACGAAGGTGTCGGCGAGAAACGGATGGTGACCTGTGAGGGCCTCGTAGAACACGATGCCGAGCGAGAAAATGTCGGCACGGCCATCGGGACACTTCTCCAGCAGAACCTCAGGTGCCATGTAGGCTGGTGTGCCGGCCAAGCTGCCGGAACGGTCGATAGTGGAGCTCTGATCGGAGCGCGGCAGGTGCTTGCCGATGCCAAAATCCAGAATCTTCACCTGGCAGGAGTTGGTCAGCATGATGTTTTCAGGTTTGATATCGCAATGGACAATTCCGCGCTCGTGGGCCGCGATGAGCGCTTGCGCACACTGGATGGCGATGTCCAGAAATTCGTCCAATGTCACGCGAGATCGCAGCCGATCTCGCAGCGTTTGGCCTTCCACATATTCCATTACCAGGAATATCTCGCCCCGGTCTTCAAGAACGTCATAAACCGACGCGATGTGGGGATCGCTGAAACGGGAAACGCGCTGGGCTTCTTCCTGGAACCGGCGACGATAAAGAGGATCAGCGCGAAGATGAGGAGCCATGCGTTTCAACGCGACAATGCGCTTAAGTTTGCTGTCCTCAGCGCGATAGACCTCGCCCATGCCTCCCTTGCCCAGCCGCGCCCCGATCACGAAGCGACCGGCTATGGTCCCCGAGAGGAATTCGCGCGTCTGAGTCGTTGTTAGCGAAGTAGGCTGCAGCTCCTGCACTCTGATCTCCCCAGTGCAGCGGCATCGAGCAATTCTTAAAGATGTCCCAGCCCAGATCGTGCTGGAAAAAGGCGTTCAACCGCTGTGCGGCATCTTACTCCCAGGCACTCGCAACGGCAATTCCAGCCTGTTCACAGATGGACTGACCGACCCAGTTCGCTCGCTTCACTATGGAGGGTTCTAGTTTTGTGCCGGCCAGCTAAACCTCACTCTAGAAAGCACTTCATGCAGAAGGGCCCGCCTCCGGATTTCTCAAATTCCGAAGTATCTACGATCACTGGCTCGAGTCCCTCCGTATTCAATATGTCATTGAGATTGCTGGTGATATGCGAGGTGATGTAGCGCCGGTTGACGACAATGCCATTACACATGAATTGCACGGCCTGGTCGCGGGTTAGGTCGTAAACCCTCTTCCAGCCTCTGCGGAGCTCGTGCAGAGACTGCGGAGAGAAGGCGCCGGGATAAATAAGTGCTGCGTCGTTATTCAGGGGGCAAAGACTAGTGTCAAGGTGGTAACAATATTCATCGACTAATTCCAAGATGCTTACAGGAAAGCCTAAATCGGTCATTGCCGCGGAGAATTTCTCTAAACCACCAAGACTGGAGCGAAAACCGTAGCCTGCCCAAATCTTCGACCGGTCGGGATGCCAGATGAGGTCGCCGTGGCCTTCGAGGTATTCGTTTGATAGATCCACGGCGATGATTCCGTATCCATGCGTGCGAAACCATTCTGTATAGTAAGGAACTTCACGTTGGCGAGAGGCAAAGCGCATCTTGCTTGGAACAATAAACTTCCCTATTTTCTCGTGCTTTCCAACGAAGACTTGATTGGCGGCGAAGACCATATCTTCGAAGTCTTCCACAGGCTTGATGCTTTCCACCTTCAACCCTGCGCTCTCAAGGGCGACGCGGAGTGCCTGCCATTGGCCTTGGGCCTTCTCTCGGTCGACGGGTACGGCATTCTTCATGTAGGGATTCTTGACGTCACGAACAGCAAAATGGGTTGGAGGACACAGCAGGACACTTTTCATGGCCGCTAATGATCATAGCGTCTCGCGAACCAAGTCTTCCACCATTTGCGGGACGTTGCTGAAAAAACTCGAGCGCTGAAGCGATCTGTATGCTCTTTCCGTTTCGGCCCGGCACGTTACCTTCATCACAAAATAAGTCGCCGTTGTGACACGAATCGTGACGACTTATCGGCAGGCTTGACCCTCAGTCGGCAGATGCTTATGAGGCTCTCGAGCAAGCCAAGAAATCTGGTTCATAACTCGTTCATAGAACCAAAGTGTTGCGCTACCAGTGACCCGCATAATCGGAACTCTGCGTGCACAAGCTTGTCCATCTTTTTCATCCAGTATTTTCTGGAATGCAAATGCTTCACAAGTGTGCTAACCCGGTCTGTACGACGCAATTCCGACAATCGCGCTCAGGAAAACTGTTCCAATTCGAGTCCGCGCCCTCGAATAATGCACGCCAACGGGAAAGAAATAGGTTCCCCAAGAAACAGAGCCCTTCGGCGTGTCGAGCACTACTGGCTCTGCGACCTTTGTTTTCCTCGCATCACGTTGGTTTTCGATGATGAGGCTGGAGTGTCTATGGTCCGGCTCCCTAGTGCTGACATCAAGCAGCTTGATAACCCAGACACACCAAACGGACAACCTGTTTCCTACACCGAGGCACGGAAACCGACCTCGACAGTCAATCCAACGGAATATCAGATGAGACAATCACATGAATAGCAGAGCCGTAATGGTGTGTACTATTTGTGAGCAGGAAAGAGTCGGCCTCGACGGCTGGTTCATGCTCACCGAAAATGAATGGCTTGATCGCCTCAAGGTTTTGGCCTGGAACGATACGCTGGCGATCCAGGAAGATGTGCATTGCCTGTGCTGCGTGGCTCATGTGCAGGAGTCGTTGGCGCACTGGATGGCGACTGACAGCTTGGAGTATCCATTCGCCCGCCTTCCATTCGCGAAGAAACGCTCGAGGCGGCGACGAGCTGCTCCATTAAGCGGGCAATCTCGCGCGTTCGATTCCCCGGCGGGAGAGGTGATTGGAGAACTAGCCGTAGATCGCGAAAGCCTGAGGTGGGTATTAAGGGAGGATCCGTATTCCCTGATCACGATCATGGAGCCGTTGCTCAGCGCTTTGCGCCAGCAACCTACCCATCCGGAACTGCAATGTTCGCCGCTAGTTTTTTGCGGAGTTGCACAATGATGTAGCCGATATAGCGAAGAGCGGCTAATTCGGGCCGCACAGCACTTAACCGCCTCTCAAAACCGTCGGTTAACGACCGAACGACCTTCAATACGCCATCGGCGTTTTTCAGCGATCAACAACGATCTCGCAGCGACGCTGCGGACTCGATTTGCCCGCCTAAATCTACTCGGACTCTGTATCAGCTTTGACACAGCGTGTCGGGAAAGACTCAGGCCAACACCTCACCTCGGGAAATAACCCTAATCCTTTCAATGAGATGCTTTCGGTAAACGACCTGCCCCCTCTCGTCATGCGCCATGCGGCGAGGGTGATGATGAGAGCTGGTGTCAACAATACAAGATCGGCAAGTGGTTGGTTGGTGGCAGCCGCGTTGTTATTAACGACGCCGGCAGTGTCGCAACACACAGTGGCTGCGTCAGCATCACCATCGCACCAGAAACGGCATGTTGTTGTGAGTATTCCTGATCGCAAGTTAGCGCTACTCGAGAATGGTGCTGTTTTGATGGTCTTCCCTATCGCTGTAGGCGCAGACGCAAGCCCAAGCCCTACGGGGCAATTCCAGATCGTCACCCGACTCGCGAATCCTACTTACTATCACCCGGGAATAGTAATTCCGCCGGGACTTGATAATCCGATCGGAACGCGGTGGCTAGGACTCAACACAAAAGGTTATGGGATCCACGGAACGAATGCGCCCCGCTCGATCGGGGAAGCGACTTCGCATGGCTGTGTTCGCATGCGCAATCGGGATATCGAGCAACTCTTCCGCATGGTGAAGCTTGGCGACAAGGTGGAGATTCGCGGCGAGCGCGATGAACAGATCGCGAGAATCTTCGGCGGAAAAGTCGTGGGTCCTGCAACCAGCGTCGCCCAGGCCGAAGTACCACAGGATCAGCCGGCAGAGGCACAGGAGACGACCTCGCAGCTAGCCGGGAACGTTGAAACGAGCAATAAACCGTAGTCACAGGGGAACCCTATGCAATTCGCAATTACAGCAATGGCGGTCATCGGCGGTTTGTTCTTTTCACTTGCGGTGGCACTGCTTGTGGAAGAGTTCATTTTTGGCAAGGTCTTTCGTTTGTTCTTTGTCCAGCAGGCGGTTCGCGTCACGGCAGGGCAAAAGCGCTGAGGCGCAAAAGGAGAATCACCATGTTATTTGTGAAATATCTTCTGATGACAAGCGGCATCGGAATGATCTTGGCAGCCGTTGGAATCCTGAGCTATGACGTTTACCTGGAACTTCGCTATCGCAGGGCGATGGCCACAGCCGGACCTGATCAGAGACTTCCGATTGCGCAAATGCGGTGGCGGACATCGCTGGCACTGGCAATGCTCGCTTGGGCCCCGCTGCTATTGGCGTTAAGCATCGTGGTCGTGCCCAGCGGCATGGCTGGAGTTCGTGTGACCCAAACTAAAGGTACGCTCGCTGGCACGCTCTATCCCGGGGTCCACTTCGTGGCGCCACTGCTGGAAAGTGTGGCTCTTTTCGACACACGCGATCAATTGTTCACCACAGGAGAAGTGGAACAGTTAAGACCGATTTCAACCAGCGGTACGAAGCCACAACCACTTAACGTTCAAGCCAGGGAGGGACTCGTGGTTGGGCTCGCTATCACGGTTCGCTACCGGCTTGATCCCAAGCGTCTGGACTATATTCAAAACAACCTGCCACAACCTGTGGAGAAGGAAATTGTGCCCGCCGTAGTGGCCAGCGCATGGCGAGAGCTAGTTCCTAACTACACCGTGAGAGATGTATTTGCCGCCAAACGCGAGGAAGTCCGCAAACGTGCCGCCGATACGATCACCCAGAAGCTTGCAGCGGATGGAATCGTTGTAAAGGAAGTGATGTTGCGCGACATCCAGTTGCCGCCTGAATACGCCAAGGGATTAGAGACCCTGTTGCTCAAAGAACAGGAGAACGATCGCATGGGCGTCGAAACAGATATCCATCAAAAGCAAGTGCGGATTTCGGAACTGGACGCAGAAGCAACAAAGGTGCAGGAAGTGAAGCAGGCCGAGGGCCAAGCCCAGGTACGGGTGCTGCAAGCCAAGGGCGAAGCGGACGCCATGAAATACATGCTACCGCTAAAGGAAAAACAAATTCAACAGAGCCGTTTGGAAGCAGAGGCCCGCAAGGAATCCACTATCAAGAATGCGGAAGCCGCTGCCCAAGCGAAGGTGATTGACAGCAAAGCGGAGATGGAGCGCCGCAACCTGCTGGCCGACGCCGAAGGAAACAGGATACGCGTCACGGCTGCCGCTGATGCCGAGCGGATGAAGAGCGAAGCCGCAGTCCTGAAACAAAATCCGTTGTTGATCAATAAAATTGTAGCCGAGCGCCTCTCCGACAAGCTTCAGATCATGATGGTCCCAGCAGACGGAAAATTCTTCTTTGCCAATGACGTGCTTCGCAGCATGAGCATGGCAAACCGCACCAGTCAGGCGGAGACAGCAGAAGACCCGCCACAAAAGTGATCGCCACAAATCCGAGCGCCCCGCACGGAGGGAAACGGCAGGCCAATGGAATGACTCTAACCAGTACAGACGAGACGCTCAGAGCCACGGAGAAAGCGGTTTATAATTTGCGGATTCCCGAAATGTGCAAACCGCCACGAACTGTGCGCATGCCGTGCCGATGCCTCCTGTTATTTTCCCTCCTGTGTTACTCATTGAAACCGCTGTGGGCTGTTGGCTGGGATGCTCCCGAACAGCAACTAGCACGTAAGATTTCGGTTATCACCGGGCCGGGTACGATTTCAATTGGGGTCGTCAACCGCTCGTCAATCAGCAGAAAGGACAGCGAAGAAATAACGCGTGGGTTGCAAGTTCAACTCGGCGCTGTCGGCGTGCACTCTGTTAACGCGGAACAGGCGGCCGCCAACGTGCAAGTCTCTCTTTCCGAAAATTTTCAGAGCTATATTTGGGTTGCCGAAATTCATCAGGGCCCAAGTGAATCGTCGGTGGTGATGATTTCATTTCCGCGCCCCGCCGGCGCTACCCTCAGCAGCGAATCACCGGCGCTTACTATCAGCAAGGCTCTGCTTTGGTCACAGGACGAACGCATCCTCGACGTGGTCTCACTTGATGTAAATGGAAATCCGCTTCATCTAATAGTGCTGACCCCCGACCAACTCGGAATCTATCGGTTCCAGGATGGCCGTTGGCAACAGGATCAATCGTTGCCGATAAGCCGCGCTCACTCCTGGCCGCGGGACCTGCGTGGCCGGCTGATACTGAGCAAAGACCATCTGTTCGATATCCATCTGCCAGGCACTTTTTGCCAAAGCACAGCAGTCACTCCGCTGAGCATCGCCTGCCACGACAGTGATGATCCCTGGCCACTGGGCAATGAACCGGTAGCGCTCCGCGCTTTTTTCGCACCTCGCCGAAATTTCTTCACCGGTGCGCTCGTGCCCGGTGTTGGCAAACAGACAATCGCACCTTCTTTCTATTCGGCCGCAGCGCTTCCCCGAGAAAAGTACGTACTCTGGCTCTTCGCAACGACAGGCGGACAAATTCACGCGTTGGACGGTATTACCGATCAGACTGTTGCGAAGTCGGGATGGGGCAGCGATATCGCCAGCGTCAGGACGAATTGCGGTTCAGGCTGGCAAGTTTTGGCAACTCGTAGCGGAGATGTATCTCCTGACGCGATACGCGCCTTCGAATTTCCCGATCGGGAACCAGTGCCTGCGAGTCAACCGGTGGAGTTGGACGGAAATGTCACAGCCTTGTGGACCGAACCAAGTGGTAGCACTGCCATCGCAGTTACCCGTAATTCAGAAAATGGGAGATATGAAGCATACCGCCTGGCAATCGCTTGTGGTCGCTAGCCTGCTGATTGCAGCATCGAGCAGCGCGGACACTCGTCCCCAGTATGGCGGCACCCTGCGAATTTCCACTCGGATCGCGCCCGCCACTCTGGATCCTGCAACCAGCACGCGCTCCGACCCGGTCACTGGGCAGAATCTCACTCACCTGATTTTCGACACGCTGGTCACGGTTGATAACGGGGGCAAGATCCAGCCAGCACTCTCGACATCTTGGCAGGCTGAGGCAGGCGATCAACGCTGGCAATTCTGGCTGCGCCGGGATGTAAAGTTTCATGACGGCTCGCCGCTGACCAGCGATGCCGTGGCGGCATCTCTACGAGCGGTAAACCGGACTTGGAATGTTTCCCCGAACCGGGATTCGGTGATTATCGAATTAGATGCGCCAACGCAAGACCTGCCGGGACGGCTCGCACTCCCAGAGAACGCTATTGCAAGGCGGAGCCCGGGTGTAAAGATTGTCGGCACCGGACCTTTCCAGATCTCAGACTGGCAGCCAGGAAAAACCCTCATATTATCGGCCAACGAAGCATATTGGAACGGAAGACCGTTCATTGACTCCATCGAGATCGAAATGGGCAAGGACTTCCGCGAGCAGATGATTGCGCTAGAACTGGGAAAAGCTGATTTGATTGAGGTCGCCCCAGAGCAGGCTCGGCGCACGGTAATCGATGGCCGCCGCATCGTGTTGTCCGCGCCAGTCCAGTTGATGGCGCTGGTCTTCGCCGGCGACCGTCAGTCTCCAGCCGATGGGAAACTTCGCCAGGTGCTCTCACTCAGCATTGAGCGTACTGCCATACGGAATGTTCTGCTGCAAGGGAATGGCGATCCAGCCGGAGGCGTTATGCCCAATTGGATAAGCGGCTACGAGTTTGTGTTTCCTAGCGTTAGCAACGTGCGACGTGCGCAGGAAATACGCAGCGAAGTGCCACGCGCACCCGCATGGCGCCTGGGATATGACTTAAATGATCCATTGGCAAAACTAATAGCGGAACGCATTGCCCTGAACGCTCGGGATGCGGGAATCACTCTTCAGCCCTCAGTTTCCGGCGCCACGGACGTTCGACTGGTGCGTATTTCTGTGGCCTCTGCCGATCCTCGCGTGATGCTTACCAATGTTGCTGCTACTCTTGGACTGCCACAGCCGAAATTCAGCGGCAATTCTGTGGAAGAGTTGTACCAGGCAGAAAGCAAAATGTTGGAGACGCAGAGACTGATCCCGTTGTTTCACTTGCCGTTAGCTTACGCCCTCCGTCCATCAGTAAGAGGTTGGAGTCAAGACCGCGACGGAACCTTGCACCTGCAGGATGTGTGGGTAGGTACAGAGAAGCCATGAGTTTCCGCCGAAAACTTTTGGCCGTCTTCGCGCTGGCCGTCATCGTTTCGGTAGTGGCGGTGGCCTGGATGGCGTCTGTCGTCAGCAGCCGTGCCTTTGCCCAAGTGAACGAGGAGCGCACCGCCGCACTGGTCGCACAATTTCGCCGTGAATTCAATCGCCAAGGTGAAGATGTGTTACGACGAGTGCAAGCCCTGGCGGCCGGCGAACCGGCCATCCGCATGGGCCTGGCACTCAGTCACGGTTCTCCGGATTACGCGGCGCACATTAGCGAGGCGAAATCCGCTGCAGAGAGCCAGGAACTGGATTTCGTAGAATTTCTGGATAACCAAGCGACGATTATCTCTTCAGCTCAGTGGAGCGCAAAATTTGGCTACAAGGAAGCTTCTGTTTCTAATCTCGCGCAAGCGGTTTCCCACGATGCTTTCTTGAAGCAGGAAGAACTTCCGGATGGTAGAGTTCTGGGCCTGTTTGCGGTTCGTACCGTCAATGTAGGCGACAAATTACTGTATGTCATCGGTGGCCGCCAAGTGGATAAACGCTTTCTTGCGAATTTGGAACTGCCGGCGGGAATGCGCGTGATGCTATACCAGAATATTGGAGGCGACTTATCCTCTCAATTTCTGTCTGACCCATCTGGCAGGGTGCAGCAGATTAATAAGCTGGCGCCTTTGATTCACAAAGTTCAGCAGCACGGGCAGGAGACTTCGGATATCGTCCGCTGGTCGCCGGATGCAGCTGACGATGAGATGGTCCACGCTATTCCACTCAAGGGCCAAGAAGGCCAGTTGCTCGGAGTTTTGCTAGCGGGAAATTCCCGGCGCACTTATGTGGAACTGAATCGACGCGTCCGCGCCGCAGCACTGATGGTTGGAGGAGGGGGCATCCTGCTTGCCATCCTGCTCAGCGGATGGGCAGCTGCACGTGTCACGCGACCTGTCGAGGTGCTAGCAGCGGCAGCTCGAGATGTTGCAGGTGGAAACTGGAACACGCAGGTCGAAGTAAACTCGGCGGACGAGCTTGGAGAATTGGCGGAATCCTTCAACCGGATGACGCGTGAACTCCTGCGACAGCGGGACCAACTGCTGCAGACGGAGCGCGTGGCGGCCTGGCGCGAGCTGGCGCGACGCCTGGCGCATGAACTCAAGAACCCGCTCTTCCCGCTGCAACTCACAGTTGAGAACCTTATCCGCGCGCGACAACAGAGCCCGGAACAGTTCGAAGAGATTTTTCTGGAGAGCTCCACAACTCTTCTTGCCGAGATTGCAAACTTAAAAGCGATCATCTCGCGTTTCAGCGACTTCTCAAAGATGCCGCATCCGCAATTGCAGCGAGTGCAATTGAATGAGATCGTGCAAGGAGTGGGGAGGCTGTTCCAGGCGCAACTCCAGGCGTCCAACCCACCGGCTATTGAGTGCGAATTCGAACTGGACGAGCATTTGGAACCAATTGCCGCCGACGCTGAATTGCTGCATCGAGCGATTTCAAATCTGCTCTTAAACGCAATGGATGCCATGCCCCAAGGTGGTACAGTCCGTCTTCGTACCTGGAAGACCGACAATTCGGTGTACCTTGAAGTATCCGACACCGGGACCGGCCTCACCTCCGAGGAGTGTGAACGCCTGTTCACTCCTTACTTCACGAGCAAGCAGCACGGCACGGGATTGGGATTGGCGATTGTGCAGTCAATCGTAAGCGATCATGACGGTAAGATCAGTGTGCAAAGCTCGCCAGGTCGCGGTACGACATTCCGCATTGAACTGAGTAAGAACCCTGAGAAATTGAAACTAGCGGCCGGACAACGTAACCGCGCGAACGCCTAAGGCGACGACAGAATGCCGCAAAAGGCACATCTTCTCATCGTGGACGACGAAGCCAATACTTTGGCATCGCTGACGCGCACTTTCCGTCTCGCGGGCCATGAGGCTGCGGTCTGTGACAATGCCACAAGAGCTCTAGAGCTTGCCAAATCGCAACACTTTGATCTCATCCTCTCGGACGTAGTAATGCCTGGCAAGGATGGCCTTGCGCTGCTCGAGGATCTGAAGTCGCACGGCATTATTGTACCCGTTGTAATGATGTCTGGGCAGGCGGACATTGACATGGCGGTCCGTGCTACTCGAGTTGGAGCCCTCGATTTTCTCGAGAAACCGATCTCGACGGAGAAACTCCTGCTCACGCTGGAAAACGCGCTCAAACTGCAGCGACTGGAGGCGGAAAATCGGCAACTGCGTCAGCGACTGGGAAAGCATGAAATCGTCTGGCAGGGTGAGACTATGCGCAAGGTAACAGCGCAAGTGGAACGGGTGGCGGCGAGCGAAACCCGGGTCTGCATCCTGGGTGAAACCGGTACTGGCAAAGAACTGGTGGCGCGCACGATCCATGAGCGCAGCCCGCGTGCCGCTGGACCTTTTATTACCTTGAATTGCGCTGCTATTCCAGCAGAGTTAATCGAATCCGAACTCTTCGGACACGAGAAAGGCTCCTTTACCGGCGCTGCTGGACGCCACATCGGCAAATTCGAACAGGCGCAGCACGGCACAATCTTCCTCGACGAGATCGGCGATATGCCGTTGGGCATGCAAGCCAAACTGCTGCGCGTATTGGAGGAAGGTGAAGTCGAACGCATCGGCGGCGACAAACCTGTGCCGGTTGACGTCCGAGTAGTGGTTGCCACTCATCGCGATTTGGAGGCGCAGGTCCGCGACGGCAAGTTCCGCCAGGACCTTTTTCACCGCATCTATGTTTTCCCGCTGTTACTGCCGCCACTGCGTTCGCGCCGCGAAGACATCCCTACTCTGGTCGAGCATTTCTCGAGACAGGTGAGCGCGCAAAATGGCTGGAAAATGGTCGCGTTCAGTTCGGATGCCATGCAGGCACTTCAGGAACATTCCTGGCCCGGTAATGTCCGGGAACTCCGGAACATAGTGGAACGAGTGATGCTGCTAGCCGGCGACAGCCAAGTAGACCTTGCGACCGTGCAGCTTGCGCTGCCTCAAACGTCGGCTTCACGGTCTACAGCGGTTGCCTCCAACTCATCGCTCGCAGAACGCGTGCAGACTTTTGAGCGCGAGGCCATACTGGTAGAACTAAAACGCAGCAATTACAACATTTCAAGTGCGGCGAGGGCCCTGGGGCTAGAACGCAGTCACCTTTACAAGAAGGCGGAACAACTGGGGATCGATCTGGCAGCAATCCGCAAAGAACAAGTCATCGACTGAGTAAACCCATTTCATTGAACCATCTATCTCGTCTTGTACACCTTCCCATCCTTCATGACGAATTCGACGTGTTCCAGCACGCTTACGTCCTGCAGAGGATCTCCTGAGACAGCGATCACGTCTGCGTATTTTCCAGGCTTGATGGAACCAAACTCTTTGGAATGTCCCAACAAATCGGCCGCCGAGGTGGTTGCAGCCTGAATTGCCTGCATGGGCGACATGCCATACTTCACCATGAAGGCGAACTGCTTGCCGCTTGTCCCATACGGACATACCCCAGCGTCAGTTCCAAAAGCCATCTTCACTCCTGCTTTTATGGCTTTGCGGAAATTATCCCGCTGAATTTGCCCGAGCTCAGCATCGTGTTGCAAGAAGTCCTTCGGGATATTCCCTTTTCTTCCCGCCTCCTGGATGCACTCTTCGTCGTAGATATCCATGTCCAGGTATGTACCGTGCTCTTTGGCCAGCGCGATGCCTTCATCATCTATCAATGTGGCGTGCTCAATGGAGGCCACGCCTGCACGGATCGCGTTTTTAATCCCCCGAGGAGCGTGTGCGTGTGCCGCCACACGCAGTCCGAAGTGATTCGCCTCATCGACGGCGGCCTGCAGTTCTTCAAGCGTGAACTCTTGAGAGTTGGGATTGCTGCCATGTGTCAAGACTGCCCCCGTAGACAGCACCTTTATGTGGTCTGCACCATCATGAGCGAGCTGGCGGATTTTCTGACGTACTTCCCATGGACTGTTGGCTTCCCCGTAATGCAGGTCCCACGGCAGTTTGATATCCGGTGCTAGACCCGTCATTGCCCCCGCTCCGCCAGTAATTGTGATGTATGCTCCCGCGACAAACATGCGTGGACCTTCGATGTAACCATGAGCGATGGCATCCCGCAGAGCAATGTCATTCAGAGCCCGATACACGCCGACGTCGCGAACCGTGGTAAAGCCCGACTCCAGCATTTTGCGCGCGTTGGGAACCGACTCCAACGCCACTTGTGCCGATGTCTTCTTCAGTTGCGAAAGTGGGTCACCATCGTCGGTTGGTCCATCCGCCAAATGAGTGTGACAATCAATCAAGCCCGGAAGCACCGTCATTTGGGAAAGATCAATCACCTTGGCGTCTGCTGGAATCGGCAAATTCTTTCCGACTGCCTGAATCTTATTCTCATGGATCAGAACCACCTGATCGGCCAATACCGAACCTGCCTCGGGATCGACCAGCCGTCCGGCCTTGATCGCGATCGCTTGCGCGATAGCAACGTTGGCACCGAGCAAGCAGAAACATAGAAGAAAGCCAAGAAGCCTTTTCATGATTTCTCCCTCAGACAAATAAATGGAGGGCCAGAAGCCCTCCACGGAAAGATCCTTCAAACGAGCATTACGGGCCTCTTTAATCTGCTGCGGCGGCGCTTCGGCCCAAACCATTCTTCAAATCAGCGGCCAGCAGCCGATGGAAAAGATGCTCACCCGCCTCACGCCGCACCGACAGCCGTCCTGCCCGATAAGCGCGAGACTTGAGACCACGCTGGACCGCTTCGCAAATCCCCAGGTCTTCGTCCTGAACGCGAGCGCCGACGGCAACGCTCTCCTGGTTATATTTGCGTCGCGTTTCGCTCACATCGGCAAAGTAAAAATCAAAGATCACTCGGCAATGGTCGACATCCAAGGGCAGCACAAGGTTGGTATCCATGTAGCCTTCGTAACAGTTGATCATAAGATTTGGATATTGCCAGAAATACCAGGCGCGATCACCTTTGCGGGTTGAGGCTGTCGCTGCATCCTCATCCGAGGCCACCATAGGACTCGATTGCAGGCAATACCGGTCTTCATTTTCAATCGTATATTGCTTGTAATCGAGGACACTGTTCAAGCCCTTATGGAGATGGGGCACATGATATCCGCCGTCTAGATAGTTATCCACGAACACCTTCCAGTTGCAGTGGATGTCATAGACGCGGCGATCAAAGTAGTGCAGTTTGCTGAGACCGAGTGGGGCAGTGCGCTTAACTAATCTAGCGAGAAAGTCTTCCAATGGCGCGGCCTGAGGATCGAGACTTACAAAGACAAACTTCTCCCACGTGTCCACTTTGACTGGAACGAGACCGTTTTGATCACGATTGAAATTCTTCACCCCGTCGAACTCCGGCATCCCTTTTAGCGAGCCATCCAGTCCGTAATTCCATCCGTGATAAGGGCAATGAAGAAGCTGCGCTTGCCCGCACTGCTCCGTGGCGACGGCTGCCGCGTGATGACGGCATACGTTAAAGAATGCGCGAAGTTTCCCATCGTTGCCTGTCACCGCGACAATCGGTTCGCCGGCCACTTCTGCAGTCACAAATTGTCCAGGTTTCTCTACCTGGTCCGTGCGACCGATCATCTGCCACGTCTCGCCGAAGACAGTTTGCTTCTCCAACTCTGCGATTCGCGTATCCACATACCAGGGCGCCGGAATGGTGAAGGCTTCAGCTAGCGGCGCGCTGTCGTCATAAAGTGAAAGAGTTTTCTGCATTGATGTTTCCATACGATTTATACCGTCTCGACACACCTTTCAGGCACGTCGCCCCGCCCCGATCGCTCTTCGCAACACGTCCAGAAATTGGTTGATTCGCGCTTCCTTCTTCTCCGGCAACTCGCCTTGCTTCCGAAACAGCCCCGGGTCCAGCTCTTCGGTAAGCAGCGCGTCCTGAAAACGTTCCATCATCCAGTCAAGAATAGATACGATCATCTCCACGTCCATGTCTTTGCGCAACTCGCCCCGTTGCAGACCGAAGCGCACGAACGGTACCGTACCATAAGGATCTTCCGTCATCAGAAAGCGGTTGATTTCTCGCTTGAGCGTGAGGTCTGTTCCATAGTTGCCGAGCAGCGACACTCGATATGGAACCCAATCTTCGTGCAGCAAATGCTCGGTACTTACCAGCCAGTAGCGCAGGACGGCAAAAAATCCACTCTCTCGAACTTTTCCAGGGGCCTCGAGATACGCGGGCAAGGAGCGAACAGCTTTCTTGTAGACCTCAAAGAAAAGTCCGTCCTTACTGCCGAAATGCTGAAAGATCGACCCCTTGGCGATCCCCAGTTGCGCCGCAATATCGCCCACGCGCGATGCATGATAACCCTGCTCAGCAAAGTGATACATCGCCGCCTCGATGATGCGAGTGCGCTTGGCTTCCGAGCGCGGACGCGGCAGTGTAGGACGTCGGAAGCGGAGAGCAGTGGCCGGGCTAGTAGCAATCCCGCTCATAATAGTGACCTCAAGTCAGGGAAAAACGATATCGAAAAATATGACGAATATCAATTCAATTTTATTGCGTTATGCAGTAATGTGTCGTTGCCTTACCAGTGATTTCATGACCGTGGGTCATACAGCAACATGTCTCTAACAGCTCAGCGGACGTACGACGTAATCGTCGTGGTGGCGGGCATAACGGTTTGACCGCCGCCGCCTATCTTGCACGCGCCGGACTTTCTACGTTGGTTTTGGAGCGCCGCGAAATCGTCGGGGGCTGTTGTGTTACGGAAGAAATCGCCCCTGGCTGTCGCGCTTCCACCACTTCGTACATCGCCAGCATGCTACGTCCCGAAATTATCACTGACCTGAACCTGCGCGAGTACGGACTGCGAATGGTGCTCTGTGACCCAGCGCTCCAAGTCCCGTTCCCTGATCACCAAGTTATCCCCTGGTGGGCGGACCGTAAACGTGCAGTAGCCGAGTTTCGAAAGATTTCTCCCAGAGATGCCCAGACTTTTGTCCGGGTAGACGACCAACTTAAGAAACTCGCTCGCTATTTGCAACCGTTCTTCTTGCAGCCTCCTCCCGAGCCCGGGATGAACTCAGCCGGCGGGTGGTGCGATCTTTTTCGAGTCGGGAAGCATGTTCGCGGAATTTCAGCCAGCGAGGTTGCTCAGTTGATCGCATTCCTCACCGGCAGCCTGGGCAACTTTCTCGATCGCAATTATGAATCCGACAAAATCAAAACCTTATTCCTCGCCAACAATATTTATGGCAAACACGGAGGCCCGTATCAGCCTGGTTCTGCACTCGGTCTGCTCTTTCATCTGTTGAGCGGGGGCGACCACGAAGTGCAGGGCTTCTACGGCCACGTTATGGGCGGAATGGGCGCAATCACGCAGGCCTTGGCCGCTACCGGTAAGAGGCGGGGAGTGGAAATTCGTACTAGCGCACCCGTCGCTCAGATTGACAGCCGTCATCGCTGCGTCCGAGGGGTCGTGCTCGAGGATGGCTCGGAAATCCGCTCGCGCCTGGTGCTCTCTAATGCGGACCCCAAGCGCACCTTCCTGAAGATGCTGGGTGCGAGTGAACTGCCGGAGGATTTTCTGCGCGCAGTGAGGGGCATAAAGATGGAAGGTCCCTGCGCCAAGGTGAACATGGTGCTAGCCGAGGAGCCGCGGTTCACGGGGACTCCCGGGAATGCTACGCCAAAGGAACGCGCGCTCTACACGCTGGTACCTTCGCTTCAGTTTGCCGAGCGTTGTTACGACATCGCCAAGTCCGGAGAGATCCCGGAAGAGCTCTGGGTGGACTGCGTTGTCGCCTCGAACGTCGACGATTCTCTTGCGCCGAAGGGTAAGCACATCATGACTTGCTTCGTGCAATACGTTCCCTATCACCTGCGTGAGGGAAGCTGGGACGAAAAGCGAGAACTGCTGGGCGATCGGGTGGTGAAGAAGATTGCGGAATACGCGCCTAATGTGCCGAACGCAATCCTTACCAGGCAAGTGCTGACACCACTCGATCTCGAACGCACCTACGGGCTGACTGAAGGCAACATTTTCCACGGCGACCTTAGCCTTGAGCAGTTGTTCTTTATGCGTCCGGTAGCAGGATGGGCGCAGTACCGCACTCCAATTGCCGGACTTTACCTTTGCGGGGCGGGCGCGCATCCCGGCGGCGGAGTCACTGGCGCCCCCGGACACAACGCTGCTCACCAAGCCCTGCGTGACTGGAAAAAGGGGCGATTTAAGGGGGCTGCGGCGTAAGCAATCGCACCTCTCGCGCGGGTGTGATTCGGAATCGGGGCAGAAAGCATTTCCATCAATGTGCCAAAACATATTCCGCTAAGGAGCAAGGATGAAGAACAAAGGGATTCTGGAGCGGCTGAAGGACGGCCCAGTTTTGGGGGATGGTGGCTATCTGCTGGAACTGGAGAAACGTGGGTGGGTACGCGCGGGTCCATTCACGCCCGAAGTCGCATTGACTTATCCAGACGCTCTCCGCGAACTGCACATCGAGTTTCGGCAAGCTGGTGCGGAAGTGCTGCAGACGCTCACGTTCTACGCCAGCCGCGATAAATTGGCCACGGTTGGCTTGCAGAATCGACTGGAAGATCTTAACCGTGCCGCTGTTAGGATCGCCCGCGAAGTGGCGGGCGATCAGTGTCTGGTCGCGGGCAACCTAAGTCTCACCTGGATGTATGAACCCGACAGTGCCTCTGCAAAGGACCGGGTACGGAAGACCTTCGACGAGCAACTCGAAGTGCAAGTGGATGAGGGAGTGGACTTCATTATCGGAGAAACCTTCTCCTGGCTGGGTGAAGCTCTTATTGCGGTGGAGTGCGCGAAGAAGACGGGTCTGCCTGCGATGGTCACTATTTGTTTCGAGAACAAAGATGAAACCGCAGAGGGAAAGAGTGCAGCGTATGCGGCCAAGACCTTGTTCGACGCCGGGGCCGATATCGTCGGCATGAATTGTTTGCGCCCTCCCGAACACATGCTGCCTGCCATGGAACAGATGCGCAAAGCGGTCTCAGGCTATCTCGCGTGCCAGCCTGTCGGCTATCACACACCGGTGGACAAGCCTGATTTTACGAGCCTGCCAGAGTTTCCGTATGGGCTCGATCCGCTGCAGGTTACTCGTGGCGATATGGGCGACTATGCAGTAGCGGCAAGGGATATGGGCATCAATTACATTGGCGCGTGCTGTGGGGCGGTTGCCATTCACATTCGCGAAATGGCGCGTGCCCTTGGCAAGTTCTCTGAAGATACCCGGTTATGGAAGAAAGGCGGCGAAAAACCAATGTCGGCCTACGAATATTATGGGCACCATATAGAGCGAGCTAACAAGTAATTGAGCCCCTCATTTAAATAAGGCTTGGCTAGTTTTTTGCTGCCGTTAATCCGCGGCTCCGGTTGCACTTTGAGCCGAAGCAATGGCAACAGGCAAAATGGCACTAACGGTGGTCCCGCCACTTCCCGAGCGAATTTTCAAATGCCCGCCCAGTTGACGGACTCGCTCTCGCATACCTTGGATTCCAACCCCCGGAGTAACAGGTCCGGAGGAGTTGCGAGAATTGTTATTGGACATGCCTTTACCGCGGTCTCGTATTTCCACGGCCACCCCATCTGAATTTCGCGAAATCCGGATATTGGCGGTCGCACTACCAGAGTGGCGATGAATGTTTGTAAGGCACTCCTGCACTATCCGGAAGATTGTTGTTTCCAACTCTCGCGGCAGCCGGCCCAAGTCGGACGCAAGTTCCAAATCGACAGGTATTTTGCTTCGTTTCGCAAAACCGTCAACATACCATTGGACCGCAGAGCGGAGGCCTGCTTCGTCGAGAAGCGGCGGATGCAGCAAATGGGAGATGGTCCGAAGCTCTTTGGAGAGTTGCTGTACTAAGCCAAGACTCTCGTTGATTGCGTTCACGGTTTTGGGAGAATGGTTTTCGGCATTCTTCTCGATTAAAGAAAGATTTATGTCCAGGGCCACGAGAATCTGCCCCGCGCTGTCATGGAGTTCGCGGGCGATGCGGCGTCTCTCATCATCCTGAAGTTGCAACAGACGAGCGGAAAGGTGGCGCAAGCTTTCCTCGGCACGCCTGCGACCGGAAATGTCAGTATTGATCTGTAACCAACCCAGGGGCCTTCCGTCTTGATCTCGCCAAAGCGTCCAGCGGCTCGCTACCGTAACACGGCTGCCGTCTTTCCTGGTATGAACGAGCTCCCCCTCCCAGTTACCATCTCGTACCAGAGCCTCCTTGATCTTTTCGAAAGGAGTGGGAAACTTCGTTTGCAAGAGCATACCGAGTCGCTTTTCCCGCGCCTCTTCCTTGGTCCAGCCATACAGCCGTTCGGCGCCGTCGTTCCAGTACGACACCGTGCCGTCAAAGCTGCGAATGAAAATTGCGTCATTCGCCAAGTCCAGCAATTGGGAGTGCTCACGTAAAGTGCCAGTCTGCCTTTCCAGCGCTTCTTGGGCTTGGGTCCGCGCTCTTATCTGCGCTTCAAGCGCCCGATTGGATTCAGCGAGCTCAGCCGTCCGCTCCTGAACTCGTTTTTCGAGTTCATCATGAGCTGCCCGCAATTCCTGTTCGAGCTGCTTACGCTCGGTAACGTCCAAAAGGACGCCAAACATACTGCGGTCGTTGTTACCATCAGAAAATCTGCGGCCCTTGCAGTAAAACCAGCGAAGTCCGCGTTCAGGATGCTGGTAACGGTATTCGAATTCCATCACATCCGAGCCACGAGTTTCTTCCATTTTGGCCTGCACCTTCGGCAGGTCTTCGGGATGAACATGGGAAATCCAGGTTTGGGGGTGCCGTTGATCGGTCGAGTCTGTTCCAAACATTCGATGGAGGTCGTCCGACAAGGAACCTACATTACGGACTGGATCCCATTCCCACGTACCGATGTTGGCCGCCGCTTGTGCCAAGCGGAGACGATTCTCACTGTCACGTAACGCCGATTCAATCTGCAAGCGCTCGGTTATGTCGCGGGCGATCTTGGAAGCACCTATAACTCGCCCGTCAGAGTCTTTTATTGGAGAGATAGTCAACGAGACCTTGACTCTTTTCCCCTGCTTGGTGACGCGAGTTGTTTCATAATGCCCGATGCGTTCACCGGCCCGGAGCCGTTGTAGGATCTTTGGCTCTTCATCTCGCAGTTCGGGTGGAATGATAATCCTAATATTCCGTCCGATCGCTTCTGCAGCGTCATAACCGAAAATACGCTGAGCGCTGATGTTCCAGCTGGTGATAACCCCATTCAAGTCTTTGGAGATAATCGCATCATCGGAGGAATCCACAATTGCCGCTAGCATAAGGCATGCAGCTTCAGCTCGCTTGCGGTCCGTAATGTCATTTGCGACCGAAAACCAGATCTGTTTCCCGACAAAGTCTTGCTGATGCGAGGTTACCTCTACATCGATAAAAGATCCGTTCTTTGTTCGGTGCCTCCATTGTCCGCTGTAAACTCCAGCAAGGTGGGCCTCGCTCAAAGCTTGTTCCAGTCTCGGAACGTCTTCCCCAGGATGGATATTCTTAATTGTCATTCCGACAAATTCTTGGCGCGAGTACCCGTAGTTCCGAATCGCCGCTTCGTTGACATCAAGGAATTGAAGGGTGCTCGCATCACACACCCACATCGGCTGGGGACTTTGCTGAAAAATCAGTCGGTCTCTTACGCCCACGAGAGCGCTGTGACCACTACCGCCAATCGAATCGAGTTCAGTGTCCGCGGCGCTGGCTGGGAGGATTAAATTGCGAGAAGGATCATCCGCATGGAGGAACAGGTTCGCCGGATAGTCAGCGACACTGGAGCTGAAAGCGGATCTACACTGACTTACAGCCTCAACAGCTGCCAGAAAGTCACGCGGTACATCGGCTTTGACAACATAGCCTCGCGCGCCGGCGTTCATTGCCGCAGCCACGACCGCTGGCGACACGTGCTGGCTTACGATAAGAACTTCAGTCTCCGGAACTTCTTTTCGGATCAGACGTGTGGCTTCCAGACCGTTTAGTTGCGGCATGCTGATGTCGAGCACGGCAACTCGGGGTTTTAGTTCTTTGACTTTCTGCACAGCATCGTGGCCATCAACGGCCTCGCCGCAGATCTCCCACTCGGGACGCAAAGATAAAAGATTGCGCAGCCCACGGCGTACCGTTTCGTGATCATCTGCTATGAGTATCCGCAAAAAGGCCACAACGCACCCTTGCACACGTTTTTACTCGAAGATGAGACGTCGTAGAAAAATGAAAGAGTGTCGCCTTGAGAGGCCCGATAACGGAACGAAAGACTCTCTCCCCACTGCCAACCGGACCAAGATGGCCCCTTGCCCAAATACTGTAAAGGGATACGACATTTATAGACAGATCAACCCTTAAGCCTAAGAGAGTAACCCTGCGGCGTCCATACGGTCTTTCCTGTAGGCTCGCGGCGTGGAGCCTACGCAAGGGCCACAGGCATGTATTTGGCGCTTCGGGAGATCCGAAAACGTCCTTCTTCCCTTCATTTCAACGACACCCAACTCCGTGACACGGCCGATCGCTCGACCGCACTCAAGGCTCGTTGGACCAAGACGGCATCCTCAAAATCTGGATGGAACCCTTCGTGCCGCGCTAATGCGCCAAAGAAATCTCCCAGAGTGGCAATAAAGGTGTGCTCATAGCCAATGATGTGACCCGGTTTCCAGAAGTTCGAGGAATAGGGATGATCCGGACCGGTAATCATCAGGTTACGGGTGCCTTGAAGATTTGGAGCTTCAGTCGCATCGTAGAACTCAAGCTGATTCATATTTTCCATATTGAAGCGCAACATGCCCCGTGATCCATGGATCTCGAAAGTATTGCGATTGCGGCACCCTACTGCAAAGCGGCTGGCCTCGAAAGTCCCAATACTGCCATTGGTGAACCGCGCCAGGAACATCACCGCATCATCCACTTCCCGTTCGGGGACAAAAGTGTGAGTCATCGCCATCAACTCCGTGATGGCGCCGTTGAGATGAAACCCGAGGTCAACAGAGTGCGACAAAAGATCTCCCATAGCGCCCGAACCCGCCTCGCTACGCTTAAAGCGCCAGCCTGAAGCTCTCGCTGGATCAGTGCCGGATTGGTGTAGATAAGTAGAACGATAATGAAATGTCTGGCCGGTGCGGCCTTCATTAATGAGTGCTCTTGCAAACGCGATAGCTGGTACACGGCGGTAGTTAAACCAAACCAGGTTGGGCAGGCCATCAACGGCCTTTGCCATAGCCTCAGCCTCTTCCAGCGACATGGCCAGCGGTTTCTCGCAAAGCACGATTTTTCCTGCCTGGGCCGCAGCCAGTGCTATCGGAGCGTGCAACACGTTAGGAGCTGCTATGTCCACAATTTGGATGTCCGGTCTGCTGATCACAGCCCGCCAATCAGTTTCCGTTCCTTCCCAACCCCATTGCGACGCCATCGCGTCTAGCTTGGTGCGATCTCGGCCGCAGACTACCTTCAAATGGAGTTTGTAAGGAATATCGAAGAAGTGGCCGACTTGATGAAAGGCGTTGGAATGGACTCGTCCGATAAAGCCATGACCGATCATAGCGACATTCAGCGTCTGTTTGCGTTCAGTCATCGCTTTGTGCGGCGGGTCGATATGAGATCACCGGGCTATTTGGATGATGAAGGTTCGGTGGCGGCGCTCGCTTCAATTAACGCCTGCACCGCGGGTGCCACCATGAGTAGAACCTGCGCCTGCGGCTTCTTGGCTCGTTCCACTAGCGCAAGTTGTTCTGCCTCCCACGTCTCCGGACGGGTCTCCCCGTTTTCGAGGTAATCCAGCGCACTCAGACCGGCGGTACCAAGCGCTGAGAGTTCGTTCGAAACCGGTACAACCTCCTTCAATAGAAAGGAACTGACCGTCGCCGGTTGAAATTTGTTTGCATTGTCACGCCATCTCGTCAGCAGCGCACGAATTTCAGCTCTAATCTCGTCGCTGTTGGATTGCTGCGAAATAAAAGCATTCACCAGAGCGGCGAACTGCCGTGCCGTCTGGCTTTCGGGACGCGCAGCATCCACCAGACGATTCAGCGGAGTTGCGCTTGTCGGCACTGATGGCGCAGTTTCCTCGCGGGTATAGTCTTTGACAGGCTCCACCACGTCAGCCAGTGTCCGCAATGCCGAAATGTCCTCTGTACCCGCAATTCGGCGAAGCATGGGCCAATAGCTGGAATTATGAGTCAAGCCCAGCCAGTCTAAATGCCGACTGACGATCTTAAGGCGCTGGTACATCGAATTCACGTCCTGCACATTCTGCGGCGACCAGAGACGCTCCGCAATTGCCGCGCTCCGAGGCCAGATACGTGAGTCGATGTTCTCCGGCGAAACGTATTCCGACCACATGCAGGCTTCCCCGCCCAAGATACGTTGCTTTTCTTCTGGGCTCAGGCTCGCCGCAGCATCGGCCATGGGATCCACCGCGTAGTGCTGCCATGCCGGCCACATCAAATCAATGTAATAGCCATGCGACAGCAGCCCGCGATAACCCAACTTCGCTGCTTGCGCCAGCGATTGCTGGCCACGCCATGACTGGATGGTAATAGTTTTCCGCAAATCGGGATTCAGGATCTCATCCCAGCCGATCATGGTTTTCTTATGTTTGCTTACTATCGCCTGTACTCGCTTGTTGAAGTATGCCTGCAGGTCCTGATTGCTCTTCATGCCATGAGAACGCATGAACTCCTGAATCTTCGGATTGGCGTCCCACTGCTTTCCATTTACTTCGTCACCGCCGATGTGAAAATACTGATCGGGAAAAAGCGCGGCCATCTCACCGATGAACTGGTCGAGGAACTTGTATGTTCTCTCCTGGGTTGGGTCCATTGCGGGGTCGAAGACTCCCCATTTGCGTTCGATCTGATAAGGGCCCGCCGCACTCGCCAGTTCGGGATACCCGACGAACCAGGAGGTGCTGTGCCCGGGCATGTCAAATTCCGGAATCACGCGGATGCCCCGGTCGCGCGCGTAGGCGATCAACTCGCGTACTTCATCCTGGGTGTAATAGAGACCGTCGGAGCCGAGTTGGTGGAGCTTGGGCAATTTTTTGCTTTCGATGCGGAACCCCTGGTTCTCCGATAGATGCCAGTGGAATACGTTCATCTTGACCGCCGCCATCCCATCGAGATTGCGCTTTAGTACATCCAGGGGAATGAAATGGCGAGCTACGTCGATCATCAATCCACGCCAAGCAAAGCGAGGTCTATCCTGAATCGTGACCTCTGGCACGGCAAAGCCGGTGCTGCTGGTTTTTACCAACTGAAGAAATGTCTGCAGTCCATGCAGTACGCCCAGAGGACTAGGAGCGCTTAGTTGCGCCCCTGAAGATGTCACTTGCAGATCGTAGGACTCATCTTCACCGAGTTCCTGAACCTGTTTGCTTCCGTGGTCTGTACGAATAGTCAGACCCGCTCGTGATGACTCGGCAGATTTATTGACTAACGGCATTCCGGTTTGCCGGGAAAGCTGTTGCAAAAAACGCTGTGTGCCTCGTTCCACACGTTTGTCTTTATAGCCTGTAAGCGAAACCGAAAATGACTGGTCGATGACAAATTGACCACTTCCTGGCCGGAAACTTGCAGGCAATGGCATAGTGCTAATTTGCTGCTGAGAGTGGACGAGAGCTACAGACATAACCAGCAAGCAAACAATAGCGAGGAGGCGCAGTAGTCGCATCGATGATTCCCTTTCATTCGATTGGGCACGCAATAATACTTGTCAACACGGAGTGAGCGGTAATCGGCCCACATTCGACAAGCAGTATGGAATTCTAGTCCGCCGCGCCAAAATACAAATCAGCTACCTGCAAAGCCAGCGCCTCCGGATTGACATCAGCGCGGTTACAGAGCACCACAATGGTAAGCTTGCGGTCCAGAAAACGCTGAATCGTGTTTCGAAAGCCGACGGTTTCACCGTTGTGAAACATGCGAGCATGGCCTTTGTATGGATCCAAGAACCACCCAAAGCCATAGCTGACAGGTTTTCCGTCCGGACCCTTGAGAAGATCACCTGATAATGATGTTGCCGGGGTAAGCGCGGGCCGCATTTTGGATTCACTCAGCAGACTATGGCGCTCCAAACTTTGATCCCATCTGGCCATATCCTCGATTGAGGAGTAAATTCCCCCGTCCCCCAAAACAGCCGAGGTTGGACTTTGATCGGTTTCATGCCATCCGTCGTCCGCCTTGGTATGCCCATAAGCGCGATTAAGCACTTTGTTCGTTCCTTTCTCATAAGCCAGGGTATTTCGCATCCCCACTGGCGCGAAGATGCGGTCGAGTAAGAACAGCCCAAATGGCCGCCCGGAAACCTTCTCTACGATCATAGCCAGAAGTGCGTAACCGGAATTGCTGTAATCCCACTGTGATCCTGGCGCGAATTTTGTGCCCTTTTGTTTCTTTAGGAGATCGAGTACTCCCGCATCTTTAATCTGAGGAATCTCGTCCCCTGGCCGATCATTCACCATTAAGTCTTCGTAGTCTTGTAAGCCCGACGTGTGGTTCAACAGATTGCGGATAGTAATCGATTTTCCATAATCAGCAAACTCCGGAAGAATATCAGTGACCCGATCGTCGTCGTAGTGCAATTTTCCATCTTCAACCAGCAGCATCACCGCTGTGGCGGTGAACTGTTTGGTCACCGAAGCTAACCGGAAATTGGTGTGCGCATCGATTTCATGAAGTGAATGGAGATCCGTTACTCCGTATCCCTGCTGGAACACGATCTGCCCATTCTTAATCACAAGCACAGCTCCGCCCGGAGCATCTTTCGACTTCAACCCGCCGAAGATGGCATCAATTCTCCCCGGCGCGACGTGCGCGCGATCGGCTTGTGAACCGCGGGGGCCAGCAGCGGACTTGCATGGTGAAATCATCAAGAGAAGTGGCAACACATAGAAGATACACGTCCGTTTTACCGTAAAGCGAGAACCAGAAATCGTATCAGCCATGCACGGAAAGCTCACTCAATCCTCCGACAGTACGGTCAGCTCACTTTACAAACGATAGTCCATGAGGTACGGCGTGAGGAAACACGTAAGCGTAGAGCATGACAATGATCCCGACAATTACTCCGAGAGCAACCGAATGCCACACCACGAAGCGAAAAATGATGCCTTCATTGCCCACCTGCTCGGTTGCGGCAGTGGCAATGGTAATCGATTGTGCATCCACCATTTTGCCCATCACACCCCCAGCACTATTGGCGGCGCACATGAGCACAGGATCGATTCCCAATTGCTGCGAAGTGATTCGCTGCAAGCTTCCGAAGAGCGCATTCGATGAAGTGTCGCTTCCGGTCAGGGCAACCCCGAGCCACCCTAGAAACGTACCGAAGAAAGGATAAGCCCAGCCGGTTCGAGTGAAGGCCAGCCCGAGCACCGCGTCGAGTCCCGAGTACCGTGTCACATAACCAAGCCCCAGCATAAACGATATGGCGATGACCGCGAGCCGCATGCGTAGCAGCGTGCGCCAGAAAATGTTCATCAGCCGGAGTGGATTCAATCCGAGAAGTAACCCAGAAACAATGGCGGCGAAGAAGCATCCCGTCCCAGTCGCAGACAGCCAATTGAAGTCATATCGTGCCGCTTCAGGAGTGGGCTTAGCCGCTATGGGAGCGGACCGGTAGACCGCGTTATGGAGATAGGGAACGTCCCAACCGGGCGGCCCTGAGCGCACCTTGCCGTCAGCAAGCGTAACGGTAAAAGCGGGCGTGGTGGTCCGGTTCATGGCAAGCTTGATCGAAGGCATACCCCAGAGCAGCACAAAAAAAGAGAGAATGGCGAAAGGCATCCAGGCTTTTATGACCTGGCCGGCAGAATAGGAGTTCGCATTCACATAGCCGTCCAACTTTTCGGCATCCCATTGGCCCCCGAACTGGTCCACGATTTTGCCCTGCAATGGCATCGCCGGCGCTACTTCTTTGTCGTAGTCAAAGCGCCAGATCTTTTTCGGCTTCCAGATGCGGAGGAATACCAACGTCGCAGTGATCGAGACCACGCCCGCCACAATATCCACCAGATTACCGTCAACGTGGTTCGACCAGAAGAATTGGGTGAAAGCGAAAGAGAAACCGACAACCAGAATGGCGGGAAGAACTTCAAAAGTCTCTTCCCAGTTCACCATGGTTCGCACCAGCCAGAAGGGGACAATTACCGCTGTAAATGGAAGGATTCGTCCGATCATGGCATTCAAATCCGATTCCGGGAGACCGCAGACGGCGGCCAGCGTGTGGATCGGTGTCCCGATAGAGCCCCATGCTACCGGTGCCGTGTTCGCGATCAAATTCAGGGCAGCAGCGTGAAAGGGTCTAAAACCGAGGCCGATCATGAAAGCGCCCGCGATGGCCACTGGCGCACCGAATCCTGCTGCCCCTTCAATAAATGCGCCAAAACAAAACGCAACCAGCAAGACTTGTAAGCGGCGGTCGGAGGTAATCGCCGCGACCGACTCTTTCATGACTTCGAACTGACCCGTTTCGACGGAAATGTCATATAGATAGACAGCGGCGAGAACAATCCAAGCTATCTTCAATATCCCGAATGCAACACCGTAGCCGAAGCTCATGACCGCAAGGACCGGTGGCATCTTGAAAACGAAAACAGCCACGATCATGGCGGTAAGTGCGCCGGCGATGGCACACCAGTGCGGTTTCACTTTCAGACCGGCGAGCAATCCAAACAACACAAGGATGGGAAGAGCCGCAACTAACGTGGACAGCCACCAGTGACCGAATGGATCATAAATCTGGGTCCAGTGCATCGCACTCTCCTTGGGACACTGCAGTTCGCGAACGCCCGATTCTACAGATTAGTGAAGGTCAAAGCCTCAAGACCACGGAGGATTACACGCGGGCTGGATCATCACCTCGGATTTTCAGGGTTGAGCATTGTCATATTTAATTAAGTCCTCCGCAAAGTTCCTTGGCCGACCCATGAGCCTCTGTTTGGTCGACTTTTCTGTCGCGTCCAAAGGGCAGGAATGTTCCCACCGTGCCCAGTGAAAGAGTTTGCACACCTGGCTGATAGAGGTTCTTCCGGGTACCCCCCTACGAGCAAGCAAGTTCATGAGCATCAATAACATGGCGGCGATGAAACGCTAAACGCTGATTTGGCAAGTCAACTGCCTAATGAACAGTATTACGACGTTCACCCATCCCCAGCTCTGCGGTGGTAATAGCTCATAAATTCTCGGAGGTTTTCTCGTGAAAAGGGTCTTGCTATCGATTGGATTTGTGTGTTTAGGCCTGCTGTTGGGTTGTGGCGGTGGTGGCTCGAATGGTGGAAATCCTCAGCCTCCCGTTCTTCAATCGATACAGGTAACTCCTGCCAACCCATCTATAACGATTGCTGCTGGCGGAGCAACGCAGCCATTTACTGCCACCGGCAGGTTCAACGACGGCAGTACCAAAGACCTGAGCAGCTCGGCGAGCTGGAGTTCATCGGATACCGCCGTAGCGACGATAAGCGCAACCGGTGTCGCGACAGGACTGAAGAAGGGCTCCGCCACCATCACCGCGACCTCGGGCGGTGTGAGTGGCAAGACAACTCTGACCATCGGTGTAGCGTTAAAGTCGATCGCGATTACGCCTGCGACCCCGTCCATTGCCCGTAATACGCAACAGCAATTCACGGCGACGGGAACCTATTTCGACGGAACGATTCAGAACATAACCACACTGGCCACCTGGAGTTCCGCTACGACCGCCGTGGCTACCATCATCGTTCAGGGTGTGGCTCAGGCTGGAAACCAAGCCGGTACGACGACCATAACAGCGGCGTTGAACGGCGTTTCCGGATCCACAACGCTCACAGTGACAAACGCGACACCGACTTTGATCACTGTGACCCCCGCGAACCCGACAATTTCGGTCTTCACTCAGCAGAAGTTCACGGCACGCGGCACATTCTCAGATGGCACCTCACAGGACATAACCAACGTTTCGCTCTGGAGTTCCTCGGCAAATGGCGTGGCCTCGGTCACGTCCAACAGTGGCGTGGCGACAGGAAACAACAAAGGAACAGCAACAATTACAGCTAGCTTCGGTGGAGTGAACGGTAATACGTCAATCACTGTGGACCTGGCCAATGTGGTTTCGATTAGCATATCTCCAAAGGACTCGACGATAGCCCATCTGACGAACGTACAATTTGGCGCTACCGGTACGCTTACCGATGGCAGCACACACAATGTATCGAACCTGGTAACCTGGAGTTCTTCGAATACCTCGGTTGCAACCATTGGTGCGGGAAGCGGTCTGGCAAGCAACACCGCACCCGGCGACACCACAATCACAGCAACCTTGAGTTCCCTTGCACCAGTCACCACTAACCTGCATGTTAGTAGTGCCACGCTGAGCTCGATTGCCATAGCACCTTCTGGTGCATCGGTAAACCCCGGTACTAAGCTCAATTTCACCGCGGTAGGCACCTTCGACGACGCCTCAACACAGACGATAACATCGCAAGTTACTTGGGACTCAAGCAACAAATCTGCCGCCACAATCACCGGCAATGGGTCCGCAACTGCAGTCGCCGCGGGAACCACAAATATCTCCGCTACAGCAACTTTCGCTCCGACCATTTCGCGTGCGGTTCAACTTACGGTCACGGGTCTAAGCTTGAGATCGATCGCAGTTACCCCGGCGAGTACATTCACCGCGCCGGGAGGCAGCGTGCAGTTCATTGCCACCGGCACTTTCAGCGATAACAGCACGAAAAACCTCACGCAATCGGTGGCGTGGAATGCATCGCCTTCCTCTGTCGCTACTGTCAGCACCGGATTAGCGAGGGGTCAAGGGGTAGGGACTGCCACAATCACCGCTACTTTGACTGGCGTTAGCGGTACTGCCAGCTTGAAGGTCACCAATTCTCAACTGACCTCCATTACCGTCACCTCACCAAACCCAGCTTCAAACCTGGCCGTAGAGACTTCGGCTCAATTAACGGCGACCGGCAATTTCGCGGACGGTAGTACCCAAAATCTAACCGGATCGGCATCTTGGACTTCCTCCAAGCCAGCGATTGCGACGGTGTCCGGTGTTTCCGGGGTGGTCAACGGTGTGGCTCCGGGTGCAGCCACCATTACCGCCTCATTCGGAGGGATTAGCGGCACGATCTCTCTGAACATCACCAATGCAGTGCTTACTTCAGTTCAGATTACGCCGGCCAACCCCAGCATAAGCCTGGGCAGCTCTGAGCAATTCGTAGCCACCGGAATGTTCAATGACGGTACTACGGAGATCCTGACGAACTTTGCGTCGTGGAACTCCTCAAACGCGGGCGTAGCGGTGCTGGGTTCTCCCGGACTCTTCACCACCTCTGGTACTGGAACCACCACGATCAAAGCTACCGTTACACAAAGCGGTACACCGGTGAGCGGCAGCACAACTTTGACTGTTAACTAAAACGAAGCCGTTTGCGATTAGGAGGAGCCCGACACTTTCGTGACGGGCTCCTTCGAATTTGAACGCAAAATCGCTAAATCTTTAGATCACGCCTGAAGTTTTACGAACACGGAACCAGGCTGCTGCAGAATGGCAAACTTGGGTAAGTCCCCCCGCACCATTGCGACCTCGTCGCAGCAGTGTACCTTGGGACACTTGCAACAGTCCTTATATATTTTGTCGGGAAGGTCCTCACGCGCGGCAACCGAAAAACCCATCCGAGCGAAGAACTCCGGCAGGCGTGTAAAGAGACAAACGCAAGTGACCTGCTGTTTTTCAGCTTGCGCCAGCAAAGACTTAACCAGGCGCTTGCCCGCCCCGCAGCCTTTGTCGCGAGGGTGAACCGCGATCGAACGGATTTCGGCCAAGTGCATACCATAGAGATGCAGCGCACCACAGCCAATGATGCGGGCGCTGTCTTCCACTACTACAAAATCGCGGATGTTTTCATGGATCTCTGCCAGGCTTCGGGGAAGCAAGGTACCGTCTCCGGAGTAGAGAGCGATCAAATCGTGAATCTGCCGTGCGTCTGGCAGGATCGCGTCACGCGTGCGCATGAACTTCTCCCCGCAAAAGGGCTACCCGGTGCTTGGCTTCTGCAATCGCCTGCTTGACTTGGACTGGCGCAGTGCCACCGGACACGTCATGAACCGAGAGCACCGACTCCAAGGTCAAAGCAGAATAGAAGTCCTGATCAAATAACGGATTAAACTGGCGCAGCTCTTCGAGCGAGAGGTCTTGCAGCTCGCAGCCTTTCTCCAAGCACTCCTGCACCGCCTTGCCGATCTGCTCGTGTGCCATACGGAACGGCACGCCGCGATGCACCAGATAGGTGGCGCCGGCCAAGGCATTCATGAATCCGGACTGCACCGACGACTGCATCCGGACATAGTCGAATTTCATTTCTTTCATCCATCCGGTTAGCAGAGGGAGCAACGAGAGCGCGGTTTCAGTGGAGTCGAACAGCGGCTCCTGTGTTTCTTGCAAATCCTTGTTGTAAGCCAGCGGCAGACCCTTGACGGTAACGAACAAAGTGGTCGCTGCGCCCATAATCCGGGCCGATTTCGCGCGCGTCAATTCCACCAGATCCGGATTCTTTTTCTGCGGCAGGGCGCTGCTGCCCGTGGAATACTTGTCCGGCGAATTTATGAAACCAAATTCCGGGGTGGAGAAAAGAATCATCTCCTCTGCCCAGCGGCTCAGATGCAATGCCAGAATAGAGAGATCATTCACAAACTCCAATACAAAATCGCGGTCACTGGTTGCATCCACACTGTTTGGAGTTGGGCCGCTGAAGCCCAGCTCGGCCGCCATCATTTCTCGATCCAATGACACACTGGCCCCGGCGACCGCGCCGGAGCCCAAAGGACAGAGATTCACCCGCTTTCGGCAGTCACTAAAGCGGTCGTAGTCGCGCAAAAACATTTCGACGTACGCTAACAGCCAATGAGCAACCAGGACCGGTTCGGCACGCTGCAGATGCGTGTATGCAGGCATGGCCGCACCACCCGCTTTGTCAGCTCGGCTCAGCGTTACGTCGAGCCAGTTCGCCAGAAGGAGTTGAATCTTGTCGATGCTGTCACGAACATACAGGCGAAGATCGGTAGCGATCTGCTCGTTGCGGCTACGCCCGCTGTGCAATTTGTAACCGGTGTCACCGATCAGGTTGACCAATTGTTTCTCGACAAAGTGGTGTACATCCTCGGCCTCGTCGTCATCACGGAACCCTGGCGAATTCTCTGCTCTGCTGGCGATTTGCTCCAGGCCTTGGAGAATCTTCGCCAACTCTTCCGACGATAAGATTCCAGACTCCTTCAGAGCGCGAGCGTGGACCAGGCTGGCGGCCAACTCGTGGGCCAGCAGGCGCCAGTCAAAGGAAAAGGACCTCTGCCAATTTGCAAATTCAGAATCAAGAGGCTGCCGGAAGCGGCCTGCCCACATTTTCATTTTGCGACCTCCATGCGCGACTGCGCGCGGGAGCGTGAGGGCAATCCGAGGATACGGATGAATCCTTCCGCATCTTTCTGGTTATAGTTGTCTCCCATCGTAAAAGCAGCGAGGTCGGTACGATACAGCGAGCATTCAGAACGGCGGCTCACCACGCTAACGTTTCCCTTGTAGAGGGAGAGGGTTACCGCCCCGGATACATTTTCTTGCGTATTTTCCACGAAAGCGTCCAAAGCCTCGCGCAGCGGTGTGAACCACAGACCGAAGTACACCAGCTCTGCATATTTCAGGGCGATGTGCTGTTTGAAGTGCATCAGATCACGGTCCAGGCATAGTGCTTCAAGCTCTCGCTGAGCCGCGAGCAACAATGTGCCGCCCGGAGTTTCGTAGCAGCCGCGTGACTTTATCCCTACAAAACGGTTCTCCACCAGGTCGACCCGTCCAATGGCATTTCGACCACCGATTTCATTGAGCAGCTCCACCAGCGAAACTGCGTCGAGCCTTATGCCGTTGACGGAGATTGGCACCCCTTTGTCGAAGCCGATTTCAACGTGCTCCTCGTGGTCGGGGGCTTCTTGTGGAGAGCGCGTAATTTGCCAGGTGCTGAGGAACGGCGTATTGGCCGCATCTTCCAGTTCGCCTCCTTCGTGGCTGACGTGCCACAAATTGCGATCGCGACTGTGGATCTTCTGGCGGCTGGCTTCGACTGGGATCGCGTGTTGTTCGGCGTAGTCGAGACAGTCCTCCCGAGATTTCAAATTCCATTCACGCCATGGCGCGATGATCCTGAGTTCTGGGGCCAGAGCCTGATAGGCCAGTTCAAACCGGACCTGGTCGTTGCCTTTTCCCGTGCACCCGTGAGCTAGCGCAGTGGCCCCCTCGCGAAAGGCAACTTCCACTTGATGCATGGCGATTACCGGACGCGCCAGCGAAGTTCCCAGTAGATATTTGTGTTCGTAGACCGCACCGGCTTTCAAAGCAGGGAACACGTACGTGGTAAGAAATTCCCTGCGCAGATCCTCCACCACAACTTTGCTGGCGCCGGTGGCGTACGCTTTATTCACAACGGCATCAAGATCATCGCCCTGACCGACGTCGCCGACCATGGCAATTACATCGTAGGAATAGTTTTCCCTCAGCCAGGGAATAATGATCGAGGTATCCAACCCACCCGAGTAGGCAAGCACCACTTTTTCAGGCATGGACGCTCCTAATAGGCAATCGGTTCATTCCGCCGCCCAGCAATAGTAAGAGAATGGCTTTCTGTACATGCATACGGCCCTCCGCCTGGTCGAAAACGATCGAGCGCGAGGAGTCGATCACACTATCTGTGACTTCCTGGCCGCGGTGAGCGGGTAAACAATGCATGAATACGGCATTGGGCGCGGCTTCACTCATCAACTCTTGATTTACCTGGTAAGGTTCGAAAACGCTCGCGCGCGACGCAGCCTCATGCTCTTGGCCCATGCTGGTCCACACATCCGTGTACACAGCGTCAGCGCCGGAAACCGCCGTATATGGGTCCGAACATACTTCAACAATGGCGCCGGTCTCATGCGCAATCACTTGGGCATCCGCAATGACTCGCGCGCTCGGTTCATACCCTGGCGGCGTCGCAATTCGAATTGAGGAGCCCAGGCAGGCGCAGGCAAGCAATAGTGAATGCGCCACGTTATTACCATCGCCTACGAATGCGAGGCGAATATTCCGCAGATCTCCAAACCTTTCCTGCAAGGTGAAGTAGTCCGCCAGCGCCTGGCACGGATGCTCGAGTTCGCTGAGAGCGTTGATCACCGGGATACATGCATGCTCTGCCATGGTCGCAACCGTGGAATGGTCGAAGGTGCGCAGCACAACGACATCCACCCAGCGCTCCAGGTTGCGTGCAATGTCGCTAAGGCTCTCGCGCGCGTCAATGCGGCTTTGAGTCTGGTCCACGAAGAACGAGACGCCGCCCAAGCTGGCCATGCCAGCCTCGAAAGTCAGACGTGTTCGTAAGGAGGGCTTTTCAAAAAACATCGCCATCTGTTTGCCCGCCAGCGCACCTCGAAAGTCCCAGGGACGTGCTTTCATCAGGCCGGCAAGATCCATCACGGCCTTCAACTCCTGCGGACTAAGGTCGCAAATCGAAACCAAGTCGCGGCACCAGAATTCTTTTTCCGGGGCGCTCACGGCCTGAGAGGTGTGAAGAGATTGACTACTCATACTTTGCTCCTGTGGATGAACGCGCGACGGTTCGTCGCCCCCCCCAACGCTTTTGGCGCCGTTGCCAGCAGAGCGGAGTCGAGGGCGCGGATCACTATGTCCACGTGTTTCTTCTGAATAATGTAGGGAGGCAGAAAACGTAGGACCGTTTCGTGGGTGCGGTTGATGATGATCCCGCTGCGCAGCAACTGAAGGACGACTGTCTTCGCGACTTCGGACGAGTCCAGTTCAATCCCTAGCATCAAGCCAAGACCGCGAACTTCGCGGATGCACGGGTGCCTGGCAGCCAGTCTTTCAAGCTGAGCCCAGAAGTATTCTCCGATCCTCCGCACGTTTCCCAAAATGCCTTCGAGCTGCTCAATGAATTCAATGGCGACCGCACACGCCAGTGGGCCTCCGCCAAACGTAGTGCCGTGCAGGCCGGGCTGCATGCAACCAGCCACGCGATTGTTGGTGAGGATTGCTCCCAGCGGCAGACCAGCCGCCAGCGGCTTGGCCACGGTGACGATGTCAGGTTGAATACCGTAATGCTGGTATGCGAAATGACGCCCGGTACGCCCTAAGCCACATTGGATCTCATCGGCAATGAGCACCGCGCCGGATCGTTCAGTTAAATCACGTGCGAGCTGCAAGAACTCGGAAGTGATCGGCTGGATTCCACCCTCGCCCTGAATGACCTCCACGCATATGGCGCAGACACTGGAATCGAACTGCCGCTTAAGATCCTGTACGTCGTTCAGAGCGACAAAACTCACCCCAGGCATCAATGGCACAAACGGATGCCGATACTTGGCGTGTCCTGTGGTAGCAAGCGCACCAAAAGTTCGGCCATGAAAGGAGTTTTCAAGCGCCAACATGCGCCATTTAGCCTTGTGCCCGTTGTGATTCTGGCCATGCGCGTACGCACGGGCAAGCTTCAATGCCCCTTCCCACGCCTCCGTGCCGCTATTGCAAAAAAATGCACGATCCAGACCGGACATCTTGGTCAGACGCGCTGCCAGTTGCGCTTGATATTCATGAAAGAAAAGATTGGAGACGTGGACAAGACGGCTGGCTTGGCCACGTAGAGCCGCCCGTATCGCGGGATGGCCGTGTCCCAGCGCATTGACCCCGATGCCGCTCAGGAAATCGAGATACTTTTTACCGGT